>WNFM01001115.1_pt2 | contig 49866 bp, 58 predicted proteins | sample 5400271 | NCBI WGS metagenome assembly WNFM01 (sample SAMN13153352, study PRJNA577476) | soil metagenome | isolation source: 60 cm saprolite on Douglas fir-dominated hillslope | place: USA:California | collected 2013-09-17
CTCATTGTAAAATGCAAGTGCGACCACCCTTTTCCTCCGATTCAACCCAGACCTTTATCGTGACCGTCGCCTTTACCGTCCAAGCCGCTCGCCTCGGCCCCTGGTCCCCAGAACAGTGCGCCCTCGATTTTATCCGCCATCGCATCGATGAAGGCCTCCCGATAGCCGAACATATCAAAGACTGGGACTTCGTCGATGTCGCCTCCCCAGTTGATTTCAACCCCCTACCCCAAAATCCATTATGACTACCTCCCAATTCAGCGACGCTATCTCCCACGCTATCGCTAGCCTCCAGAATGAGCGCACCTGCTACCTAGCGCGCCTCCGCGACCTCAACCGCGAGATCGCTGGACATCAGCGCCTCCTCTCCCAGCTCCCATCCCCCACTACCCCAAATAAGGTGACCACCCCCAACATTCAGTAGGGGACACAGACCCACTTGACCCTCCTTAAAAATCCCTATGCATCCCCACTTCTACCTTGTCTCCGATTCCGCTCACTCCCTCCGCTTTTCCTCTCAATCTTATCAGGCCGCTCGCCGCTGGGTCCAGCGTCACCATGGCTCCTTTACCATCCAAGCCCTCAACCCTCAGTGGGCTTGGCCTCCTCCAGATGTCCTCCCCCAACAAAAAAGTGCAGCCACCACTTGCCGGGATGGGAATGCCACAACCGGAGTCCCAACAGCGGGCAATACCCCCAGGCTAATGGTCGATTAATGTCGGGAGGGTGACCCTCTCTAGGTAGGGAAGGCTGCGTAGTTAACGCCGCCGGGATAGAATGGCCTATTCCATTTCTCCCAGGCAGTCATGACGCCAGTCATAACAGCTCTTCTATCCCCTGCGCAACGGTGCGCTAGCCATGCGAGCCGCTCCGTTGGTGTGACCGTAGCGATGCGTATTTTCCTCACTTTAGCCCCTGCAAATCAGCGGCCCAACCTCAGGAAGGTGACTGAATCAGGTCTCTAAGGTGTTGGTCGGCTATGGCCGCGCAATCTTCCACGAGTTTTCGCTGAGTGGCGAGCCAGCACTGACGGGTACAGAAGACGCCGCGCCTGCGGCGGATGCGGGAGACGGTGACTCGGAAGGGTTTTGAGCAACGAGCGCATTTGACGATGCGCGATCCTTCGCCGTGATGGGTGCTCATTGGTTTTTGAGGGTTTGGGCGATTACTAGGCTATCTTCGGTGAGAGCGCAGAGCTGGTCAAGGATAGTGACTGAGTTGCGGCCATCGCTACCTGGGCCGAGGGCGGCATCGAGTCGTGCGTTGAGAGTTTCCAGCTGGGTATTGATCGCTTCCAGAGCCAGGGCGATAGGCTCCAGTGCTGGGTCGGAGGTGTTCATCGGTTTGAGCGAAAGGAGAGGGTATTGGATTCAGGCGCCGTTGCCAGCCACAGCCAGGGACGGCTTTACGGGAATTTATCGAAAAGGAGTTCTGGGTCAGCGGTCGTAAACGCTGATGCCACCATCCCAGGCTTGGACCGCTTTGCCTAGCCGCATCCTAGCATCCTCCAGGTGGCGATGGGTCAGAATGACGTTGGCTAACATCTCGGAGAGATCCAGCCCAGGGTCACTCGTGGCGATGACCTCGCGTAGTGCGAGCACGCGCTTATCCAGGTCCAGGATCTCGGCCCGCAGCGCGTAAGCTTGCTCTTTAAAATCGGCCATGATCTCGCTCCAGTTTAGCCACTCGTGCGCGCAGTATGTGGATCTCTTTTTCTAACCGTTCGATCCGCAACTCGTGGCGACCTTCCAAGTGCCGTTCGCCTATGCCCATCAATTGGCCGCTGAGGTCTTGGGCCGTTCATGACATTTGCTCCCAGTTCTTGGCCACGGCGCGACCGGTTTTGAGCAAGTGTTCAGCGCTGAGTTTCCAACCGGCCATAAAGATGGAGTGGGCTGGCTCGGTTTTGACTGGGCCTAGAACCTCTTCCACCGCATCGAGGCCGCCGGCCGCGACCCAAGCCTCCCATTGGCTATTGACATACTGGACGATTAGCTCCTCGGCGGCGTCATCGCTTAACTGGGGCTTCATGTGAAGTTGCCTTTCCGCTCGTTCTCGGACTGATCGCCCTGATCGAGTCTGGCCTCGAACTCGGCCACGCGCCGGTGGAATGCGATATTCAAATCGACATGGGCTTTTTCGAGATTTTCTAACCGTAACCGAATCTCAGTCAGGCAACCCTCCAGGTAATCGATATAAGCGTGGGCACTATTGCCTGGGACGAAATCACGATTCGGTGGTTGTTCTTGGTTCATCTCCGTTTTAGCGGGATCACACTGCGCGGCGCGGTTTGGCTAGATCCAGCTCGAAAGCGTGCAGTTTGCGCCGGGCCCGTTGTTCCAGGGTGGCGAGAGCGTAGAGCTCAGTGGGCGAGACTTGGCCAGCTAACATTTCCATTTCGACATCATGATAATAATCGTTGGGCCATTGGTTATGATCGCTGGTAGTGATGGTGGCGACACTGCGCCCATCGATGGCAATATGGGCAAAAAGCTTGATCGTGATCGCTGGGACGTGCCGTTCCCACGTCTCATGGTTAACTGGAGCTTCTTCTTTCATTGCTCTTCTTTTCGGAGTGGATGATCGCGGTGAATGCGCTCAAGGAATTGGGGGAGCGTCTCACCCGCGAGCATATCGTAAGCGTCATAGCCGCTCGCCCGCAAGAGCTCAAGCAAATTGTCCGGCTCAGGTGGTTCGCTCATATTTCGAGGCAGGATACTATTCGAGCGGCAAGCTGTCGACAATGCGATTGATCGATGGCAACTGGGTCTGGAGCCAAATCATCACGTTCTGGGCGCCACCGTTGCGGGTCGGAGCTGGCTCCGGCTCTTGCCCAGTCAACTTCGCTCGGTGTTGCAGACAACGCAGGATGATTGCAGCTGCGTCCGGATCGCCGCCCTTAGCCGGGGGCAGATAGCTCTGGATCAAGGAATCGACTCTGGCCAAGTCCAACTGACGATTTAAATCCAGGTTGGCTTTGAGGTCTTCGTAGATGGCGGCGTGCACCTCGTTAATCAACTTCTTAGCTAGCTCGATACTGACCCCAAGCTGGTGGGCGACATCGATGATCGGCGCACCGCTCAGACGGGCGTTCCAGGCCTCCAGGGCGCGGGCCGTCGGCTCCTGGCCGTTGGTGGCGATCAAAGCTTGGGTCTGCGGGGCCGGCGCGGCTGGAGCTAACGTCGCGCGTTTATCGATCGACTGCAGGGCTGGGTATTTGCGCCGCGGTGTTCGCTGTTTGGGCGGCCCAGCTCGCAACTCCTCGACAATGGCGTCTAATTGTGGATCACTGCTCACAAACTTCGTTTGCCTCTCTTTCGTATGCCGCACTGCCAAATTTGTCTCACTCCCCTACCTGATCATACACCCAATTGTCCAGTCGCAACCGGTGAACCGGTGCCAGGCCGCACTGATCTGGTCTGGGTCCAGAGTGCGCCTCAAGGTCCCAGCGGCCAATTAATGGGCATAGCCACGAGCGAAAGGCGCTGGCATTTAGAACGTGTCGCCCCCCAGCGCGAGGCGACCGAACTGCGGATTGAATGGCTCGAGAAAGAAGTGCATAAACTGCGGGCGCGGGTCGCTAAACTCGAGCGTGAATGAGAAAGACTCTCTCGCCAGCGCTATGGGTGCAATGACACCACTAGGTTGTCTCGTGGGCGCGGTCATGGCCCTCTTCTGGCTCACGATGTTTGGACTCGCACTCTTCTGTGCCTGGCTCTGGAGTTTGCCCAGTCCAAAATCGGCTTGACAACTCAATTGCGTTATTGCAATTGACGAAGAGGTTGCGCAACGTTGGGCAAGCCGGGAATCCCGGAAACTATGCCTATTTGGAACCACTTACATCAGAAAAGGGCCTTTTATTGCAAGGCGCTTGCAAAAGACTTTCGCGCTTTTGCTATAACGAATTAAAAAAACATGAGATGACATGAAATCGTTTAGCATTCTAACTATTTTCACTTAAATTTGATTTATTACCTTGATTAATCAAAGAAATGGCCGATTATACAGATATGACACAAACATACGAGACGGTAGCAAACGGAATCGAGGCCGCGCAATGAGCACGAATTTCGAATACAAAGGGCACAAGGTTGAGATCGACAGAGACTTCAACAAGTTTCACTGCAATCAAATTTCCATAGACGGGCGAATAGTTGCTCGTCCGTTCATGTGGAAAAACTGGGAGCGGGACCATTCCGACTACGCAAAGGCACTCATCGATGACAAAGACTTCCAGGACGAAGCTTGGCGAAAAGCATCAGGTCCAGAAGGTTTACTGCAATTCAAGTCGGAGGCCAAATGACCTCCTTCAACTACAAAGGGCGCACGGTGGATATTAAACGTGAAGAGGAAAGCGGCTCGGGTTTCTACTACTCGGTCATCGACGGCAGCGATCGATCTTCGCTGCAGGCAACCGAGAACATCGCTGCGGCTTGCGCCATGAAGCAGATCGACGCCGAGGAGGACGTCAGCAAGGAGGACCACTCACTCGCGGCCTTATGCACAATCATTCGTGCTCGGGTCGCCGAACACGCTGGCAATCTGAGCACCGAGGAAGCGCTCCATCTGGGCGTCTCGCTCGAATCGAGCGTCCAGGAATTCGTTGACAACTGGGGCGGTGAACACATGACCAATGACGAATGGGCCGACGAATATCTCGCCGCCAATGCCGAGTACCAGCAGGATCTGCAATGAACACCAAACTAATGCCAACCACTTATAAACTCACGATCCTGGGCCTGTTGATCCTGGCCGCGATCATCTACTTTAAACTAATTTGATTTATCTCCTTTACTAATCAAACAGATGGCCGATACTAAAGCTATGCAAGATTCCGACCAAGATCCGATCGACCACTTCTACCTCCAGCTAGAGGTAGCCAAATCCCAGGCCAGCGAGAAGCGCTTTAGTGACGCCTACCAGACCTTGGTAGTGGCTTACGAGAACCTGATTGAGCAGCATGATGAGGTCATTAACGAACTGATCGAGCTGCGCAAGAAAGTGAGCTTATCATGATATTTCTGCTGCTCCTTCCCGCGGGAAAGTAATATGAAAACCTACCACTACGACGCCAACGGCAATGTGACCGGCTACACCGTATCAGACGGCCTTTTTGGCATGTTTTGCAAGTGCACCCTATGGCTCACGCTTCTCCCCGTGGCGCTCTATCTCCTCCTCGCACTGGGCTTATTGGCCTTACTCTTACTTGTTAAGGCACCTATCGTGTGCTGCGGCATACTTGCTGCTGTGGCAATGCTCAAGTTGTTGAACCGCATCAGCAACCGCGCTACTCGGATCACCGTCAGGCTTGGTTTAATTGCGATCATTATTTGGCTTATTTGCTTGCTCTTTACTCCGCACTTTACTCCGCACGTGATAGACAACACCGCAGCGGCCTATGCTGGGGCGATACCGGACCCCACGCCAGCCAGTCGTCCTGAACCCGAAGTACGCCGTGCCCAGCGAGTAGAGGTACGCAATGGCATTGTTTACCCATATCCACCCACCCTCCCTAATGGTGAGTTTGATCTTAACTCGGGGATGTAACAATAGGCTGGGCAGTTACTCTGAAGTTTTCATACACGCCTCCGGCTGGTTCTTAAACCCACGGTTCCAAGAGCGAATGCCAGCCGGAGGAACTCTTATGAGCACTGAACAAGATCGACCAGCCACCAAGCGCGACTTGGACCAAGCTATTACCGAGCTGAAGCATTATATCCTCGATCGCGAGATCGGCTTGATGTGGAAGTTCCTCCTGCTTGGGCTCGCGCTGCTTGGCGCACAATGGGCTGCGATCAGTTGGATGATGCAACATTGGAAGCCATGAAACGACCCACTTATTTGACCGGCATTATGGACTGGCGCGCGTTCTCCAGTGGCGAAGCGCGCCCCTCTGGTATCAGTTACCGGCTCAGCAATGGCAAGGAAGGCACGATCACTGACCCGATAGCCTTACGCACATTTTACCACCGAATTTATGCAAACCAAAACCAAACCCCGCAAGCAGGAACTCAAACCGAGCGCTGGAAGAGGCGGCACGCGCCCCGGTAGCGGACGACCACCTAAAGCGGACAAAGATCTGTGGGTGGAAGCTAACGTGCGCTTGCGCCGTGATACGGTGCAACGGTTGCGGGACGGAGCCGGCAGCAAATTGTTTGGCAAATTTCTTCAGGAACACCTGGATCGGAACCCACCGCCGACCAGGGAAGAATACCTGCGCCTGGCTACCCGGCGTGTCCGCGTGCCACTGAGCCCGGAAGAACGCGAAGCGCGCGAGTGGGCTCGCCTGAGTCCAGGGGAGCGGATGCAACTCAGCTTATTTAAGAACCCAAAGCGGATGAACGATCCGGCTTTCGTCGCGCGACTGAAAGCCAAGCGCGATAAAGAAGAGGCCAAGCTGGCCAAAGCACAAGGATTGCCCGTCACGCAAATGTTTCCGCATGACCGCGCTGGAAAAGCTCGCGCGCGCTAATCGCTGGCGGATTGGGCCAGCGAACCTGACGCACCCATCGCGGATCGCCTCGAGCGATGCCGATGGCTTCAACGGTCATTTCCTCGTGCCGATGGAGGGCGACCTCTGGCATGTGATCCTCTGTGATCGGACGGGCTGGCGCCGGCTCTCGGTTTCTAACGCCCAGACCAAAGAGCTACCGGGCTGGACGGTAATGAACCGACTCAAAGACGCGTTCTTTTCCGATACCGATTGGGTGGTACAGTTTTATCCACCAAAGGATGTCGAGAGTCCCGCTGGTTGCTTGGAGCTGTGGCAGCCGCTCAATGATCCATTACCCTTACCCATCGATGGACGAGACCAAACAATTGGAACTGATCAGAGAGTTCATGTTGAGACTCGCCCCGGAGGTGGCACACCACCGCTTTGCCCTGGTCCGTCACCGTCAGTTGACGCTGCCAGTCGATGACGAGGGATCGGTCCAGCACGCTGCCATCGCGCTCGAAAACGCCAGGATCACTTTGGAGATGGCGATGCATCTGGCTGGCCAATACGCGACCTGCTACGATTCGCTCTCAAATGAAGCGAACGACGATCCGCCGGCAAAGCCCCCAGCGAGCCCGCCAACTCCGCGTGTACGCCAAGCTGGCGAAGACGTACCTTTTTGAGCATCCGAGCTGCGAGATCTGCCAGAAAGGTCGCGCTGATCAGATCCATCATCGCGCTGGCCGGATCGGAGACCAGCTCAATATCGTTGAGGAATGGCTAGCGATTTGCCAGTCCTGCCACGACCGGATTCATGCCCATGGAATCTGGGCGCGGGAACAAGGTTTTTTGCGCTAAGCGTTGCGCATCCGAGCCCGAAAATGTACTATTCAACTGCCTAGTGCGATGGATAGTTCCCACATTGAAGCTCACGTTTTTTACCGGCATACTTCGGACGAAGTCCGGACTCTGAACGCAGCCACCATTGCGATGGCTGAGCATATCCACACCGTTGCTCCGGGCTGGCCATACAAGCGAATTCTCAATGGCGAATACTTCCGGGCCAAGCAAGCTGCCACTATGCGCATGATCTTTTTGCGTGCAGCTAACTATGCTCGTGCCCATTTGGACGAGTACTTTCCTTTAATGCGGGAACAGATTATCGCGGATGCTGAAACCCTCGAGGAAGCTGTCGCCGATTATTGGCGAGAATTCCAACGACTGCAGGATGAACTTATTCCGACCAAATAGATATGGAGATCACGCCATTTTACGGCGACCAGCCGCTCAGCGTGCAGCACGTAGTGGTACGCGTAAACCCAGAGGACCAGGAGCGAGCCGATGCCCTGGTTCTGCGCACCCAGGCTATTGTTACGGTCGAGGACACGCCAAGCTTTAACCTGGCCAAAGGCGCCGCCGGCCAGCTCAAGGCGTTGCTCAACGAAATCGAGACGGGCAAAAAAGCCTGTAAACAGCCCTTTGCGGCGATCGGTGAAGCCGTCAATGAGCAGGCTAGGGCGGTTGGCAATCCGGTCCTAATCGAACACCAGCGCATCCTCGGGCTACTCAACGGCTACGTCGCTCGCCTGGAAGCAGCCGAGAAAGAAGCAGAGCGCAAAGCCGCTGAAGTGATCCGGTTGGCTCAGGAGGAGCACGACCGCAAGATTCGCGCGGCCCAAGAAGCCCAACTTAAAGCCGAGGCCGAGGCGCGCGCGGCCCAAGGCATAGCCGAGCGGGAGAAAGCACGGGCCGACGCTAATGCCCAGATGCTGGTCGCAGCCCAGGAACAGTTAGCGAAAGAGATGGCCCTGGAGGCCGCCTCAATCGGTGCCGACAAACCGAAGCGGTCCCTGGTTCCAGGTGGCCGAGTTGATCATCCCTACGAATTTAAACTCAGAAGTTTGCGGGAAACCATCAATGCCGGCTGCATCAATCTCCTGCGCTGGGAGTTGGACATCCGTGCTTGCCAGGATTCAGTCCGAGCCCAGCTCGAGATCGATCCCAATTGCATGCCCAGCTTGCCCGGAATCGAGGTCACCCGCACAATTAATGTCAGCGTTAAAGCCAGCGCACGCGTTTTATGACCATGACTCTACCACAATCATTCCAAGCGACCCTACCGTCCGTGCCCGACTTCTTAAGCAAGGATGAAGTCGCATTACTTAAGCGCAGCCTGCTTTCAAAATATCCGGACGACGAACAGGAAACCTTTATTCGCATCTGTCAGAGAACCCGGCTCGATCCGTTCACAAAACAAATCTATGCCACGCGCAGATATCAGAAGGTCCGAGACGAACACGGCGACACCAAGAAGGTACCAACCCTGGTGCCGGTCACCGGCATCATGGGCCTGACTGCGGTGGCCGAGCGCACCCACAGTTATGACGGCTGCGAGATCGCCTGGAGCGGTAAGGACGGTGAATGGAAAGCCGAATGGCTCAAGGATGAAAATCCCGAAGCTGCCCGTTGTATCGTTTATCACAAACACCGAGCGCATCCCGAGGTCGGGATCGCGCGCTGGGGCTCCTACGTTGGGCAACAGTGGAACCAGGACAAAAAACAATGGGAGATCACTGATTTCTGGGCTCGGATGGGCGACTATATGCTAGCCAAGTGCGCCAAGGCACAAGCCTTGAGAGGCGCATTCCCGGACCCACTTTCCAATATTTACATCCGGGAAGAACTAGACTCCAACATTACCGATATTGAGACCGAGACTGAGACCATTCCCAGCGAGGAGCAAAAGATTCTCGATAACCGGCGACGTGAGGCCGAGGTGATTAAACAGTTTCCTCATGTCGTCTCAAGCCCGTCCGCGACCAGCCCGACTGCAGCCGAGATGGCTGAACCAGCGGATGTCCATAAGCTGCCAGAGCAACCGGTTAGCCCACCCAAGAAAACCAAGGCGGCCGAGGAACCAGCAGTAGCACCTCCAGCGCCGCCGGTGCCGCCTCCCGAACCATCAGTCGAACCCAAGCCCGACGATATCGATCTGAGTAGTCCGTCGACCGATATCAAAGGCGACATGCCACCGAGCTGGAAAGAGCACGTGATCCTGGGCGTTTCCCATGTCAAATTCCATAAACGGAAAGTGGGCGATCTCAACGAAGCTGAGCTGGCAATCATCGAGAACCAGTGGCTACCCCAAGTCAGAGAGCAATGGGACGATGCGACCGATGCCCAACGGGCCGATGCGCGCGCATTTGAAAGTGCGATTGCCTACTCCAAGATGGCAAAACCATTCTGATCGCGCTACTGCTTTTAGCTACATGAAGAACGAAGTAGTAGTCAGCCCAGATAAGGCACGCCTGATCCAGCTGGAAGAATGTGAACACCGGATCATGACCGCATACCGCAAAGGCATGGAGGCGACTGAAGCCATTGCCCGGGAACTGCGCACGATCAATGACCAAGAACTCTTCCGCGACCGTGGGTGCGAAACTTTTAATATCTATGTCCTGAAATATTGCCGAATCAGCATCGATACCGCCCAAGAGATGATTGCCGTTTCACGTACCAATGATCGATTGCGCCAAGCGGGTTTACCGCTGCCGGCCAATCAGAGTCAGTCCGCGGAACTGGCCCGGCTCGAAGCCGAGCAGCAACCGATTGTCTGGCAACGGTTACTCAACGGTGAGGCGCAAAGCGAAATGCCGCTGACAGCGAGCATAATTAAAAAACAGGTCGACCTCGCTAAAAGCGCTACTCCAGCCCGTTCCGGCGTGAGTGTTACTCTGAATTTGGGAGATGAACCCAAAGCTGACGCTAATGGCGCACCCAAGAAGTCAACCCCAGCAACTAAGGTGCCACCCAGAGTCAAGCTCAGCGAGAAGGGTGAGGCGGCGCTGGAACGAATCAAAAGGTTGTGTGGTGAGCCGGTCAGTAACGCGATTGCTAACGGCAACTTACCGATCAGTGAACGCGATTTGCTCAAGTGGAGCGAGGAAGACGACCCCTTGGTTGAAACCCTGGCTCATTACATCAGTAACCTACGCTGGACGGTCGCCCAAGCCCTTAAGTTTGAGGGGCTGACCATCAATGAGGCCACCACCGTAGGCGACCTGATGAAGCTGGCTCAGGCGCGCGGTGGTCGTTACCTATTTGAGACTGATTATGTCAGGGTGGCAGTGGAACTGGTCGCATGAAACGGCAAGCGCTCCAGATTGGTCACGCGCTCGAGTTGACGGTCCAATGGTATGACCGAGTGCCGGAGCCACCCAAGGCGGTCGATTACCAAGGGGAAGTGATCGGCTGGCGTGATGCCCAAGTCATTGTCCGAGTTCGAGACTATGCCGTCCTGCGCTTCTGGAAACGAACCGGACGGGAGGTCGGCAACCCCGATCACCAACGCCGAGGTTTCTCGATCAACGTGAAGGAACTCGTACCCCCACCCGGAGTCGAGGTTGATCTGGCACTCGCAGACGGCCAAGGAGAAGTATGAGCCGCTGTCCTTTTTGCGATAAAATACTGCCAGATGACTGGCTGAAGGCCGAAGGCGCATCGCTGATGGGCAAGAGCGGCGGCCCAGCCAAAGCACGCAGCTCGGCGAGCGCGAGTGCCGCAGCCCAGATCGGCTGGCAGAAGCGGCGCAAGGCCAAGCGCGCAGCCCAAAAGAAATGATTGATTTATTCCCTTGACTAATCAAGTAGTATAAGCGAGACTGGGCTTGTCGTATATGAAACTACTCCGTCCTTATCAGTCCGATGCTGCTGGGGCGATCATCAAAGCGTGGAGAGAAAATCAACACGCCATTTGTGTGATGGCAACCGGCGGCGGTAAAACCCTAGTCGCCGCTGGCACTAGCGCTCGGGTCCAACAAAATGGTGGTGGCAGAATCCTCTTTTTAGCTAACCGCAACGAACTCTGTGTCCAACCCTTGGCGACCTTTGCCGATCAATTGGGCGCTGTCCCAGCCTTAGAAAAAGCTGATTCTTATGCCCCACTCGAGGCAGATGTGGTTATCGGTAGTGTCCAAACCTTATCCCGAAAGAAACGCCTTGAGCGATTCCCGAAGGATCATTTCCAGTACATCTTTGCCGACGAATGCCATATGTCGGTGGCCGCGTCGTGGAAACGGGTCTTCGAGCATTTCAGCTCGGCTAAACGTTGCGGCATTACCGCGACCCCGTTTCGGAGCGATGGTAAGACGCTCTCGAACCTCTTCAGTGTCGAGGCTTACCGGAAAGATCTGTTTAGTTTGGTCGACGACGGCTATTTGGTCGACCCCGATCATGTGGATAAACTGGAGACGGCGATCTCGCTCGCCCAGGTCCGGGTCAAACATACGGTTGAAGGCCTTGATTATGACGCCCAGGATGCCGCTGACGCAATTGCACCATATTTCCGGGAGATTGCCAAGGAACTCAAGGCCAAGCATTCTACTCGCCACATTCTGGCGTTCCTGCCCCTGGTAGCCTCGAGCCAGAAATTCGTTGAGGCCTGTAAAGCCGAGGGCATCAATGCTGTGCATGTGGACGGCGAAGATCCGGAGCGGGACCAGAAACTGGCGCTGTTCCGCGCAGGTAAAATTAGTCTCTTGTCTAACGCAAGCTTACTTCATACCGGAGTTGATATTCCGGTCTGTGACGCCACCCTGAACCTGCGCCCGACTAAGAGCAAAGTGCTCTACCAGCAGATCGTGGGGCGTTCCACCCGAACCGTACCGGGACTCATCGATGAGATCACGGATGTAGCCGGTCGCCTACAGGCGATTGCGGGCTCGAGCAAACCGCGCAGTTTTATTATTGATCCCCTCTGGTTGACCAGAGATTACGATCTGGTCACGCCGGCGTTCTTGATTGCTCCCGATCAGGAGTTCGCCAACGAGATGAACCGGAAAGCAGGGCCCGCTTATTCGTTGCGGGCCCTGCATTCCCAAGTTCAACTCGAACGGGAGGGCGAAATTTTGAGACGGCTAGCAGCCGTCTCGAGCTTTCGCGAAGGCACCGTTCAAGCCCAATACTTCGCAGCGGCGATCGGCGACCGTGACCTCCTCAACTATCAAGCGGTCTACGCGTGGGAACGCCAGCCGCCGGTTCGTTTTAGTAAACTCCAACTCTGCAAGGCGGGCATCGACGCAAAGACGGTCCCGTCGGAAGGGCTCGCTCGGGCAATTATGCTCGCGATTGGCCGGAGACGCTATCAAGGTCTTGCTGAAATCAGGTCTTTGGGCGCTGCGGCGGACGCTAAGGTAGCTGACCTCTGGACCCTAACCACAGGTGAGGCTCGGACCCACATGGCCGCCGAACTGGACAGAAGGATCAGCGCCCGATGAGTATCTTGCTAGCCAAAGCAATGGCCGGAAGGCGGACAATCACGGAATAGTGATTGTCCGGAGCGATTAGTGAACATCCGGCATGGCGTCTGCTATCAAAATGAACGATCCCAAGGCGCTCTACAAGATTTACGCTGACTGGACCGGAAACCTCCACCACTGGGTGGAGACTCAGCTAGGCCGGCACATCGATTGCGAATACTTCCCAGACAGCTACCAGTTCAAGATCTACTCCGGCGGTGCGACCGCCCAGCGCACCAGCTTTGCCGTGATCGATGAGGATATCGTTCCCATCTCGACGGTGCCCAATTTGGTGCGACCGGTCGGAGAACGGGATTTCACGCTGCAGTTACCACGCCCGGAGAGCGATCCTTCCCAGGCCGAGCTGGACGCTAAATTCCGCGAGCTGTGCTTAGCGGCGGCGAGGGTTTTGGAGATCGACTTGGGAAAGCATGCTTTAATTGATCGGAAGGAATAGCTAAGATCGCTACTCTAATGGAAAAAGCAGTGCTAACGCTCCACCGATGATTAAGCTCTCCGAGCATCCGCACCTCGTTGCCCTGATGGCGTTAGAGGATCAGTTAAAGTTTGGGCCGGGGATCCATCCGAGCGATGAAGCGGTCCCGCCGCCTAAGACCGATAAGCCTGAGCGAGAAGAGCAACGGCAGTTCGCCAGCTACTGTCTCTTGCACGAGTTGCCGTTCTGTTGGCATGCGACCAATGCCCGCTCCAAAGCCACCCCTGGCACACCGGATTTCTGGGTCGGGATCAACCGGTCTGGGCTCTGGATCGAGTTCAAGCGCGACTATAGCGCAACGTTGAGCACCGAACAGGAACAGTTCGCCGCCAAGCTCGCAGCCCAGGGCATGAAACTTTATGTCGTTTATTCGGCCGGCGAAGCGATCGAGTTATTGAACTATTTCGACCGGGTGATATAACGCTTTATATGATCTGCGGATTTCGCCGCCGCTACAGCTACACAAACGAGGAGATAAGAAGAAGTAAGCAAGAAGAAGAAGAGAGTCGGATCCTTCGGATCCTCCTCTTGCTCAGGATCTCTGAAGAGATCCTTCGGTGGGCTGGATAGAAACCCCCTACCCCCTAGAACAATTAGTCGAAGCTAATTCGTACGGGCATCGGCGCACAGAAACCCCCGGAAAGATGGCCGATGCTTTGGACTTAAAATGAACGGCAATCGTATGGCAAGCAAAAAACCGAACTATGGCCAACAGTGGATCCCGGATGTGCAACAAGCCGTGGAGCGATCTTTTGAGGATCGACCCAAGGGTATGCCCAGTCTGGCCGTGATCAAAACCGAAACGACTAAACTTGGCTTACCGGATTCTGACGCCGAGCACCTCTACGACATCTGGCTCAGAGATGATTTCAGAACGGTAAGGCGCACCAAGATCAAGAACTGGCATGCCGCAATCCGCATCTGGTTCCGGAGCGGCTGGTTCCCCAGCCAGAAGAAAGCGGCTAAAGAACCCAATCTCGACGAGCATCAAGCCGCCCAGTTAGCCAAATTCCGGAGGCTCAAAAATGGTTAGAACACCCCTGGACGGTAAACCGGAACCAATCACGGTTCCGTGCATGCTCTGCAATGAACCTTTCATTGCCAAATACCATTGGCTTTTTAGTCGCTGGATCCGTTCGACCTCTCACGAGAAGTGCGCCGACGCCTATGATCGGCAAAAAGTCGGCGCGAATCAACCAGTTGAACGCCCAATCCCACCCCGGTACCGCGACTTTGACGCTACACGGGCCAACGCTGAAGCCTTACAGGCGGCAGAGAGCTTTTCCCATCGGAGCGATCTAAAGACCTTGGCGATCGGTGGCGTGGCTGCACGCGGCAAATCCAGGCTGATGTGGGCGATCATCCAGACGTTCTTTGACGAGCTAGAGGTCGATACCGGCCTGCGCCGCTGGGTCGACTACTATCTGTTTACCGATCTGATCACTGAACAGGACAAAAGCGTGCTAGCCAAGGTCAAGATGGGTCGCTACGTTTTTATTGATGACATCGGGTGCACCGACAGCTATGGCCGGGAACGCGCCCAACTCCAGGACGTTATCCGGACCAGGGTCCAGAAAGAGCAATGGACGTTTTTGACCATCGATAGCCCCGACTTTGATCCCGGCTTGAAAGATTTTTTCCGGGACCGGGCGCTCGATATCTGGATTGATCAATGAGTGATTTTCTCTGTCGGAACGTCAAACTTTCCATTGAACGTATTCAGGAGGGAGAGCAGATCCGATTGGTGCTGCGCGACGATCTCCAGCTTAACCAAGTCGAACTATGCTATCCAGTCACACAACGAAAGGACGGAAGTCAGCGGCGGTATCATCTGCGCGAAGCAATGGTGATAGCGATACGGCAGTTAGTCGGACAAGCGATCCAAGCGGGCCTGATATCGGACTCCCCTGGCGCGTCAACGAATTTGAAGTCTGGGACTATAAAACAAGTAGACCCGTCTATCATCTTCAGGACCGACGAGGGGTCATTGTAGCGGTGTTTCTCAATCTACAAGTGGCTCGGATCGTGGCAGCAAAAATGAATGGACCGGCGATCGATCGGGGTATCGAATGAGGCAAAGAGGCTCAGAGAAATGGCCGATGCCTATAAGGACTTTACTCAGATACCTAAGCCAGAGCGGGAACCTACTCCAGCACAGTTGGATCAGCGAGCATCTGTGCGCCCTTATCATGAGCGAAAGGAGCGGGTGGTCGGTGGTACCATTAAGTGGACGCCGGTTGACGCTGTTGCCGCCAGGGTGGTGGCAACAGCGCCCTGGTGGGGGCAAGCCCCCGCACCCGAACCAAAATTTATGAAAAAACCTGAGAGCATTGATTTTACAGAGCATGGCCGGATCCAGGGGGTGCGCAAACTGACCGAGGACGGGCATGTCGAGGAAGTTTATAGCCAGAGTGATGTCGAAGTGGTGGCAACTGAACATCACCAGAAACAGACCACTAAAGCGCTGGATAATCTGGAAAGCCTGGAGACCCGGGCACGCGATATCCACGATTCATTGGAATATCTCTTTAGCCATATCGGGCCATTGTTCGCGAGTGTTAACGAAACGCTCACCAAAGAGCTGGTAAACTTACGGGAGAAACGTTTCGGAGTTGATACTGAAACTCGCCTGCTCATGAACCAGCTCAAGGAAGTGCGCCAATTTTTCTTGGCCGAGGATCATGACCGGCAAGTCGATCGTCTACGTGAGTTTGTGGATTTATGTGAACGCTTGCGCGCACTCAAGGAAAGCGGGTTTCTGGATACCGTCGCTGACACCATTCTGAAGCTCTAAAGGTCCGAGATGGATCTGACCCAATTTCGGTGCGCGTGCGGTGAATGCACTGATGAAGAATTGGTCCGGGCTGTAGCCGAGATCGACCCAAGTGTCGAAGTGCCCGATCAGGCTAAGGCCTGGATCTGGGCGCTGATTCAGAGGCTCTTAAATACTGAACGCTACGCCCTGGCTGGGGTCCTCCTCTGGGGTCCGGCATTATTTAACCCTGGGCCAAAGGCGGTTCAGCAGCTCCTACGGTTCGTGCGAAGCACTCAGAATATGATCGTGCTGGGCGCAGCTGCGATGGGCAAAACCTATACGCTGATCTGCTACTGTCTTTTGGACTGGCTGCGCGACGCGTCTGCGACCGAAATTAAGGTCATCTCGACCACGGGGGGCCACGCCAAGAGCCAATCGTTCTCGACCTTGCAACGGCTCTACAATGCCGCCATCGTCCCGCTACCGGGCATATCAATGGATGGATTTGTGGGGCTTAACCCAAAGGACCGTCATAGCGCGATAACTTTGGTAGCCATTCCCCAAGGCGAGGACGGGCGCGGCGTCTTACAAGGCTTTCACCCGGTACCGCGCACCCGACCACACCCGGTCTTTGGCTCGATGTCACGGGTCCGCGCGCTCCTTGATGAAGCCGAGGAAATCCCTCCTGGCGTCTGGGAAGGAGTCGCTAACTTACTTGCAAGCGCTTGGGGCGCTGAAGCGGTCAAAGTCTTCTGTGCCACGAACCCGCGCGATGTCACTTCCAAACTCGCGCAGCTGGCGGAGCCAACCAATGGCTGGACGACGTTGAACATGGACACCGATAAGGAATGGGTATCGAGCGAACGCTGGAATGTGCTGCGCTTGGATGGGATCGAGTGTGAAAATGTCGCGCAACGCGAGCTGATCTACCCCGGCTTTTTAACCTGGGACGGGTATCAAAAATTCGCGCTCGAACTTGGGGGCCAAAGTCCCAAATATTTAACCTTCGGGCGCGGCATGTATCCGCTCTCGGCGCTCCAGAATACGCTGATTCCTTACAGCTTATTGGAAGCGACCATCGGCCAGTACATCTTTGACCAGCGCACCGTAGGCTGCAGCGGGATCGATCTCGCGTTCGAGGGCGGCGACCGGATCATTGTCTTTGTCGGCAAGTACGGGCGCGCTATCGGGTTTCAACCCCTCAACGGCGCACCCGTCTTGTTCAAGAAAGCTCGGTACTGTGTACAGGCTGATCAATATTACGAGATGCCCAAAGAAAAAACAATCGCGCTAGCCAGCTCAATCGAGACGCGGCTGAAAGGGCTCAAGATTCATCCCGATTGGACTACGTGCGACCGGACTGGGGTCGGTACCGGTTGTCACGACGCGTTATGCGAACAGTGGTCACCCATGGTGCGCGGAGTCATGTGGGGCGCTGAAGCCGGCAACCAAAAGATCCTGGCTGATGACCACGATTATTCGGTTGAGATCTATGACGGGATTACGACCGAGATGTATGCCCGGGTTCGCAAATTTCTCGAGTTTGGCCACCTCTGTTTTGCTCCGCAGATCCTAACCGCGCAGTTGTTCAAGGAACTCTCTGGCCGGCGGTATCAGCCAGCGCCCAAGGGCCCCAGCGGCAAACCCCGGATCCGGCTGGAACCCAAGAAAGAATTCAAACGACGGCTAGGCTGGAGCCCGGACATCGCCGACGCCCTAGTGATGCTCGTCCATGGCGCGGCCATTAACGGGCCGGAAAAAGCCAGTATGCTCGGGAGTAACCGAGCTGCGCAGCGGCCTGGAAGTCATCTCGGAGTCAGAGAACAAGTGCGTTATATAGATTTCTCCGAGGAACTTTGAAAAAAGCATGCTTATGCCCTTGACGCGCGTAGCCAAGAGCACCACAGCAATTTGAAGCGGTCCACACGTCCGTGGATCGGTTTTTCTCAAGAAAAAACCAAAAACTATGAGCCTCAATCATTACGAAAAATGGTGGTATACCGCCGATCAAGCCCCCGGTGTTCCCCAGCCACCTGTTCCGGGCATCCCAGAACATCCAATCGTTCTTCCCCCAGGTCTTCCTAGTGAACCCGGTGAACCCTCCCACCCGATCGTACTTCCGCCGGTTGAAATAATGCCGCCGATCTATATCCCGATCGAGCCACCGGTCAAACCACCAGATGGCACGCCGTCCCACCCCATCTACATTCCGATTTACCCGGAGCACCCGATCGAGATCGCGCCACCCACGCCGGAAAACCCCATCTATATTCCATCGCCCGGGGATCCGACTCACCCCATTTATATCCCGATCCGACCCGGGCATCCAATCGTACTGCCACCACCCACTGAAGGTGCGCCAGGGGTGCCGACGCACCCGATCTATGAACCAGTTGCGCCCACTCATCCAATCGTGCCGGTACCACCGTCGCCCGAACACCCGATCTATATCCCCATCGGTGGTACCCCAGAGCACCCGATTTATTTCCCCGTCGCACCTGAACATCCCATCGTGCTACCGCCGGGCACACCGGACCATCCCGTCTATGTCCCGGTCGCGCCTGAGCACCCGATCGTGCTGCCGCCGCCCGGTGATGGCTTGAGCCCAGAGCATCCCATTGTGGTGCCCCCGGGCACCGTCACGTTATACGTGTCGCTTACTCCAGGTCGCCCGGTTGAAGTGCCGATAGCGTCATTGCCTCGCAGATAAATCAAGAGTCCCCGTTTTGACTAAAAGGCACCGGCTAAGCAAGCCGGTGCCTTTGTTTTTGGCTTTCACCTTGGCTCCCACAGGAGTAAATGGGGGGAAGCGTTCCTTCCTATTTGCTTAGATGCGATCAATTCCAGCGTTCTCGAAGAAATCCTCCGGCGGTCCCACTGTGGGCGGCGCGGGACAGCGAAGCGGTTTTACCCCGCACGTGAAAAGTACCAATGCCGGGAAACCGAAAGCACCGGCCCATATGGCCGGAGCCGCCCAGCACAGCGCTCCAACCGGAGCCAAAGGTAAGATGGGCCATCCGGCGTTTAAGAGTCATTCAGGTGCGGCGGCTAAAAGCGTTCCAGCGTTCTCGAAGAAAAAGATCTAGATGGCGGTCGAGTACGGGATTATCACGAGCGTGGTATGTCCTGGCGGCTGGCATTACCTCCAAGTTCTTTCCAGCGGTCAGACAGTCAGGATAGCTTCGTTCAGTTTCGAGCAGCTCCTGGTTGATATGCTCGATTTCCGACGTCGCCATACTGAGTTGGTTGGCGGCAACCAGAAAGCAACGGTTGAATCAGTCCGAGCTGATCTAAAAACGTACCTCTGCCAGCATTTCCGACAGAATTGCGCCGACTCTCCGACCAGTCCCACTATCACCGCCCGAGTCGGGATCGGGATCACTAATTACCAGCGCCCGATTGATCGGGCAGCGGATTGGTTGGCGCGGATCAGTCACCTCAGTATTGCTAAGGTCGATCCAGCTCTAGCTGCGCACCGAGCACACATCTGTGCCCAATGTCCGATGAACGTTCGCTGGGCCACGGGCTGCGCGCCATGCAACGAATCAGTCGAAGTGCGATTGCAAAACGCGATTGGTAGCATCTACACCCCTTACGACCGCAGTCTTTTCATGTGTCGGATATTCGGACACGCCAATCGGGCTGCCGTTTGGCTAACCAATACCCACTCGACCAGCGAACAACAACCCCCAGCAATCTGTTGGAAGGCCCAAAGCAATGGCTAGCGATAATGTGACCGCCTCCTTCGGCGGTGAGCAATTAGGCCGGTTTAACACGCCGAAATTCAAAGAAGGAAGCACCGAGGTAACCAATAAGCCGATTAGTTCGGCCTACCAAGCCTTCGAAGTTTTCCAACGGCTCCAGCGCGATAACCAAGCCCGAGCCAATCGGAACAAGCTGATTACCGACGCCTATAACGGTGGCAACCCCTTTGATCAGAAAAAATTGGATGCCAATGGGGAAGGCTGGCGCGCCAATTTCTCGACCTTGGTCCTGGCTACCTTCGTTGACCGGGTTACTCCCCGGCTGACTGATGCGGTACACGTGATGAAACACCTCACCGCTTCCCAGCTGCCTGACAGCTTTATCGACGCCACCAACAAAACGCAGAAGTTCCGCGAACGTACCACTGAACAGATCAGATCGTGGAATGGTTGGATTGATTACGTCGAACAGGTCGCGACCGAAAACGTTCTGTATGGTTATACCGGTGCCGTGGAGATGGACGAATATGAATGGCGACCGCAGACCTTTCGCCAGGAAGATTTGCTCTTCGATGAACAGGCTCCGCAGTTGGCTGAAAAATTGCCGGTGTTCGTGGTCAAAGCCAACTACTACATCCATGAGGCGGTCGCCATCATTGAGGATCCCGATAGCGCCGAGGAAGCTGGTTACAACGTCAAAAACATCCAGGCCGCGATCGAAAAAGCCGCTCCGCCCTACGATTCGTTTGTCTATAACCCCCGGCAACTCTCGGACATGGTCAGGGAAGGCAACCTCTATTATTCCTTTCATCGCTCATCAAAGATGATCGAAACCGCCCACATTTTCTGCAAATGCTACGATAATACGGTCGATCACTGGTGGGTCAACCGGAACGGGTCTAAACGTTCCAATTCGGGCCGGAATCGACCCCAGGAAAAGAGTCCGCCCGCAGCCCAGTCGAGCGACGATGAACCGCGGAAAATGGAGAACGATCCTTACGAGCTGTTTTATGGCGAGGCGGTCGCCGTCGCCATGGACGACGTAATCACACTCTTTTCGTTCCAGGCGGGCAACTGCAGGCTGTTTGGATCAAAGGGGATCGGGAGACTTCTTTATAACGTCAGTTTAGCACTCGAGAAAACCCGGATGGCATTTGTGGATGCCATGTGGATTTCGGGCATGTTGGTGGGACAAGCCGAGGAGTCAATTATTGGACGGCTTCAGCCCCATATCCGCTCACCTTTCCTCATCATCCCGGAAGGGTTCACACTGATGATGCAGCAGTTCAAGGTCGATGTGAACAACTGGCTGGGCCTGGATCAGAAGCTATCGAATACGGCCGAAATTATCGCAGGTGCGTTTCTCCCGGACCAACAACAGATTTCTAACAACGGCCAAATGATCCAGACCGCGACCAAGGAATCGATCGATGCGGTTAAGGAAGAGGAAGTTAAACAAGGCATGATGAACCGGTGGTGGGTCCAGTTCACCAAAGGCATCAGCTCGATGCAGCGCCGGATCTATTCCAAGACCAATCTGCGCGCTGCGCTCCAGCAACGTAAAGCAAGGCTCAAGGCCGCCGATAAAGGCCAGACCTTGATTGCCCGTGATCTGTACGAGGCCATGTATGAGGTCGATCCCGATACCGATAAGCAATTCGTGAAAGCGCCGGAAATGGGCGAAGCCGACCCTTCCAGTGTCGAGACCATTATCGACCTGATGGACGACGGCTTATCGATTCAGGAAATCATCATTCTAGCGCACGAACCAGCCACGGAATTTACCTCTCACGCCGGGCGCGACGACGACATGATGTTCCTGCAATTTTACCAGCTCGCCAAAAACAACCCGAACTTTGATCAGGCTCGGCTCGATGAACAGGCCGGAAACCGGATGATCGGGTTCAAATCCTGCAAGGAACTCTATGTACCCCAGCCCTCTCAGACATCCGATATCGAGGCCCAGCGAGCCCAACAAATGGAGTGGACTACCATGCTGGGCGGGATCGGTGTGCAAGTTAGTCAACGCGATCCGCACATGCAACATTTCCAAACTCTTATCCCAGCGGTCGCGGACCATCTCAAAATTGCTTCACAAATGCCACCGGTCCAGATCCCGAAAGATCTCCTCCAAGCGTGTAAATTAGGCGCAACCCATTGTGAGGCGCATATCCAATCGATGATGCAACAGGGCGCTAACAAACGGCAGCTCAAACCTCAGATCTTGCAACTGAAGGATTTGGAGAAAATGTTGAACGAGCTGGTGCAGAAAGTTCAACAGGCTGAGATGCAGGCACAGCAGATGCAAATGATGGGCCAACAGAATGCTGGGATCGCTGGGATGGCCATGGGCGGGGGCCAACCGCCGCCAGGGATTCATGGGCCGATGGGAATTCCGATGGGCGGTAACGCTGCGGGGATGGGCGGCCCGGGTGCCGGCGGTATGCCAGGCCTGGGCGGTAACGGCAATGGCGCAATGGCCGGAGCACAACAAGGAGCCGCATGACCCCACCTGGAATATTCTGGAGCGGTGCTGAAGCCGCTGCGATCAACGATTTCCTCAATAGCCCGCTCGGGCGCAAATGGATGACGGTACTGCTCACGCGCAAACCGGGCCTGGATCTGGCCGGGACCGAGCGCGCTGCGCTCACTGGCGCCTACGCTGCCGGCTATGAACACTTCTTTGCTGAGATCGCTGCCACCAGGATGGCCGGCAGCCAGGATAGCGCAGGGCTGAAACCAATCGATATGACGAAAGACTAAGTGGTTGATATTGAACGACTTACACAAAGGTACAGGGATCGAATCAAGATCGATCCCGAAAAGGGTTGTTGGCTTTGGACGGGAGCAAAAAGTAGTACAGGTCGCGGCTGTATCCTATTGCATGGCCACACTGTCACGGTTCATCGTTTATTCTTTGAACTCTTTATTGGTCCGGTGCCGCACGGCCTTGAGCTGCATCACAAGTGCCAAGTGATAAACTGCTGCAACCCAGATCATCTTCAGATGATAACGCGATTAAGTCATCGACGTTTAAGAGTTGGGGGACGCTATGCCAATGCAGAGAAAACTCATTGCAAGAATGGCCATCCATTTAGTCCAGAGAACACCTATTTGCGCGACGGCCAGAGACACTGTCGCGCATGCCGAGTGGATGCTTCCTGTCGGCACTACGAAAGGAACAAATGCCAGACGAACCAATAAGCACGACTGTTCCCGAGACTATTACGGTTGAAACCGGTGCGGATAAAGCCCAGTTGGGCGATCTCAATGCCGAGTTCGCTGATTTCTGGAAAGAGAAAGACAGTGAGACCACGACCACTGCTCCCGAGGCACCAGGCGAGGAACGAACCGGTGCGGCTCAGGAAACCAAAGAGACCAAGCCCGAACCAAAACCAGCGACTCAGGAAACAAAACCGACTGCTTCCGAAACAAAACCCGCTCCAGTCGAAACCAAAGCGCCGAAAGAGCTAACTGACGACGAAGTTCAACGGATGGAGTTGCCGCCCAACGCGCACCCTAAGCTGATCGAGAATTTCAAGGTCATTAAAGAGCAGTGGGTCAATGACCGGGCTAAGTTCAAGGCTGAATCCGACCGTGCGACCAAACTTGAAAACGATCTAGCCGAAGCGCGTAAGAACTCGTGGACGCCAGAAGCCAGGGCCGATTACGAACACGCAGTCGGTATTCGGCGCAGGTTCGATTTCGTGTCTGACCCGGAATTTATCCAGAAATATCATGCGCCGGTACGCTCCAAGTTTGAGGCAGTGCTCAACGAGGCGATCGCGGCACTGCCGGATAAGGAAGCTGCCGTTACCTGGGCTAACCATATTGTCCAAAACTATCAGCCAGACCAACTCTCCCGCGACTGGTGGTTGAACTCGGTCGTATCCAAGATCCCGAACGAGCTGGAGCGGCAAAGCCTGCTTTCCAGTGTCAGTGATCTGCTCAAGACCCAGCGCGAGCGCGATACCGAGATCACGCGCCGCACCCAGGACAAAAGCGCGTTCGATAACTGGATCCAGGAGCGCACCAATTTCACTGCGCAACGGGTCCAGGAAGAGATCATGAGCGAGATCGGCGAACAGGAAAAACGGATCCAGGAAGTCCTGCCGGTCGATATCGAGAAAGCCAAGACCGCCGAGGAACGTAATGCCATGGAGGCTCACAATGAGCGGTTCCAGAAATTGAACAGCTTTTTCGTTGAGACGATGAAAGATCTCTCTTCCAAGGGCCCACGGGCCTGGGTCCGAGCATCGGTCGAGGCCACTAGAGCGATGCTGCTGGAGGGCGAGTACAAAAAGCTCGAGGAGGAACTCAAAAGCACCAAAAGCGAAAGGGACCAGTATAAGACGGAACTAGACAAGATCGCGGGAGTCCGGCGCAAGATTTCGCATACGACCGGGACGGCTCCAGCTTCCACCGACAAGGGCAAACGAGGCGATAACGGCGGTCTAAGCATTCACAATCTGGATGTGAGAAAAGCCTTAGACGACTACGATTGGGATGATACTAGTCGGAGGTGATCGCGAATGACCTTGAAAAACTTTGGAGCCAAATCATTAGGGATGATTGTTGGATCTGGACCGGACGCATCAGCCCGACGACCGGCTATGGACTGTGGAGCTGGCACTGCAAGACATGGAACACCCATGTCTTCGTCTACACGCTTCTCGTTGGGCCCGTCCACGCAGGTAAGGAGCTGCACCATAAATGTCGGACTCGACGCTGCTGCAGACCTGATCACCTTGAGCCACTTACCCGTTCTGAGCATCGAAAACTGGAACCCCATACCAATGGCTATGAAAAGAAAACTCACTGTCCTGCTGGCCATCCTTACGACGAGCAGAACACTGGGCGATACGGGCGAAACAGAAGACATTGCAAAGCGTGCGCGAGAGCACGTTACCACCGAAAGATATCATGATAACCGCCGACGCTGCTGCGATTGAAGCCCAGTACGGTAAGACCGGTCAGGTCCCGCCGCGGGCTGATGGCAAAGAAGCTGAACTATATGCCCCAGGAATGGGGGTACCGCCGCCAGCCGAGCGCCAGGGTCAGATACCCAAAGGCCAGGAAATTCCCGAAGGTGTTATCGTCCAGCAGGTAGTTGGGCGCGGCGAGCGCGCGCCCTCCATGGCGATCGTACCGCCCAAGCAGGAGGGCGGAGCGCCGGCACCCTCGATGGCGGTTGTACCACCTCAACCGACCAACCGCACCTCGATTGGCACCTTTATCGAAAAACCGGCTGCGGTTACTCCGGCTCAGATCAGTCCGACCGTCTCCAATCCTTTGACCAACACGCCAGCGGAGACGCCGAGTGGTAGCGTGATGCCGCCGACTGAACCTCCGAAACCCGAAAAGAGGAAGAAACTCGATCTCACCCAGTTGCTCCTGGATCATATGTGGGAGCTGGGTGGCGAGGATTCCGAGCAGTGTCAAAAATTTTACGATCGCGGCCCTTCGACCCTCAAAGCATGGTTCAAAAATCCGGGTACGATTCCCTTGCAAGCGATCTTGAAATTCCTGGGTAAACGGCCCGGCGTAGCTGAGCATATCGCCGATGAGCTGGAGCCCCATTTTGCCGTCCACGACAATGGTAACGGCACTGAGAGCCTACCCAATCGCGGTAAGACCAATGCAATGGTCTGTGCGCCGGTATTGGGTCAGCCGACTTTACCTTTCACTTGGGCAATAGGGTACCTCGCAAAAAAATATGAATTAGGTATCTCTTTTCAAAGCGACACGGTCATCCACCGCAGCCGCAACATGCTAGCTCATCGGTTCCTTAAAAGTGGCACGCTGTGGAGTCTGTGGATCGATGCCGATATGGTGGTGCCGCTCGCTAACGCAGATTGGTACAAGTGGATTACAGGCGTGACTACGGTGCCGGAAGAATCGTGCCGCTACGATGTCTGGAGCCGGCTGAGCGGCCACGGTAAAGCCGTCATTGGCGGTGTTTACGCTTCCCGGCGCTGGCACGGACGACTGGTGATCCAGCCCGAGATTCACCCTCGGAGCCATGAAGATAAATTGCTCTGCAACGAGATCAGGCGTGGTACCGCACGCGGGCTGGTCGAGGTAGACTGGATCGGCTTTGGCTGTGCCCTAGTCCATCGTGAGGTCTTCTTAGAAGTCCAGCGCCGTTTCCCTGACTTAGCGCCGCAGGAGGAGTTCGCGCCCTGGCGCTTTTTTCAGCCCGAGGGCGATGAAGGCGAGGATGAAGCGTTTTGCAAGAGAGTCCGAAGCTGCGCGATTCCGGTCTGGTTGGATACCCAGCTGGTCGCCGGTCATATCGGCAACATGGCTTTTTTGCCTGAACACACCGCTGCGATTGCAGCTATTTGAGGAAACAATATGGCCGAGAAGAAAAATTGGATTGCGGGCGCAATCAAAAAGCCCGGAGCTTTACGCAAACAATTGGGAGCCAAAAACGGTATTCCAGCCAAGAAACTGGACGCTGCTGCCAAAAAAGGCGGCAAACTCGGGCAACGCGCCCGGTTAGCCAAGACGCTGAAAAAGTTCTGAAAAAGCATGCTTAATGTGCGACGACGAGATCATGCAAAGCCCGCAGGGCTGGTGGATCTTAAAGCATGACAGCCATCTGTCGCGCTGGGTTGAAGAGACCCAACGGCTCGATCATGATCAGTACGTACTGCAAAAACTTAAGCGGTTTATTGATCCGGCCACCGTCGTGTACGATCTGGGTGCAGCCATCGGCGATCATACGATTTTCTATCTCAACGCGGTAGGGCCCAACGGCATAGTAGTCGCGTTTGAACCGCATCCGCTCCAATACGAGTGCCTCCGACGCAATTGTCCCAAGGCTCTCTGTTACCCCTATGTCGTGGGTGAGACTGAAGATGAGGTCTGGCTCTTTCACGAACCGGATTGCATTGCCGGTTCCAGGTTAATCGATCCAAATCTGGGCTGGCCAATGACCCAGCATAAACGGGTGATTATCGATAAGGCCATAGACAGTTTTCAACAGCCGGTTTCGTTCATGAAAATCGATATCGAAGGATGCGAGCCGGAGGCCTTGCGCGGCGCGCGGCAAACGATTATGCGACACCGCCCAGTGATCTGGATCGAGATCAACCCAGAGGCCTTGATCCGGCAAAACCATTCGGTACTCGAGTTGCGCAACCTCCTAGAAAACGAGCTTTCCTACCAAGTCGCGGAATTTTACCCGGCTGGAGGAGGCTGGAACGGCTGGCAGAACCAGCAAGCTGACGCCCTGTGCCTACCGTCGACATTGTAATCCGGACCTGGAAGAACGACCTCCGCTGGCTCGAGTACTCGTTAGCGTTCCTCAAGAAGAACTGGGTCAATCCGGGTCGCATCATTATCATTGCCAATAGTGATTGCCGCGAGCGGTGCCAGTACTGGAGCGGCCCGGGCGAATTTGTCTATGTCGAGCCCTGGCCCGATACGCACGAATTTAAGACTTATTGCTCGCTCATGAGCCCAGAGCTGAGTAAGGCCGATTTGATCATGAACGTCGATAGCGACTCGATGTTGGTGACCAAGAGTTCACTCAGCGATTTCATGAATAATGGGCGACCGATTATCAGCTACCGCCCTCACGCCGATTTGGGCGATTATCCCAGCATACATATCTATCAGGCGGCATTGGAGCATTGGCTCGGACAAAGAGCCACGCGAGACTATATGGTCTTACCGCCATTCCTATTCTGGCGCTCGACGATCGCTGCTGTGCGCTCGCTTATTGAGCGGATAAGTGGGCAAAGCCTGGAGGCCGCGCTCTATAGCGATCGGCCCTACGACTGGCACCATTACCTCGAGCATCCCAAGAGATTCCCGGACTGGGAAGTGATCGGATTTTATTGTGATCTGCATGAGCGCGAGCGCTACGATTTTAATGATCCAGTCTGCAATCCTTACGAACCTAGCCCCGGCCAATCTCGCTTCCAGCCTTACCACTCCTGGACCCAGTGGACCCCAGAAATTGTCGGTAAAATGGACAAATTGTTGATGGCACAATGATATCACTTTGCCTCCAGTGTTCTCCCCTCGACATGGATGCAGCAGTCGAACTGATCCAGCTCATCTGCTGGATCGAATACCCCAGGCGTGAGGACACCGAGTTTTTCCTGGTTTACCGGAAAGATTGCCCGCTCTGGCTGGGTAAGGAATTCGAGAAACTGGCTGCGAATCATTTTGGTCGGTGCGCGGCCCGAATGGCTCGCAATCACGACGTAGGCTGGCCGGCCGGCTGCAATATGCTGGCTGGAAGCGCCTTTATCGAGATGTCGATCCTGCGCCGGGAAGGGCTCTGCCAGAATGAAGCTTTTTTGCTCTTTGAGCCCGACTGTATTCCGCTGCGGCGCGACTGGATCGATCAACTCAGTGCTGAATGGGATCGGGTCAGTGTCTTGGGTAAGGAAGCCTTTGGCCACTGGCACAGTGAAGGGGTTGAGCTGCACATGAACGGGAACGCCGTCTTTCGCACGACCTACTTCGATGAGTACCCCACCCAGATTGTCGGTGCCGGCACCCAGGGCTGGGACTTCTTTTTCCGGGAACATTTCCTGGCCATGTCAGTCGATTCCAACACCATTTTCCAGCAATGGCAACGGTACGGGATGACGTATGAACAACTGGCCGAAATCCAGAAAAACGGGGTGCGCCCAGCGCTATTACATGGCATTAAAACCGCCGATGGACGATATAACGCAAAACGCCTAATTTCGGAGCAAATTCACGTAAGTGCTTCCAAATCGACCCGTTTTCCGGCATTCCCGGCGTGAGCAACGTTGCGCTCTGAATATATATTCAGAGCGGAAACTTGCGTGACTGGTCATCTTTGCCTGAGTTTCATTTTGGCTTGGTCCTAACAAAAGGCCGCCTGTTTCTATTGGATTCGGAGAGGGTTGCCCAGCGACAATTCGTTGGCTCGTAATGGCCGTCATTGTCTTGGCGATCTAAGACTCTCCCTCTTGGCTTTGCACCCATGTCGGCCAGGAAATTATCAAAGGAATCCAGCCAGCGCTGGCAGACCTTGATGCCCCTTCCACCCCAATGGTGATATTTTGGGTTATTCGGGTTAGTGCACCGGTCGATTGCATGATGCCAAGCATTCCATTCCGGCGAAGGTCTGCGCCCATCCCAGTGACCATGCGTCCGGTGCATCCCTTTCTCAAGCTTCTCTCGGTTCTGGCAGCCGCAGCTCACGTATCGGCCTGTCCGCAGTTCTGAAGGTTTCGCCTTAATTGTTCCACCACAGTCACAGCGAGTAGTGTGGCGAAATCGGCCATCAGCGTCTCGGATCCCCTTGTCCGATACAACGAGTCTGCCGAAGCGTTCTCCAATTTCACAGGGCTTTACATTTCTAGCCACAGGATTATATCTTTTCACTGCAGTTCGGAGCTTCCTGCCCAATTGACGGCTCCAAAAGCCCGCCACCGGGGCTCTTATCGGGTGTAAAACGTTCAGTTTTTCATCAACCCCTTAAAGCCCCTACCTATGGCACAATAGGTGAAAGGATACAAGCACTATTGGAGATTGTATAGTCACCCCAATCCAGGCGACTGATTTCGCCAACAGAGATAACAACCGGCTCGTTGGCCAGATCACTACTTTAATCATGAGACGGGCCCCGTACAACGACACGTTGGACGGCGGCGTATTTGAGAACGCAATTAGTGATCAGCAACGGAATGTTGTCGTGGAGAGGCCGATCCTGGGCCAATCCCTGGTTCTACCAGAGTACATCAACGATACCGACAGTTGCGGCACCTTCGGTCAGATTGCCCAGGTCGGTACCACCGAGTACATCACTCGGCTAGGCACCCTGCGCGGGCGCGGACCCAAGGTTTGTGTAAAACAAATGCGGTCGGCCTTCCAGAATTCGTACGTGGCCGTCCAGGACAGCCTTCAAAAGCAATTGCTCTATCTAGCCAACTGCGACGTTCGGAGCCAGCTCTTTTTGCACTCTGGCGTAAAGGTCAAAATTAATCAGGGCCGGACCTTTGAGCAGATGCTCAATGGCGACGTGCAAATGATCGATGTACCGGTCAATGATAACACGCCGCCGGATGCGAACCTGACCTTCAGCTTCCTGCAGTACCTGTTAGTGTTCGCTCACGAGACGCTGCTCTGCGAAAGCTTCGAGTCAGAGAAAGGCACGGTCGCCAAGTTCATTGGCGCACAGAGCCAGCTCAATGTTTTTCGTGACGAGCTAAATGTGCACCAGGATTTGCAGTACCTGACCACAGGCCGATATGAAATCGGAAATGAGTCGCTGACCGGTTATCAATGGGAAGGGCCCTACCGGGGCATTGCATTTGGAATCGACCAACAGCCTTTGCGGTTCAACACTTTCACGGTTTTAAATGGTCAGCTGATTCCGCAATTTATCGAGCCCGAGATCGCAGTTCCTGTCACCACGGGCTTCGGCGCACGCACTAACCCAGCGTGGCTCTACGCTCAATTCGAGGTCGGGTTCCTCATGTTCGCGAACTCGTTCCGGCGACTGGTGCCCGAGCAATACCTTGGAGTCGGCGATTGGAAATTCCCAGCGCAGTTCGCACAAGGAGAGCTTGAGTTCACCGTTATACGCGACAACGACTGTAACACGTACGGTGATTACGGATACCACATCTACCAGATGATCCGGGCCTATCGTCCGGAGCGTCCGCATGCGGTCATTCCGATCATGTACAAGCGGTGCAACCCGACCTTTAACTTCCTAACTTGCCCGAGCTACCCTGGCTCCGCCAGCGGTTACTCGATGTAAGAGTTTTCACCGGGAGGGGCCGACACTTTGCCAGGACTCTTTTAATCCATACCTAAAGGAAGGTGCGCTCCAGTTTCACGACTGAAAAAGAGATCCTTTTAAAGCGGTCGGTCCCTCATTTTTTCACCAATGCATAAAGCCATCGATCTGGGTAAGAAATGGAATGACGACATCGGGATCCCGATCTCGATGTCCGACATGAAAAAGGAGATCCATTACCCGGATTTTCACATCTCGGATACCGATGAAACCCGGCTCCTGGACATGCCGGACGAAGGCACGGCAACGATTCGATATCGAGTTGTCAACCGTCACCACAGCGAGAGCGATCGTAACGGGAAAAAACAACGGCACTGCTCGCTGACGATCGAAGTCCAAAAGATCGATTTCGAGGATAAGCCCAAGAAAAAGAACGGCGACTCTGACGGCGGTGCTCGTAAAGCGTTTTCCGATTACTTCAAAGACCGATGATAATCGCCAGTGATGTCCTGACCCAGGTCGGTCGCGTTCTCGGAAACTGCGATCAGGATTATGTTTTCGATATTCTGACCCGGGCAGTTGAGCTATTGGCCAATAAACCAACAAAAACCAATGTGGTTTGGGACCCGCTCATTTGTTACGTCGATCTACCCATAGTCGAGCGCTACTACGTCTGTCTGCCGCCCCATGTCCTTAAGCCGATCAAGATCAACTTGAATCGGGAACCGGCCTTTACCCGGAATCAGTTCTTCGAGTTCTCGATGAACGGACCCGGTACTGCGGATCCGGAAGCGGGCTGGAGCTGGCAGGATCGCGGCTGGAAGCCGCTGCAGAAGCCCTGGCCGACTGGCGGAGCGCAGTTCATTCTGAACTCGAGCGATTCCACTGATACTAATACGCTCGTTAAGCTCAACTTGATTAACCAGGATCAATCCACGACCTGGGTCGATGCTTTTATCGGCACGGCTGGACCAAAGTGTTGGGGCATTCTTGAAGCTTCCAAGCCCGTCACCAAAGGCACCGTTTCGCTCTACGCTAACGCCTACATTATTGAAAGTTCGCTCGTGGCCCAATGGGCTCCGAACGTTCTCTACCCACAGTTTGAGTGGATCAAGCTGAGCCAATCCGGTGTTGCCTGCAAAATGCTTTGCCGGCGGCGCACTTACAAACTCACTCTCCCGACCGATGTCATCCCACTCTCCAACCGGCAAGCCATTATCACCGCCTGCGCCGCCATCAAAGCGTTCGATACCCTCAACTGGGACGACGGAGCCACCGCCGAACAAAATGCTCTCCGATTCCTGGAAGAAGACCAGGGGGCCAGAAACCTCTTCCAGCGTGTTAGCAACATTGCTGAGACGATGCCGACGCTGAACCTGACGATCAATACGCGGGACTCGATCATCGCGGCCGACCTCTACGATTTCGCTTGCGACGTATTCGGGCCGATTGGTCAGCGCCAGATCTTCGATCGCATGACTGAAGCGATCGAACTCTTAGCCAATTTAAGCAACTGGGACCCACTCATTGGCTACGTCGATATCAACACTTTTGACAGCTTCTACGTGACCCTGCCCCAGTACGTCGATCAGGTGCTCGCCATCAATGTAAATCATTCAATCGGAACATTTAGAAATCAGTGGTTCGAGTTCCACATGAACGGCTTGGGCCAGGATAATGATCAGGCTGATTCAGTCGGATCCAACCGACCTTGTGGTGGCTGGGAAGAGGTCGGGGAAATGCCCTGCGCTTTTCCCATGGCTGCGCCCTCGTACTTGGTCGCCGCACCTCTCAGCGCATCCGATAACGGCACCGAATTCCGGGTCTGGGGCATAGATGTCAACGACCTGCCGGTCTACGGCCAAGACGGAAACCTCGGTATACCAATAACTTGTGAACAAAACAGTTTCGATATTTCGAGTCAGGCGCTGCCGTTTAAGCGCATCGACCGGATTGTGATCGGCTCACCGCAGAGTTTTCTCCAGCTTTATGCGACCGATGGCACCCAGTATTTACAGAACCTGGGCACCTTCTGGCCCAATGTAGCTGAGCCCAAGTTTCGCATTATTAGGATCGGGCAGAAGGCGGTCACTGTCCGGCTCCGGTACAAGAAACGGCTGGTTAAAATCACCTCGCTCACTGACCCGGTTCATATGCGCTCGCGGAGCGCGATGATGAACGCCCTGCGCTCAATCCAGACCGGTGTCCAAGATCCGCAGGGCGCAGTGGTCTTGCTCGAGGCCGCTAAACAACTGCTTAACCGGGAATGGCGCTCGACTCATCCACAGGAGCAGATGGGGATGCAGGTCGATCCAGGCACCTGGGGAGCCAGTTTCATCACGATGCCATGAGCGCCCAGAACATGCAGATCATTATGGACGGCCAATGGACTGGCGGCGTCGACAGTTTTCTGCATCCGGCTGATCTGGTTCAGGGTAGCTATGCCTGGGGTGTTAACATCGTCAATCGAGGCGGAGTCGTTCAGACCCGGCCAGCTAAGCGCCGGGTCAAGAGCTTCTGCGGCCGCAAAGCTCAAGGCCATTTCTGGGCGCGAACCCTCGATGATCGCAACTATGAATTGGTCGCGATCGACGGTAAAATCTATTGGTCACCATTCCCGTTCAAGGACTGGTACGCGTTATCCAATATCACTTTTCGCCCGGATGTTGATCGGATCTGGTTCTGCGCTGCAGAACAGGCCGTCCAATACAACCCGGACGACACGATCGCCGTCATCGAGCCCAAGATCATTGTGTTCATGCAGGATGGCACCAGCCTTCCCTGTTATTGGGATACGAGCGATTACTCCAGTGGCATAGTCCAGGTCCCCTGGGTCACTGGCACCCAAGCCAAGGCAAAGCCAATGCCGGTCGGTACCGCGATGGTCTGGCAGGATAACCGACTCTGGCTCGCGGTCGATAATCTCGTTTTCGCGAGCGACCTGCTTCATCCGCAAAGTTTCCAAGAGCAAACCTATCTGGCAGAACAGAGCGGATTTCGCTTTCCCCGTAACGTGGTTAACATGATCCCTTCTCCGGTCCAGGGTTTGTTAGTGCTAACCAACTCTTCGATGCACAACCTGATGACTTTCGTGCAGGACCGGACCCAGTGGCAGACGACTCAAGGGTTCCAGGCCGATGTCAATACCGAGGTCGGTCTGGTCGCGCCCTGGGCCATTGCGTATCTGCATGGCATGCCCTGGCTTCTAACGGCGCGCGGCATCATTTCCTATGACCGAGCGCTCACTACCAATTTGACCACGGTCCTTTTAACCGTCGATGGCGAGATGCAGCGCTCAAAGAGCCTGATCGCGCCCGATATCACCCGGGCCTGTATGGGGGTTTGGGAAAACATGTTGATGGTGGCAATGCCATCCAGTTCTGTCCAAAACCGGCACACCTGGATCGCGGATGCGGGCATCGCAGAGAAAATGAATAACACGGTCGGCATGTGCTGGAGCAGTATTTGGACTGGCACCTACCCAGTCCAGTTTACTGCTCCCATCATCGGCGGGACCCAGCATAGTTATGAACTGGCTTACTCTGCCGGCTACCTCGCGCTCAACTACGGCGATAGTCCATCGCCCCAGCCCGAGACCAATCTGCCGACCCAGGCTTACATCCACTTGTATGAAAACTACATGCCGAACCAGATCACCAGAGTCGAAAACCCGATTCATTGTTCGCTTGAGACCAAGGCCTTCAGCTTAGGTACTGACGATTATTACCGGTTCGTCTTTGCCGAGTTTATGATCGTTAATTTGAAAGGGATCGTGCCGGTGCAAGTCTATGTAGTCGGGCTAGCCGGAAACTATCAGCCGCTCTTTAGCACGACCTTGCGCGCCGATATCGGCCCTTGGGGTAACCCATCGGCCCAAACCAAGCTCTACTATGTCGCCCAAGGTAAAACGACCCAGTTTGAGAATTATAGAAGACAGGTGCGTCATATGCGGACCCAAGAGTTCGTTATCCATGAATCGGCTGATCAGGCGGCCTGCACCGAGATTCTGCGCCTGGATGGGATCGATAAAGCGTTCCAACTGATGATCCAATGGCAGGGGCGGATGGGCGTGCGCCAGCTCAAATTCTTCTACGACCGGCAACTGCAAAGTCCCCAGGGAATCTGCCCGGTCGATGAATCTAACACCCCGCACATCGTGCTGGAGGCCACCGCATGAGCGCACCGCCCCTCCCCCAGAGCTATTTCCCAATCGGGCTAGTGCCTCAGACCGGCATGCCTACTAACCACACGTCGCGCTCCAAAGAACTCTATTACGACACGCTCCTGGCTGAGCCGCTCTTCATGAGCAACCCCTTTGGCCCGCAGATCCTGGCGATCTCGCGCCCTAACCACCGCTGGTAAGATGGCTACCGTCCCACAACGCATTCCTTTATCGATCTCGATCGCGCCCTTCCCGGAAGGGTTCCAGGGCGACATGGATGAGACCTTTCAGCAAGCCACTCAGCTGATGCAGGCCTTTATCGAGGGCAATTTTTTGACCGGCCTGATTCTGCCGCCGAACTCAACGTTGCCCACGACCGACCAGGGCCCGATCGCGATGGGTGACGTCTGGTACTTCTGGGATCCGGCCACCAGCCAGTACCTGCCGCAGACCGTCAACGTAAAAACAGCAAAGAATTTCGCCAAGAATTGCGTTTACCAAGTCCAGCAGACCGGTGCCTCATTCACTCCGGCAGTGGGAGTTACCAAGACCTACGATATGGCTCTGTGCCGGATCACGCAGCCGGGTATCATCGCTATTAGCGCTGATGTAGGTCCGGTTGCTGGCCCCGATAATGATCCGATCCCAGCAGCAATCGCCTACACGGTAGGACCATCCTTATTGCCGACTCCGATCGCATCTGATCTGTTCGCGCACGAACATTGTTTTGAGGGGAGCGATATCGCGACTCTGCAAGGCCAAACCTTGGCCTTAAGCTTTAGCGCCTGGGCCAATCAGGTCGGGACTTACTCTTGCTATCTGACCAGCGCTGGCCGGGATGAGACCTATGTTGTCCAGCTCCAGATTCAGACTGCTAACCAATGGGTCCGAATCAAGATTACGGGTATCCCGCCGTTCCCGACTACCGGCACCTGGAACTTTGCTCAAGGCGTGACCGGGCTCTATTTCGGAGTGCCACTATTAGTCGGCACCCAATGGCAAACAGCGACTCCGAACAAGTGGATACCGGTGTTCGCTGCCGGGACCGCGCAGAACATCAATCTGCTCACTGTCGCCAATAACCAGCTCAAAATTACCGGCATCAAACTAGAGGCTAATAGCAGTGTTACCTACCTGTCCTGCCCGACCTGGGAGGCCGATTACCACGACGCGATTCGCTACTATTTCACGACCTTTAATTATCAGGTACTCAACGCCGGAATACCGATTCAGGGTTTTGCTTATGCCGCTGATTCGATTGAGCTGGCTTTTATTTTCCCACGTCGGATGTGCAAAACCCCAACCGTGGTTCCCTACAGTTGGGCCACTCATACCACTGGCAATATTACCAACCTTTCCACCGCAACCGATTTCGCCGTCGCGACTTTAGGCGCGGACCCTAAAGGAATTATTGCAAGCGCGAGTCCTCCTACCACCGCCAAGGGAGACGCGTTCCAAACCATTATCGTCGCCGATGCAAGACTTAGTTAAAGATCCTGACAAAACCGGCATTGCTCTGGTCTGCTGCAATAACGAGAAAGATCTGCAGCGCTGGGATATTGATCAACTCGCCCGGGAACTGACCGGGAAGGATCTCCCCCGGCTCTTTCCCGTTTTCCTGGTACTCCACCATGGCACCCTGCGCGGCTTTGTGCAGACCGTGCAGCAACTGGTCATCTATCCGGCGCTTCATCCCGATAGGATGACCCCACGCGAATTTATCAAACTGTCTCGAAGTCTGGCAACCGAGTTCAAACGTATGAGTGGCAACCCAATTTTTATGTTGTGCGGCGCCGCCGAAAAACTGGGCGCGAAAAACATGCGCCGGATCCGGCTCAAGAAGGCAGACGAAACCGCTTTTGTATATGATGAAGACGCTCGCTGAACGATTCGTAGACAAGGTCGAGGAACCTTCTGACGCCCACAATGATTGCTGGGTTTGGAAAGGCTCAAAAGGAGGCAGCGGCTACGGCCAAATCTGGGTCGATGGCAAGCACGTAACAGCTCATCGCATCAGTCATGAGCTGTTTATCGGTCCCATTCCAGAGGGGCACGCTGTCGATCACCTTTGCCGTAACCGCGCTTGTGTGCGGCCAGACCACCTTCAGGCACTGGATCATTACACAAACTGGAGCCAATGGAATCTCGAAAAGACCCATTGCATAAACGGTCATCCTTATGACGGTGACAACTTGCGGGTCAAGCCTTCTGGCGAAAGGCGTTGCCGCATTTGTCACAACGCGAATGCCTTAAGAGGCTATTATCGCCGAAAGGAGGGTTGCTAAGGTGGGGGGCGGGGGCGGCGGCGGCAGTTCAGCACAGTTCCAGGCTCAAGGCCCTCCTCCGGCCTTTACCTATCTGGATCCGACCGGGCTCAATCAGATGGCCGTAGGCGCTGATATCAGCTCCTACGCTTTAAGCGATCAGGATTTCGCTAATCGTTACCCGGCCCTGCAGAACGCTTATAACCAGTATCAAGCTAACCTGGGCCAGCAGACCGGCCTAGTCGGCCAAGGCGCACAGGGACAGGCCAATATTATGGGCGGGTTAGCTAACACGATTGCCGGTCGACAAGCGACCGGAACCACTGGTGATATCACCGGCATTCGCAACGCGGCGGCGACCGCGGCCGGAGCCACCCAACCGATGTATAATCTGGGCGCATCCCAGGCTGGGTTAGCTCAACCTCTGATCGGCATGGGCCAGCAACAGGCCGGGATCGGACAGGGCATAAACCGACTGGGTGGCCAGTTAGCCGGCGCGGCCCAGATCCCTTATCAACTCGGCCAGCAACTGCTCAATCAACCGATGGATCCACAGGTCCAGCAACAGATGATGCGGGCTGGGCTCGGGCAGACGGCGGGAGCGCTGGGCGCAGCATCACTGGGCCAGGGTATGGCCGGACAAGCCGCTGCCGCGCGCCAGCTGGGCCTCAACACCATGCAGTACGGTCAGCAGCGCCGAGCCGAGGCCACAGGCGACATCAATCAGTATGCCAGCATGCTGGGTCAAGCTGGTCAGCTTCGAGGTTTGGGCGCTTCCACTATCGGTGGTGGTGGCCAGACCATCGGCCTGGGTGGCCAGCAATTAGCGGGCGCAGGTGCTCTCTATGGACAGGGCGCACAGACGGCTGCAACCGCTGGTGGCCTATTTGGAGCCGCGCAAGGGGCCCAGGAACAGTATGGCATGGACACCGCGCAGATGGCTTCGATCTATGGCGGCCTGCAGGGTCAACAGGCGCAGAACCTCTTGGGCGGTATGGCTAATGCCAATCAGATGTTCGCTAAAAGGCCATTTGGACTTGGCGGGACCAATCTAGCCCAGACCGAGTTGGGTCAAGCCGGCGCCTACAACTCATTTCAACAGGCCAATTATGCCACGATGAACGGGATCGCCTTTAATGGAGCCCAAATGCAGGCCCAGCAGAACCAGCTCGATAAGCAGCAGAGCGCTGGTATGGCCAGTGCCGCGATCGGGGGCGGAACAGCCATTGCCAGTGCCGCTGCCAGTGCTGCAGCTCTGAGCTGTTGGGCGGCAAGGGCTTGCTACGGAATAACTGATCGGCGATGGCTCTATTTCCGCTCATGGCTCTATTCGGAACGCGCTCCAATATGGCTGCGAAAACTCTATTTAAAATTTGGCGAAAAAGCGGCTACCATAATTACGAAGCATGAAAAAATATTGAAACCACTAGTGAGAATGGTTATGGATCGAGCTATCTATGACCGCTGCTGTATCGCTAACGCCTTCGGAACTCGTCCGTTTCAACTCATTTTTGGATAAGAGCAATGCCGAACACCCTCAATGCTGGGTCTGGACAGGGGCTAAAGCCCGTGGAGGAGGCAGGAGTGGTAAATACTACAGAGGAGATGGCTACGGGATTTTTCAGACAACGACATTACAGCCCAAGACGCGGCGCGCACATAAATTGGCCTTTCAGATCTGGATTGGTCCGGTGCCACGCAGTCTTCAGGTTCAGCACACATGTGACAATTCCCTATGCTGTAATCCAGATCATTTGGTGCTTGGCACTCCAGCTGAAAACTCTCAACGCATGGCTGCGCTTGGTCGGATGCCCCAAGGTCTTGGACACAAGAATGCTAGGCTCAGCGATGAACAAGTACGCGAAATTCGCGAACTTTGTCGAAAAGGGATGTCTTACGGTGAAATCGCTACTCGGTTCGGGATCAGCGAAAGCCATGTTCGCAACATTCATCACCGCAGGAGGCGCTTGAATGACGGAAATCCAACAAACCCGCTCTCAATTACGTGAAGAGACTGCCCGGGTCATTAACGGACTTTCCCGAGCTGATCTCCTTAAGCAGTTTGCGATCTCCCGAGTGGCCGATCTAACCGGCCTGGACAACATCGGACTACCGGTCTTTACCTGCGTTCGAGGGCTCTCGGACACGATCTCAATCCATGCCGGTAAAGGCCTTGAGCCCGCTTTTGCGCGCTGCGGCGCACTCATGGAAGCAATCGAGTTTGAGGCCGCTGAACATCCCCAAGGCAAATTCATTGCCGCTAGAGCAATCGATATCCCGGTCGCGGATCGCCTGCCCCTGGAAGACTGCTTTCCGGCTCGGGCTTCGACGCTGAACGATATGACGCCGATGGCCTGGGAAGAGGCAACCAATATCCAGAACGGCGCAGAAAAACTCATTCCCAGTGATCTGATCTGGATGGTGCCACGAATCCAGGATCAGCCGCTCATGTACGTGCAAATGGGTTCCAATGGACTAGCGAGCGGCGGTTCACGCGAAGACGCGATTCTCTCCGGGCTCTACGAGATTATCGAGCGCGATGGCTGGACCCTGAATCAGTTCTTGCTCGATAATTGCGGTATCCTACCGACCCGATGCCCATTAATCGGGCTTTCGCCGAGACTGGAAGCAATTGTACGCCAAATCGAGCGCGCCAAGGTCAGTTTGCACCTCTTTGATATCACCCCTGACTATTCGGTGCCGGTCTTTAGCGCAATCCTATTGGATTTAAGCGGCCAGGTCGCCGGAACCTTTTGCGGATACGGCTGTCACTTGAACGCGGAGATCGCCGCGATCCGGGCCATCACCGAGGCCGCCCAGGCCCGGTGTTGTTACATCAGCGGGGCTCGTGATGACCTGTTCCGTCGACAGTTTCTCATGATGAAACGCATGGATCAGCACAAGCTGGACATCATGTTCAGTGAACTATCCCTCGGTAACCCGATCAACGAGTACCGGACGACCCATTTTGACGATGTCCGAACTGAACTGCGCTATCTGCTTAAATTGATCCGGCAACGCGGCGTTTCGGAGGTCTTTGTTAAGCCGCTGGGCTCTTTCTTAGGTGACGCAGTGCACGTGGTGCGAGTGTTCTCACCCCAGTGTGAACCTTTCCGGTTCGACCACTGGACCCCGGGCTTGCGCTGCTTGAGTTACGCCAAGCGCAGGATGGAACAGTTGGCCGCAAAGTCCGCAAACCAGCCTATGCCAACCGAGGAGGAGGGCGAATCATGGAAACAGGCCTGATTCTGGTCTATCTAGGCCCGAGTTTATCCTGGGCGCGGGCGCGCGAGATCCTGCCAGGAGCCACCTACCGGCCCCCAGCCAAACAGGGCGATATCGTCACCGATGTAGTCAATCTAGAGCCCGAGCGGATTATTCTGATCGATGGCGAGTTCCGCAACAATCTGAGTGTCTGGCACAAGGAGATCGTTTTTGCGCTGCAGTACCCGAGTGTGAAGGGCGTTTATGGCGCATCAAGCATGGGTGCACTGCGCGCCGCCGAACTGGATTTCCTGGGCATGGTCGGGATCGGCAAAATTTATGAATGGTACCGGGATGGCGTCACCGAAGACGATAGTGAAGTGGCTTTGAGTTACGCCATGCGGGAAGGGCCCGAGGGACCGCTTTTTTATCTGAACAGCGTTCCCTTAGTCGATATCCGAGCTGGAGTTAAAAATTATGAAAGAGAATTTCCTGGCCAGCCCGTTGCGATCGCAGCACGCGAGTTTCTCGATACTATGCGTGCAGTTTTCTACCTTGAACGCACTCCACAGCTGTGTGAAGAACTCTGGCACCAGAACGCCGGAGTTAGTTTTCCTCGCATCGAGCAGAAGGCAATCGATGCTAGCCATGCACTGGCCGATTTCGCATCTTACCAGCCGCAGCCACAGGTAAAACCTACCCCAGAAAATCTCTCGCCCTTTTTCCACGCGTTGTACGACCGGGATCGGCGGATCAACGTGAACGGCACCGAGATCCCCCAGCAGCATATCGATGCCCACGTCGTTCTGCACAATCCGGAGTTTGAACGGATCTGCTGGGATTCGGCCAATCAGGAGTTAGCGCTCATGCTCTGCGACCAGTTGTGCGTGACGGTGTCGGTCGAGGATATCGGCGCTGAAAGCCTCCGGTTCCAGAAAAAGACCGACATTAATAGCTCGGAAGATTTCCACTGCTTTCTGGGCAATAACGGCTGGAGCGTGCCGGAATACGATCGGCTGATGATTCAGAATGCCCGCATCCGCAAACTGCAGCATCACCTGACGGTGACCAAAGCTTACCGACGCAACACCCGGGCTATAATCGATTATCTGCGCACCCATCAAGGCTTTGATTACTGGGCGATCCAGGCCGCGCGAATCGAAACCAAACTGCAAAACAGCGGTGCGGAAGACTGGCTCTCGATCAATATAGATACTCCCGCCATCCGCCAGCTCTTAAATCATTTTGAACGGGAGGGACTCGAACTCAAAAGCTCGGCCGAAGAATATCTCCTTGAGACCGGCTTTTCTAACATGACCGAGCTGAGTGTGGCGGTGCAACGGGCCATGGCAGCGAAGGAGGAGGATTAACTATGGCTGATCAAGGTGCAGCTGACTGGGGCAATTTACAGAATGTCTTTGGACTTCAACCGAGCGACATCAATAACCTCAAATCGCAAGGCTATAGCGCCGATCAAGCGAGCCAACTACTTGCGCTTTCGGCCGGTAGTGCCGGGACCGGCCCAGTTGGCGGTGCTGGTACGGCCGGCACCGGACAGTTGCCCCAAACCATTGGCGGTAGCGGCTTGAGCCCGCAGACTCTGGTTGGCTTAGCTAGTGTATTGGGCAGAGGCGGCGGGGGTGGCGGCGGCGACACTCCGGGCGGCAATCTAAGGAATTACAAAGTAGTCGGAGTCGATCCGAATCAGCCATTTACCAATCTGGGCGCAGCCGCGCTCAACCAGAATGCGATCTATAACCCGCAACCGGGCGCAGGTACGGGCGGAAATACGGGCGTCACGGGGAGCGGAGGCGCTGGGTTCGCGGGCGGAGGCGGCTTAACCATAGGCGGCATCAGTACCACAACACCTGCGATTACAACCAGTGGCCAGGTCCCTAAGCCGCCCATCGGCCCCTGGAGCGGTAATCAACAACAGTGGACCGATGTCGGGACACAAGTGGGGTTATCTCCAAAGGATATAGCGACATTTCAGCAACAAGGTCTTTCTCCGAGTGATGTAGCTAGCAAGTTTGGGGTACAGGTAAATACTCAACCAGGAGTACCGAGTATCTTTAATCGGGCTCCCACCGTTGCGCCGTCGGCGCCTTCGGTCACGCCGCCCACAGTGCAACCGACTGGGATGGCGTATCAGCCAGGGCAAGCCTGGGCTACGCCGCCTCCGGCTCCTACTCTCAATTTGCAAGGGGTTCCAAGCGCCATGAGTGGTGGTGCCCCTAGTCAGGGCAGCATCGGCGCTTTCGCTGCGGCTCACAACTCGGCACTAGCCGACGCTGGCCAAGCTTTGTTCGCTCATTTTGGCGGCGATCCGAGTTCTGCCAGTCCTGCGGATATCGCACACTTTCACACTCAACTGACAGGAGCGATACCTGCGCTTCAGACGGGAGGTGGCGGTGGTAAAGAACCTATTAAAATGCAGTCTGGCGGCCGGGTTCCAAATCCAGAGATACCGCGAGGACTGCCCGGCGGTGGCGGTGCGTCACAATACTATGGCATGGGAGCCAATGGTAGCCCCCAAGCCAATCAAGGATTTGAAGCCAGTGAGTACCCGCCGCCGCAGCAGCAGCCGCAGCAGCAGCAGAGACCGCGGCCGCAGAGACCGCAACAAACGCCGGCTGCTCAGCGTTCAAGTGCCCAGGATTATGCCGATTGGGCTAATCAAGGTCGGACCATCTCTCCAGCTCAGCAATACGCCGACATGTCCAACTGGGCCAATGCCGCGAAGGGAGGCGGCGGCGGACTCAGCGCACCCAGCAGCGGGTTTAGCGGCCTATCGAGTGCCGACCAATCTTCGGTTATCGGCGGTGGATTCTCGTCCGGTGGCCTTGAGTCAGAGGATTTTGCGGCACTCGGTCGCGGCGGCCCGGCTGGTCCGATCGGCGGAGGGGCCGGAGCTGGCGGCGGGGCCGGCGGTGCGGCAGACGTGATCGGCGGCCTTGCTTCAGGTCTCTCTAAAGCCGCTGAGACTTACGCTGCATCGATTAAACCCTGGCAAATGCAGAAGTCCGCGATCCCTAACCCGGACGATTTCCGTAAACAACCGCAGATAACTCTGCAACAACCGGGACTAGTCTAAATTTATGGCAGCAGATCCGGCAACCCAATTTCAGGCAGCGGGCGTAACCGTTCCCGTATACCCCGGTATCTCAACCCACCTCAATCAACCCATTCAGCTACCTGGAACCGGCGAGCTATGGGCCAAGGTTGGCCAGACAGCGTTGGCCGCAGCTGATCAACTGCAGAATCAACTGCAGAAATCACCTCTGAACCCAGCGGTGCGGGCAGCGATGCAAGAGAGCGTTGCTAGAAGCCACCTTGGTATGAGCCATATGGCTTTTTTGGCGAAACATCCACATTGGGCCCATGCTGTTACCTCAGAGAGTCCGACGGGTGCCTCAACCGTGGCTCCTATAACGCAGCCGGTCGCGCAACAAAGCGCCCAAGACATAGACTGGAACCAGGATACTGACGGCGGATCGCAGGAGACGAAACAGACGCAGACGCAGCCGACTATAACTCGCACTGGCAGCAACACGGGCGTGGACCAAGCCGGAAAGCAATACCACGAAACAACACCTGGAAGTAATCAGTGGATATCAGGACCAGTCCTGCCTAATCCACCGACCAATCTTAACGAGGGGATGGCGCAAGGCGGTCTGGTGCGAGGGTATGCCACGGGAGGCTCGGTAGACTCATCCGCCACGGATCACGCTGCTCTTCTTGCTCGAATGGAGTCAGAGCGTCGAGCGGCGGGTCTGGATACCTTTCTCAACCCTGCCACCGCCAGCTATGAACCGTTGCAGACGCAGGCACCTCAAGTAGCCCAGCCGCAGGCTCAAGGCGGATCAATCTGGAGTCCGCCACGGCCAGCCCCAGCAGCACCTCCAGCGCCGGATCAGCCGCCGCAGCAACCCGCGCAGCAACAACAGATGCAGCCGACCGGCGACGTTAGCGGACAGCAGCCCCGGCCTAGCCCGGTTGGTGATCAGCTCATGGCCCAGTGGCAGAACCAGAACGCGCATCCGCCCGCGCCTGCGAGCGAGGTTCTGAAGTTCGCTAAGGCCAACTTTGATACCCGGGCCCAGGATGTAACTTACCTGCCGCATGGGGGCCCACCGCTTAAACCAGGCGTAGCGGGCGAACCCGCCTATGGCATCCATATGAAGGGCGGTGGGATGAATATAGTCCCAGTTAGCCAGCTGGTTCAAAACGGGTTTGCTCCCAATATCGCCGGGAACAATACCTCACTGACGTTGAGCGCAGCCGATCAGGTCCGGCAACAAGGCCAGGACACTCAGCCACCTACCCAGATGCAGCCAACCGGCAATGTTGGTGCGCAGCAGATGCCTCAGCCTGCTCAAAGCCAGATGCAGCCGCCGCCGCAGATGCAGCCAACCGGAGCGCCCCCGCCGGCTCCGACTACGGGCGGTGCCCAATTCGCCGGCGGCACTCAGCCAGCTATCCAGATGCAGCCAACCGGCGCGGTCGGCGGCCAAGTGCCAGGCCAGCCGCCGCCGCCGGCGGCTCCTGGTGGCCTGAGTGAAGTGCGGGCAACGGACGCAGCGGGCAATGTGAACCCAGCCCTAATGGCCGGTGGCAGTGATGAGCAAGCATTAGCGGCCTCGCGAGCAGCAGACGACGCAAAAGCAATAAACGCGGCTACACAGGATGTTAAAACCTCGCCTGATGCGGTGGCAAAGATGGAAGCTGACGATCCGAATGCCACTCACCCGACTTACCACTGGAAACCAGACGAGAATGGCAAGCAATATACGGCGCTTCCAGACCCAAATCACCCGTTTTACGAACAGCGTTACTACAAGGGTAGTCTTATCGGCTTTCAATCCGGCCCCTGGAACGCAGAGAACTTGCGGAAGCAACAACTACTCGATGAATACGGCGGTCCCAGTGGCGTACCGATCCCCCCAGGTGTGACCATTAACTACGATGCAATCAAGGGCTCTACCCCAGAGCAGCAGGACCTGTGGCTAAAGCACGCCAGGAACTACAGGCTCCATCCCGATGCTCCTCTCTCAACGAGCGACGAGGGGAAGGGGCTTATTAATGCCGCAAATGCTGTCAGGGACGCGCAACGCATACGAGACAAGATTCTGTGGATGAAGCAAAATAATATCCCGATGAGCGCGATTTCTCAATCTGAGCTAATACGGAGTCAGGAAGCGGGTTGGGCCGGCGGCGCAAATAATCCTGTTGAGGGGGCACTCTGGAAGGTGGCGTCTCATGCGGGACCGAAGAACGATTTCGCTGATGAACTGCGCGGGGATTACAACAATTTAAACGACCATTTAGCGCATACACCTGGAGGCTACTACGAAAAAACCGCAGCGACACCGCAGCCTGAAGAGTGGGGGACTCCGCAGCTCGGCCCGGTCCCCCCCCTGGGGTTCCCAAAGACAACAAATGTGAGCACAATCCCTACTCTTAATAGCATTGGCCAAGGCGATAACTATGACCAAGCCCTAGCTCATATACAAGAGGTTTTAGATCACGCTAAAGCTGACTATAAAAATAACGCCGAGAAGCTTGGACCGGGTAAGAATCGGATGCCAGACCTAGATCTAAAAAATCTGTCCGATTTAGCGGATCCGAAGAAGGGGTATATAGATGATCCGACCAACAAGATGTGGGATAAGAACCACCAGACGATGGTCAATGGTTATGGGCCAGTCGTTTATAGGGATAATCCATGGCTTGACAACGTATTTACAAAATGGACATCAGTTGGTGGGAAATCTGAGGCAAACGCTTCTCCTACACCATCAGCAACACCGGCTCCGCCCCAAATCTCTAAGTATGACACCAAAGAATTCGATAGATTAGGAATCAAGAAGGGAGACAAATATCTGGGACCTGACGGCAAAACTACTTATACGAGAGGACAGTAAGGTTCATGAGAAAACAACAGCGCAACGTTGCGCTTGATAGGAAACTGCCGTATACTCAATCGTTATGAGCTTCAATTTAATCGAATGGTTTCAACTCAACAACATCCGCAACCGGCAGGAGCAAACCAACGAACTGTTGGAACAGATCCGGCGGCAGGGATTAACCCCTGTCGAACGCGCCAAGGAAGACAGCCAGGAAGACAGGTACGCCAAAAGCCAGAGCACTTGGCTTGGCCGCTGTAAGGCCAACTGGAACAGATGACGTAAACCCTTAACGATGCCAGCGCGAACTCCACCGCCTCCCGCTCCTGGCCCTACTGACACCGTTCCGGCGATGCTGACCCCCGGTGAATACGTCCTGAAACGGGATGCTGTCAGGCGGCTAGGTGTGCGGAAGCTCGACCAATTGAATTTCCGTGGCTACCAGGGGGGCGGCAGCGTCACACCGGCAGAAGCTCAAGCATTGCAAACCGCCGGTCAGTACGCCGGTATGCCTCAGGTTCTTACGCCAGAAAATGCGCCAAACGTTGGCCTGGATCCAGCACGGGGATATGTGGCGAAGGGCACACCGACAGACGTACCTCAGCAGCCCCAAACGCCAACGCCGGAAGAACCGAAGCCGCCGAGCATGGCACCTGGGCTTGGGACCGTTGGCGGTGCGCCAGCGGCGGCACCAAAAGAAGTCACTCCGCCAAAGCCCCCAGCGAATTGGCCAGATAAGCCGGTCGAAACCAAGACAACCGACGAAGGAAAACCCAGCGATTGGCCGGATAAGCCGGTCGAGGCTAAACCGTCGGCCGAGGCTAAATCTCCCCCGGCGGATTGGCCGGATAAGCCGGTCGAGAAGCCGCCCACTGCGCCAACGATTACCAGCGACCAGGGCGGTCTTCAAGGTCAGCCGCCTGCTATACAGCCAAGCCAACAACAGCAAGACCAAGCCAAGCAACCGCCTCAGACGGTAGTAACTCCCTCGGCTCCTCCAAGCGTACCACCTTCAGGTGCCCAGCCTGTCAAAGTTGAGGGGATCACTCCGTTAACAGACGCTGATGCCAAAGAGCCTAACATCGATGTCCAATCTAATGGCTACACCAAAGGTCGCGGGGACCAGAGCATTCGCTATGTCATCCTGCACTCCACTGATGGCGCAAGCGAGCAGGGCGACGTCAACCAGTTAACCCAGAGCGGCAAGGTCGGGGTGCAGTATTACGTCACTAAGGACGGGCGGATAATGCACTTTGTTAATGACGCCGATTCGGCTTGGCAGGCCGGGAAGGATCGCTCTGGCGGGAACGCTAATCCCTATACCATCGGGATCGAACAGCAACACGTTGATGGGAAGGACGCTTGGCCTGATCTGCAGGTGCGATCAACGGCAAAGGTCGTTGCCGGAATCCTAAAACGTAATCCAAACCTAACCATCGACGATGTGATGGGTCACTCCGATATCGCCGGGGAACGTAAACAAGACCCGGTCGGTTACCCGTGGGAACATTTCCGAAATTATGTCCAGGCCTATCTGGGCATCACTTCCGACCAGATCTCAGCCTCTGGAAAACCGGCTGGGCATTTAGCTGCCGGTCCCGGAGACCAAGGTAACCAAGCTGACGTAGTTAAGGCGTTAAATCAGGCAGGTTTAAACGCGACCCATTTCGGTTATAAGAACGATCCTTATCTGGATCCAGAAAGCGGGGCCGGGCACGGCAAATACGTCGAGCACATGGTTAAGGGCTATGACGTTGCCTTAAACGCTGCGGCCGCAGCCAAGGTCGGGAACCCGAAGCCCGGGGAAGAATTCACCTTTGCCGGTCAGAAGTGGCGCTATGGCGATGCGGTACCTGAGCGTTACTCAGACGCACGCTTTGATATCTATGATCCGGATAACCAGTTTAGTGGCGGTCTTTTTGCTGGCGGCGGTGGCGGCAAGAAAGGCACCATCACTAGCGGCGGACGCGGCGGCGGCGGCAAAAGCGAAGAGACGTTAGTGCCTATGGTTGGTGGCGCTACCAGTTCGCCTGCGCCCGCACAGGCACAGGTTCCACTGGGCACTACTAGCGGACAAGGGGGTTACGGCGGTGGTAGTCAGGCAAGTCAGGCAGCAGGGGGAGGACAATCAGACGCTGGAAGCATAAATCTCGGCGGCGGCATAGTCGAAGGCGCGCTGCTCGCCAACGCATTGCGTGGAGGCGGAAGGCAGCCCGAAGCTCCGGAAGCTCCGGAACCTGCGCCGACGAGTACGGCCCTGGCTAACATTCCGACAGTCAATGCCCCAGGCTCGCCTGCGATGAAGCAAGCCAACGTGCTCAGCGTTACAACCGTTGGCACGCCTCAGTCGGCGCAGCTTGGGGCCCCGGCTGCTCCCGGCGTTCAAGGACGAGCAACACCTCTAGCTCTAGGCCCACCACCCGCTCCAGGCGCTGCCGTGCCACAAGCCGGCGTGGCCGATGCTCTCAAAGGTCTACAGGCGCTAGGCTTCAAGAAAGGGCAAGCCCAGACGATGTTACAGGGCGCCAAGGGCAACACCGCTGCAGAGCTTATGCGAAGCGCGCTGCAAGCCCAGCAGCAGGCTAAGGGTGGTGCGGTACCTAAAACGCGCCCAGTTCAAGCTCAGGTGGTTCCTGCTCCACCGCCAGCTCCGCAAGCACGGCCATCTGGCGCTCGGACAGCTATCCCGCCGACAGCGCAAGAGCGCAGAGCGCAAATCGCGGCCCACGCTCAAGGAGCGATCGCCGAGAAGCGGCCAATGCATATCAGCTACATCTCGGCACCCAAAGAAGCCGCGCACTATCCGACCCGCGAGTCGCGCACGATCCAGTACGAGGCGCATAGCCCGGAGGCGCGACTCATGGGAACAACCACAGGACAGCTTGTCGGGCACAGCCTTATTCCGGTCGAGAGCAAGGTAACAAAGGAAGGTGAGCCCTATGTCCTGGGACTGTCGACTAACGTCATGGCCAATAATCACCAGCATATAAATGAGAAGCTGGCGACTATGGGGCGCAAGTCGCCTTATCCGGAGTTAGATCACAACTTCTTCAACGGCGTGGAAGGCTACCTTGGCAACCTCAATGCTGGACACACCGGGACGGGCCAAGGCTACCAAGTCGGTACGGAGGAACATCCGATTGATCCGAACCTCTCTCACGTACCGCATAAGCTGACGCACCAGCAAGCGGATTTCATTAATCTGGTAATCAATAACACCAAAGCCTTCGCTAAGGCTAATCAGCCGCTCCGAGAACTAGCACGCGCCAACGGAACATTGATCACGGAGGCCGGGGAAACCAACCGGATGCGGCACGATATCGAGCAGCATGAACCCGGGTGGCGGCAGCGGGTTTTAGAGCCAAGCGTCCGCAGCTTCAAGTCAGGTTTGATCCACGAGGTTCACCCGACTGAAGAGAGCTTGCCTGAAACGATCCGACCTGGGCCAGAGTACCAGCACCTGACAAAAACGCTTCACCGCGCGATCCAGAGTGGACGCCCGGATATTCCGATCAGCGTATCGCTCCACCACAATTTCGAGCACAACAAGCTGATCAACCGGATCGAGCGCGATTTCTCCGATGGCAAGCTCAACGAACCCGATGCGCGTTCCAAGCTTGAATCAATGGGTGAAGATCCAGATCAGTACCGATTCATTGCCGGTAGCGGCGGGTTAATCACGCCCTACGAAGAGAGCCCGGAAGCAATCACGCCGGAGGAGCACGGCCAGCTCAAGGACAACCTGCGCAAGCAATGGATTGGCGGGAAAATGCCGGTTGAAGATTATCGCAGGAAAGTGGCTGAAGTGCCCTTACCTGAGATCGCTTCGCGTAAAACCACAACAACCTCTGAAGGGACAGAGGCGCTGGCAGCAGCGCCGAAGCCGCCTAAGCTAGTAAAACCACT
>WNFM01231064.1_pt2 | contig 49830 bp, 48 predicted proteins | sample 5400271 | NCBI WGS metagenome assembly WNFM01 (sample SAMN13153352, study PRJNA577476) | soil metagenome | isolation source: 60 cm saprolite on Douglas fir-dominated hillslope | place: USA:California | collected 2013-09-17
GCCGTCCTTCTGCAAGCGCTCGTGCGCGGTGAGGGCCTCGAACAGCGTCACTCCCGCCGCGACGATGGTGACCGCGTCCTTGTCGGACCGCCGCAGCGTCTTCGAGCCGCCGATGGGAAAGCTCTCGTCATTGGCGTACAGGACCTTGGTCTTGGGGCGGCTGGTGCGGATGTACACGATGCCCTCGGTGCGCGCGGCCGCTTCCACCAGCTTCTCCGCGCAGACGGCGTCGCTCGGATAGAGCACGGTGGACTGCACGAGCGCGCGCATCATGGCCAGGTCTTCGAGCGCCATCTGCGACGGCCCGTCCTCGCCGATCGAAACGCCGGCGTGGCTGCCGCAGAGCACGAGGTGCCTGGGACGCGAGTACACGGCCATGCGGATGAAGTCGTAGGCGCGCGAGAGGAAGCAGGCGAAGGTGGAGGCGATCGGGATCTTCCCTTCCGTGGACATGCCGAGGGCCAGGCCGACCATGTTCTGCTCGGCGATGTAGCCCTCCGCGAAGCGCTCGGGCGCCACCGCCTTGAACTTCTCGGAGAACGTCGAGTTCTTGGTGTCGCCGTCGAGGGCGACGGTCTGGGGCGCACTCTTGGCGAGCTTGGCCAGCGCGTTGCCGAAGGCTTCGCGCGTCGCGACCTCCTGCCCCTTCTCGTAGGCGGGCTTGACCTCGATCGGGCCTTCTGCGCGCTTGGGCTCGGCCTCGTAGTGGCGCGGCTCGATCTTCAGCGTGATGTTCGTATCGCCCAGCTCGGCCAGCGCCTTGGTGAGCTCCTCGCCCTTCTTGAGGGGCTTGCCGTGCCAGCCGTCCTTGTCCTCGAGGAACGAAACGCCCTTGCCCTTGAGCGTGCGGGCCACGATCCCGAAGGGCTTGGACGATCGCCGCGCGCGCGCGAAGACGTCCTTGAGCGCGGCCACGTCGTGCCCGTCCACGATGGCGGTGTCCCAGCCGAAGGCCTGCCACCGCCGCTCGTACACCTCGGCGTGGTGCTGGTGCATGGTGGGCCCGCTCTGGCCCAGCCGGTTGAGGTCGAGGACCGCGCACACGTTGGAGAGCGTGTTGAACGCGGCGAACTCCGAGCTCTCCCACACGGATCCTTCGGCCATCTCGCCGTCGCCCAGGAGCACGTAGACGCGGCCCTGCTCGCCGTCGAGCTTGCGCGCCCACGCCATCCCGCCGGCCACGCAGAGGCCCTGGCCGAGCGAGCCCGTGGTGACGCGCACCCAGGGCACCAGCGGCGTGGGATGGCCCTCGAGGCGGCTGTCGTGCCGGCGCAGGGTCATGAGGTCGTCGTCGATCGCGCCCGACTCCTTCAGGGCCGCCCAGAGGACGGGAGCGGCGTGGCCCTTCGAGAGGACGAAGACGTCGGCCCGCCGCCCGCTGGGATCGCGCGGGTCCCAACGCATCTCGTCGAAGTAGAGGACGGACATGATCTCGGCCGCGGACATGCAGCTCGTGGGATGGCCGGATCCGGCCTCCGTGGTGGACTCGATGGACAGTCGGCGCAGCTTCTGCGCCATCTTCGCGAGCGAAGCGTTGTCGGCCATGGTGGGAGATCCTTTCGTGCCGGGCGCCACCGGACGCTTCGAGCCTAACCGCCCGCCTTCGGACGGGTCAAGGGTTAAGCTGGCGCGTGCTCTGCCCGTCGTGCCAATCCGAGAACGACGACGCGGCGGAGGTCTGCTTCAATTGTCGCGCGGTCCTGACCGCGGTGACGCGGGGCGCGCTCATTGGCGGGCGCTACCGGATCCTGGCTCCTCTCGGCCGCGGCGGCATGGGGGCCGTCTATCGCGCGCGAGACGAGGTGCTTGACGACGAGGTCGCGCTGAAGATCCTGAGACCGGAGGTGGCGGGCACGCCGGAGATGGCGGCGCGCTTCCGGTCCGAGATCAAGCTGGCGCGCAAGGTCAGCCACTGGAACGTCTGCCGCATCCACGAATACGGCGAAGAGGGCGGCCTCCAGTACATCTCGATGGAGCTGATCTCCGGAGCGACCCTGAAGGACCGGTTGCGCGGGGGGGCTTTGCCGCCGGATCAGGCTTTCGACGTGGCCATCCAGATCGCGGAGGGCCTCGCCGCCATCCACAAGGTCGGGATCATCCATCGCGACCTCAAGTCGCCCAACGTCATGATCGACGGCGCAGGCACGGCCAAGGTGATGGACTTCGGCATCGCCAAGCCGGCCTCCGCGGGAACGGACGGCGCGTCGACGGGCTACGTGCTCGGCAGCCCCGAGTACATGAGCCCGGAGCAGGCGCGCGGACGACGCGCGGACTTCCGCAGCGACATCTATTCGCTGGGCATCGTGGTGTTCGAGGCCTTCACCGGGCGCGTGCCGTTTCGCGGAGCCACGCCCGTGGAGACCCTGATGATGCACGTGGAGGCCGCGCCACCCATCGACGATCCCGCGCTCGCGCTACCGCCGGCCCTCCTGCCCGTGCTGCGCTCGGCCCTGGCCAAGGATCCCGCCGCCCGATTTCCGGACGCGGTCTCGCTGGCGGCGGCGCTGCGCGCGGCGCGCGGGGGCCCCATCCCGGGAGCCGAGGCCTCGCGGACGGAGGTGGTGCACACGCGCCGTCTGCCCGCCGTGGAGAGGCGGCGCCGGCCTGCGGTGGCCATCGCGTTGGGCGCCGTCGTCGCCGCGGTCCTGGTGGCGGCGCTTCTCATCCGCCGCGATCGGGAGGGTGCGCTCGTGCCGTCCACGGTCCCGTCGGCGACGGCAAGCCTTTCGTCGCCGGCGGTCGCGGGGGCCACGCCGGCCCTTCCCTATACGTTGGCTCCGGACACGACGGTGGCGACGCCGCCGACGCGGGTGCCCGAGAGCGCGCCGACGCCCACCGGCGCGACCACCCCGCGCCCCGTGTCTCCCCCGGCCGTGGTTTCGCGCCGTCGGCGGCGGTACCTTCGACCGCTCCGACCTCACCACTCGTGACCCCGATCGTGCCCGCACCACCGCCCGCCACGCCGACGCCGCCGATCCAGGGTTGGTTGCTCGTTCTCCCCAAGCCGTGGGCGAAGGTGATGGTGGACGGCAAAGTGGTCGGGACGACGCCGATGCAGAAGTTCCCCCTCCCTCCGGGGTCCCACTCCGTCGTGCTCACGACCCCCGGCTACAAGCCGTTCACGCAGAAGATCGAGATCCGCCCCGGGGAGACGACGACGCTAAAGCTGGACTTCATCACCGATGGCGACCGGCGGTGAGTATTGCCGCGCGGACCTTGCGGCCACGGACTCAATGGCGATAACTTGCCTGCATGAGACGCGCCGTGTCCTGGTTGCTGGCCGTCGCGTGCGGCGCCATGCCCGCGCCTGCCGCCGTTCAGGAGCCGGCCAGCGCCGAGAGCGGCATCGCCACCGGGGTGCGCCAGGTCGAAGAGGGTGATTTCGAAGGCGCGGTGACGACGCTCGAGTCGGCGATCGCCCGCCTACGCGGGGATCCGCAGCGCGTACGGCTGCTGGTGCAGGCCGACATCCAGCTCGCCGTCGCGCACGTCGCGCTCGATCACACGGCGCAGGCGGTGCAGGTGTTCACGGAGGCCCTCACCCTCGATCCCAACCTCCGGCTGCCGCCCGACCGCTTCTCGCCCAAGGTGCTCAGCGCGTTCGAGACCGCCCGCGAGCAGTCGGCGCACCGTCCGGCTGGCCCCGGCGGGCGGAACAAGAGTCACACCGGCCTGATCGTCGGGGGCGCGGCGCTGGCGGGGGCGGGAACCGTCGCCGTGGTCAAGGCGACGGGTGGGACGAAGCTGCCCACGTTCAGCGGCGCCCGGTTCGGCACGCCCGCGCGCGACTGCCCGAACGGTTCGGACAACGTCCACTTGCCGTTCACGATCCTCGTCGAGGCCTCGAACCCTTCGGGGGATCCCGTTCCCATCAACTCCGTCAGCACCGTCGTGACCATCGAGGTGAGCCCGGCGTTCCCGGGTGAGATCGGTTTCCCGAGCAGCCAGCTGAGCACAGTCGTGCCGAGCTCAGTCCCGGCCAAGCAGAACGTCACCCTCGAGATCTCGAGCTTCCTGATCTGCGGGAACGGCGAGGGCGATCCCGGGCGATTCAACGAGTGGTCGGGCCGGGTGACCCTCACGACGTCGGCCGGCGTCGTCATGCTCCCGGTCGCCGATCGCATGCGCGTCAGCCTGCCGTAGCCCAAGCCCTCGCCCAACTTTTTTTCTGACGGTCAGGAGTTTCGGACCCGGGATTCCGAGCGCGAGACCCGCTTCGCGGCACGGTCTCCTCGATGAGCACCGCTGGAATGTCTCCTCGCCCTTCCAGGCCGTTCCCACGCCGACCGATTCGCGTGCGTCGAACCGGCCTCGATGCGAAGCTCATGGCGCCCACCAGCGCCTTGGCCGAGGCCCGAAAATCACCGTGATAAATAGGGGTATGAACACGAACATGCTCGCTCTCGCGTCTGGCCTGTCGGATCGAGATCTCCTCGCGCGCATCGGCGTGCTCGCGAGTAAAGAGCGGGAGGCGTCGGTCGACCTCGTGGCCCATCTGGCCGTCCTCGACACGCGACCCTCCCTCTACGCTTCCCAAGGATGCGGGTCGCTCTTCACCTACTGCACGGAGGTGCTCCGGCTCTCGGAAGACGCCGCCTGTAACCGCATCGAGGCCGCTCGAGCCTGCCTGAGTTTTCCCGTGATCCTCGGCCACCTCGCCTCGGGCGCGATGTCACTGACTTCCGTCCGGCTGCTGAGGCGGCACCTCACATCGGAGAACCACGAAGCCGTCCTCGCCAGGGCGTGTGGCCGAAGCCGGCGCGAGGTCGAGGCCCTGATCGCGGTGTTGGCACCACGACCAGATGTCCCTCCGTCAGTGCGCAAGCTTCCAACCCTCAGGCCCGCCTCCCAGCCGGCGGCCGTGCCCGCTCCCACTTCGCCCGCAACGCGTGTCGAGGCCGAAATCGTCATGCCCCCCGAACCGGCGCCGCCGATCATGACGCCGCTCCTGTTGGCGCCGACCCGCCGTCCGGTCATCGAGACCACCTCACCGGACCGCTATCGAGTCCAGTTCACGATCGGCAAGGAGAGCCACGACAAGCTTCGACGCGTTCAGACCCTTCTTCGTCGCGAGATCCCGAACGGCGATCCGGGCGCCATCTTCGACCGCGCCCTCACGCTCCTCCTCGAGAAGGTGGAGAGGACCAAGCTGGGGGCGGCCAAGAGGCCGCGGCCTCGTCCTATCCGTCCCGGGACGGATAGGCAGCTGCGAACACCCATTGTCCCTTCGCGGGATACCCCGAGGCATGTCAAGCGCGCGGTCGCTCAACGTGACGGCGACCAATGCGCCTTCGTCTCCCGAGACGGACACCGGTGCACGGAGCGCACGTTCCTGGAATTCCATCACATCCTGCCGTATGCGAAGGGAGGACTGGCCACCGTCGAGAACATCTCGCTTCGCTGCCGGCGCCACAACCAATACGAGTCGGAGCTGGCCTTCGGTGCGCGCAGTGGCTCGGTGGCTCGTGAGACACACGGTTCTCAGTAGCCCCGCCTACGCCCCCGGCCGTCGCGCGCGGCCGGGGGTCGGGCGGACCACCACTAGAACTTCCGCGCGGTGATGATCTGGTTGAACGTGTACTCGCCCTCCAGCTCGCCGGGGCACGCGACCTTGACCTGGGTGCGCGCGGAGAGCAGGTTGTTCTGGAAGAGCCCGGTGTAGGTCGAGGGCGGCGGCAGCGGGCACGTCCCCGCGCCGGGCTGCGGCCCGCGCGTCACGAGGGTCACGGCGCCCCCGGCCGTGACGGACCCGCTCAGCTCGAACGACACGGCCGGGCACGGCGTCCCCACCACCGCGAACCCGCTGAACTTGTCCGAGCCCGGTTCCTGGGCCAGGGTCATGCTGCCCGAGCAGTTCCACGATCCGTTGTAGCCGTCGCGCGAGCGGTTGAACTGCGTCAGCCAGTTCGTGCTCGTGTACGTCCCGGTCAGGTTCGGCACCGCCTGCGCCGGCGGCGTGGGTCCGCTCACGCCCCCGTCGTTGGAGCCGCAGGCGGCGAGCAGGAGCAGCGCGGCCACCGCGGTCGGTCTCATTGCGTTCATGTGCGTCCTCGCATCGGCTCGCGTCGTCGTCGCGCTCTCCTGCGCGTCCGCGCGCGGCCGTCGCCCGCTCTGTAGAGCAACGCGCGGGCCACGAGGCATGGTGCCGATTTAGCGCTTTTTCCAGGGGTTTGCGAGGATTCGACGGACGGGCCGCGTTCGCTCGCCGAACGGGTGTTCGGAGGACGAACGAACCTCTATTCGGATTTCTTGTGGAGCCCGAAGTCCTCGAGCCGCCGGTAGAACGTCTCCGGCGAGAGCTGGAGGAGCTCCATGGCGCGCCGCTTGTTTCCCTTGGTGTGCTCGAGCGCACGCAGGATGTGACGTCGCTCGAGCTCCTCGATCGCCTTCCTGAGCGGACCCGGAGGACCGCTCTCCGCGTTCGGAGCGGCGGAGCCGGCGCCGGCCTGCAGGTAATCGGGCAGGTCCTCCACCCGGACCACGCTGCCGTCCACGAGGCACACCGCGCGCTCCACGACCTGCTGCAGCTCGCGCACGTTGAAGGGCCAATGGTGGCGTCGCAGGACGTCCATGGCCTCCGCCGAGAACGTCTTGGCCGGCGTGCCCCGGCCGTAGCGGGCCAGGAAGTGATCGACGAGACGGGGCACGTCCTCGCCCCGCTCGCGCAGCGGCGGGATCGTGACCATGTGGCCGAGCCGCGCCAGGAGGTCGGCCCGGAAGCGGCCCTGCTCGACGTCGCGCTCGAGCGGACGGTTGGTGGCGGACACGACCAGGGCGTCCACCTGGCGCGCGGCCGTATCGCCCACCCGGAACAGCTCGCCCGAATCGAGGAAGCGCAGCAGCTTGGTCTGCACGGCGGGATCGATGTCGCCCACCTCGTCCAGGAAGAGCACGCCGCCGTCCGCGATCTCGAGGCGGCCCTTCTTGTCGCGCGCCGCTTCCGTGAACGCGCCCTTGACGTGGCCGAAGAGCTCCGATTCGACGAGGGTGGGCGCGAGGGCGGGGATGGTCACGGGCACGTACGAGCCGTTGGGCCGCGGGGTGTGCGCGGCGTAGGCGCGCGCGAAGAGCTCCTTGCCCGTGCCCGTCTCCCCGCGCAGGAGGACGCGCGCCCCGCTCCTGGCGAAGCGGCGCACGGCGTCGTAGGCCTTGAGGAGGGCGGGGGCCGCGCCCACGATCTCGTGGCGCAACAGCTCCGTTTGCAAGGCGTCGAGCCGGTCGCCCGCGCGCGCGAGCTCCTCCGTCCGCTCGAGCACGAGCGAAGCGTAGAGCGCGACCGCGGTGAGGAACTCGAGGTCCGCGGGCGCGAAGGGCCGGGCGCTGCGGTTGTCGAGATAGAGGACGCCGCGCGCGGGCGAGCCCAGGGGCACGCAGAGGATGGACCGGATGCGGAAGCGCTGGATGCTCTCCGCCTCCGCGAACTGCGCGTCCTGGCGGATGTCCGAGGCCAGGACGGCCAGGCCGCTCTCGACGACGTGGCGGATGACGCTCCAGCTCAGCGGCCACTCGTCCGGAGGCCGGTCGGCGGGAAGGTTGTGGGCGAGGCGCGCGCGGAAGCCCTTGCCGGCCAGGGTCAGGAGGCAGGCGCGGTCGGGCTTGAGGTGCGCGACGATGGCGTCGTGGATCGTCTGCAGCACCGTCCCCGGGTCCGTCTGCTCGAGGAGCTGGCGGCCGATCTCGTAGACGGCGCCGAAGCGGCCCGTGCCCAGGGCAGCGCTGCCCGCGGGCAGGGGCCGCCGCGGATCGAGCGTGGCCTCGGTGTGGGCCCGCGTCGCCTCGCGCTCCTGCGTCACCTGGCGACTATCGGCCGCGCTCCGAGGACTGTCAACGGCCGCCACACGGTTGACCTGGGGCGCGCGGCGGACGTACGCTCCGGCCCATCGCCACCATGAACGGAAACATGCTCTCCAGCCGCGGCCCCGCCATCGCCCTGCTCGAGACGAGCTCGATCGCGAAGGGCATCGAAGCCACCGACGCCATGATGAAGCGGGCGGGCGTCGAGCTGTTGATGACCACCATCGTGCCCCGCGGCAAGTACCTGGTGATGGTCGGAGGCGCCGTGGCCGACGTCGAGGCTTCGCTGCGGGCGGGCAAGGACATCGCGGGCGCCGCCGTCCTCGACGAGTTCCTCATCCAGAACGCGGACCCGCAGCTCCCCGCCGCCATCAAGGGCAAGGTCAAGGTCGCGTCGATCGTGGCCGTGGGCATCATCGAGACGAAGGAGGTCGCGTCCGCGATTTTCGCCGCCGACGCCGCGGTCAAGGCGGCGGACGTCACGCTGATCGAGGCGCGGAACCAGCCCGGCGCCAAGGGCATGGTCGTCGTCACGGGCGAAGTGGGCGCGGTGCGGGCGGCGGTGGCGGCGGGTGTGGCCACCATCAAGCGCGACGGGATGCTGATTGCGGAAGTCGTGATCCCCTACGCGCACGAAGCGCTCGTCAAGTCCCTCACGAGCTGACCCCGGCGGGCCCAGAAACACGAAGGGGCACGCGCGTGGCGTGCCCCCGACGGCAGGGAACTTCGGAAGCGAGATCTACTTCGCGGCGGGCGACGGGCTCGCCTTGGTCGCGGGGCTGGCCTTGGTCGCCGGGGCGGCCTTGGTCGCCGGGGCGGCCTTGGTCGCCGGCGTGGCCGGGCTGGCCGCGGTCGCGGGGCTGGCCGGAGTGGCCGGGCTCGCCGCGGTCGTGTGCGCCTTGTGCTTCTTGGTCGTCTTCTTCGTCGTCGTCGGCGTGTCCGCGAGCACTGCCATCGGCAGGGCGGCAATGGCCAGGATCAGCATGAGCTTCTTCATGTAAGTATTCCCCTCCTCAGGGTCGACCCTTCCTTAGGCAACTCGCCTGCCATCCCCGTGGCCGCCGCGCCGCCAGGCCTTTCCACACGTCACTTCAAGGGGTTACGGGCATCGTCTCGCGGACGACCGTCCGCCTCAGCTGCACCTTTTCGGGCACCCATTGCCCCGTTTCGGGCAGTTTGGCGAGATGACGGCTGTCGAGGGAGGACCGGGCGGGGTCAGACCTTGTGCGCGACGAGCAGCAGATGCGCGCTCATGGACAGCACCGCGGGGTCGGCTTCGATCTGCCGGAGGAGATCCAGGAGTGGCCGGCGGCGGCGCTCGTCGCGCCAGCGCGCCTCCAGGTCGGGCATCAGCCAGGCCGGGCCTTCCACGGCGAGGCCGGCGGCGCGTGCCTCTTCGCCCAGCTCGGCCGGGAGATGGAAGTACGCGGTCGTGAAGTAGTCGAGGCGCGAGGTCGGGTTGCGGTGTTGTCCCTCGCGCAGGTCGCGCTCGAGGATGGGGAGGAACTCGGGATCGTCGATCAGCCCCCGGCACACGCCGTCGAGCAGCGAGGCGTGACGTGAGATCGCGGCGGCGACCACGACCCCTCCCGCCCTCAGCACGCGCCGCGCCTCGCCCAGGGCCTGATCCGATCGTCGCGCCGGGTGAGGTGATAGAGGGGACCCAGGAGCGCCACCGCGTCCGCCGAGGCGTCCGCTTCCTCGAGCCGGCGCGCATCGCCGACGCGAGCGCCGGCCAGCACAGGACCGGGATGCATGCGAGCCTCCTCGACGTGCCGCGGCACCGGATCGACGAGGTGGACCTCGTACCCGCGGCCGGCCAGCCCGCGCGCGTAGACGCCGGTCCCTCCTCCCACGTCCAGGACACGCGCGGGCGGGGCGGGCAGGTAGCGCTCGAGCACGTCCAGCGTGCGCGCGAGCTCGATCAGGCCGGATCCCTCGAGCAACCGTCCACCCTCGAGTCCGGCCTGGTAGAACCGCTGGATGTCGTCCGCGTCGCTCATGACCCGCCGTGGTGCGGGCGAGACTACGCTCGCGCGGCGCGCGCCGTCAACGTAAGATCCGGCCCCGCCCTGGAGGTGTCATGCCGCGTGCCCGCGCCGGCCGCCGTCTCGCGCTCGTCCTCGCCGCCCTCGGAGCCGCCACTACCGGCGCGCGGTCCGCGGCCCCGCCGTCGCCCGGCACGGAGGCACGCGCGGCGGCGATCCCGGACGACCTGTTGCGCGGCCTGCGCTGGCGCTCGATCGGTCCCTACCGCGGCGGCCGCGTCGTCGCGGTGGCCGGGCGGCGCGACCAGCCATACGTCTACTACTTCGGCGGCACCGGCGGCGGCATCTGGAAGACCACGGACGGCGGAATCCGCTGGACCAACGTCTCCGACGGCCAGCTCGGCACCGGCTCCGTGGGCGCGGTCGCGGTGGCGGAGTCGGACGCGAACGTCGTGTACGCGGGGATGGGCGAGGGCTGCATCCGCGGCAACCTCTCCCACGGCGACGGCGTGTACCGCTCGACGGACGGCGGACGCACCTGGACCAGCGTCGGCCTGCGCGACACGCGCCAGATCGGCCGCATCCGCGTGCACCCGACGGAGGCGGACACGGTCTACGTGGCCGCCCTCGGACATGCCTTCGGCCGCAACGCGGAGCGCGGGGTATTCCGCTCGCGTGACGGCGGGCGCACCTGGCGCAAGGTCCTCTACGTCGACGACACCACGGGCGCGATCGACATCGACATGGACCCGACCAACCCGCGCGTCCTCTATGCCGCGTTCTGGCAGGTCGTGCGCACGCCCTGGAGCCTGGAGAGCGGCGGCCCGGGGAGCGGCCTCTACAAGACGACGGACGGCGGCGGCACGTGGAAGAAGATGGCGGGCGAGGGACTGCCCAAGGGTCCGTGGGGCCGCGTGGGAGTGACGGTGTCGCCCGCCAATCCCAGCCGCGTCTGGGCCCTCATCGAAGCGGAGGACGGCGGGGTCTATCGCAGCGACGACGCGGGCGCGACGTGGAAGCGGACGAACAACGAGCGCCGGCTGCGCCAGCGCGCCTGGTACTACACGCACATCTTCGCGGATCCGAAGAACGCGGACTCGATGTACGTCCTCAACACCGGCTTCTACCGCTCGCAGGACGGCGGCCGCACGTTCAACCCCATCCGCGTGCCGCACGGCGACAACCACGACCTCTGGATCGCGCCCGAAGACCCGCTGCGCATGATCGAGAGCAACGACGGCGGGGCCAACGTGAGCTTCGACGGGGGCCGGAGCTGGTCGCGGCAGGACAACCAGCCCACCGCGCAGATGTACCACGTGATCACGGATACGCGCTTCCCGTACTGGGTCTACGGCGCGCAGCAGGACAACACCTCCGTCGCCCTGGCCAGCGCCAGCAACGAAGGCGGGCTCGACCGCACGCAGTGGTACCCGGTGGGCGGATGCGAGAGCGGCTACGTCGCGCCCAGCCCGGTCGATCCCCAGGTCGTCTACGCCGGATGCTACGGGGGACAGATCACGCGCTACGACCACCGCACGGGCCAGGAGCGCGACGTCACCGTCTGGCCGGAGAACCCGATGGGCTGGGGCGCGGAAGGCATGAAGTACCGCTTCCAGTGGACGTTCCCTATCGTGTTCTCACCGCACGACCCCAAGGTCCTCTACACCGGGGGCGACCGCGTCTTCCGCACCACGGACGAGGGCCAGACCTGGGAGGCCATCAGCGGCGACCTCACGCGCCACGACGCGGCGAAGCTCGGACCGTCGGGCGGACCGATCACCAAGGACAACACCAGCATCGAGTACTACGGGACCGTGTTCGCGCTCGCGGAGTCGCCGCGCGAGAAGGGCGTGATCTGGGCCGGCTCCGACGACGGGCTCGTCCACGTCTCGCGCGACAACGGCAAGACCTGGACGAACGTCACCCCGCGCGAGATGCCGGAGTGGAGCCTGGTCAGCCAGATCGACGTCTCGACCCATCAAGACGGCACCGCCTACCTGGCCACCACGCGCTACAAGCTGGACGACTTCAAGCCCTACGCGTGGGCGACCACGGATTACGGGAAGACCTGGCGCCGCATCACGGGCGGCCTGCCCGACAACTCGTTCGTCCGCGCCGTGCGCGAGGATCCGGTGCGGCGCGGCCTCCTGTACGCGGGAACGGAGACGGGGGCGTACGTGTCCTTCGACGACGGCGCGCGCTGGCAGCCACTGCGGATGGCGCTGCCCGGCTCCGGACCTGCCGTCGCGCCGACCCCGCTGCCCTCCCCGCGCCCGCCCGCGCGCACGTCGGCGACACGACCCGAGGGCTCGCTCCCCGCGCCGGCCGGAACCGCTCCCGAGACTCCGGCCGGCACTCCCATCGAGACGCTGACCGCGGCCTCCACGCACGAGGGCGAGCTTCCCGTGGTGCCCGTCACCGATCTCGTCGTGCGCGGGGACGACCTGGTGGTGGCCACGCAGGGCCGCAGCTTCTGGATCCTCGACGACCTCTCGCCCCTGCGGCAGATGGCGGCGGGTATGGCCGGCGAGGACGCGCACCTGTTCCGCCCGCGCGCCGCCTCCCGCTATCTCACTCCGGACGCGCCGCCGGGCACGGGACAGAACCCGCCCGCGGGCGCCGTCATCTATTACTGGCTGCGGGCGGAGCCGAAGGAGAAGGAAGAGGTCGCCCTCGACGTCGTGGATTCCGCGGATCACGTCGTCCGGCATTTCACGAACAAGGACGAGAAGAAGGACGAAGGCGGGCCGCTCTCCGAGGGCGACGACGACGACGCGGGCGGCATGACGAAGCTGCCGGCCAAGGTCGGCCTCAACCGGTTCGTGTGGGACCTGCGCTCGCCGGATGCGAGCAAGTTCAAGGGCCTCATCCTCTGGGCCGGCGGCACGCGCGGGCCCCGCATCGCTCCCGGCGCGTATACGCTCCGCCTCAGCGCCGGCGGCAAGACGGTGACGGAGCCGCTCGGGGTGGTCGGCGACCCGCGCCTGCCCGCCACCGCCGCCGATTACCAGAAGCAGTACGACCTGCTCCTCGAGATCCGCAACAAGCTCGCGGACACGCACGACGCCATCAATCGCATCCGCGAGGTGCGGGATCAGGTGAAGACGGTCGCCGATCACGCGAAGGTCGCCGGGGGCGACGATGCCATCGGCAAGGCCGCCGACGCCCTCACCAAGAGCGTGACCGCGGTCGAGGAGGCGCTCTACCAGACGAAGAACCAGAGCAACCAGGACCCGCTCAACTTCCCCATCCGCCTCAACAACAAGCTGTCCGCGCTGGCCGGCGTGGTGGCGAGCGCGGACGGCGCGCCGACGGCCTCCTCGTACGCGGTCTACGAGGACGTCGCGGGGCGCATCGACGTGGAGCTGGCCAAGCTCAAGCAGATCCTCGACACGGACCTCGTCGCGTTCAACCAGCTCGTGCGCGAGAAGGCGGTGCCGGCGGTGGTGCTCAAGAAGCCTGCGCCCTGAGCGATGGTGGCGGCCCCGTCGGAATAGAATGATGTGCTCACGTCTCACGGAGACCCCATGACCTCCGCCACGCGGATGGAGAAGGACACCTTCGGGCCCATCGAAGTGCCCGCCGACCGCTACTGGGGTGCGCAGACCCAGCGGTCACTGCAGCATTTCAAGATCTCGGGCGAGACCATGCCGCCCGCGCTCATCCACGCCCTGGCCCTGGTCAAGAAGGCCTGCGCGCTCGTGAACGTGGAGCTCGGCGTCCTCGACGCGAAGAAGGGCCGCGCCATCGTGGCCGCCGCGGACGAGGTCCTGGCCGGCGGGCACGAAAGGGAGTTCCCCCTCGTGATCTGGCAGACGGGCAGCGGCACCCAGACCAACATGAACATCAACGAGGTGCTGGCCAACCGCGCGAGCGAGATCCTGGGCGGCACGCGCGGCGAGGAGCGGCTCGTCCATCCCAACGACGACGTCAACAAGGGGCAGTCCTCGAACGACGTCTTCCCCACCGCCATGCACGTGGCCGCGGTCGAGGCCGTCCGCAACCACGTTCGCCCGTCCGTCCAGGCCCTGCGCAAGACGCTGCAGGGAAAGTCCGAGGCGTTCGGCGACATCGTGAAGATCGGCCGCACCCACCTGCAGGACGCCACGCCCCTGACCCTGGGCCAGGAATTCTCCGGCTACGTCTCCCAGCTCGACCACGGGCTCGACCACCTCGAGGCCGCGCTCCCCCATCTGTGCGAGTTGGCCCTGGGCGGCACGGCGGTGGGCACGGGCCTCAATGCCCATCCCGAGTTCGGCGTGCGCGTGGCCGGGAAGCTGGCGGAGCTGACCGGCCATCCCTTCCTGACCGCGCCCAACAAGTTCGAGGCCCTGGCCTCGCACGACGCCCTCGTGAACGCGCACGGCGTGTTCAAGACCCTGGCCGCGTCGCTCACGAAGATCGCGAACGACGTGCGCTGGCTCGCCTCCGGTCCGCGCGCGGGCATCGGCGAGATCGCCCTCCCCGAGAACGAGCCCGGCAGCTCGATCATGCCCGGCAAGGTGAATCCCACCCAGTCCGAAGCGCTCACCATGGGCTGCGCGCAGATCATGGGGAACGACGTGGCCGTCAACATCGGGGGCATGAGCGGGAACTTCGAGCTGAACGTCTACAAGCCGCTCGTCATCTTCGCCTTCCTGATGAGCGCCCGGCTGCTCGCCGACGGCTGCGCGAGCTTCCGCGAGAACTGCGCGGAGGGCATCGAGCCCAACCGCGAGCGCCTGGACGAGAACCTGCGGAAGTCGCTGATGCTGGTGACGGCGCTGAACCCGAAGATCGGCTACGACAACGCCGCCAAGATCGCCAAGACCGCGCACCGGACGGGCAAGACGCTGCGCGAGACCGCGATCGAGCTCGGTCTGGTCACCGGCGAGCAGTTCGACGAATGGGTGCGGCCGGAGAAGATGACCGGCCGATAACTACAGCTTGTCGGCCCGGTAGTCGCGGCCGATGCTCGCCGACCGCGCCACCGGGACCTTCCCGATCTGCCAGCAATGGGGACAGGCCACGGGCGCGTCCTCCAGGGGCTCGTTCGGCTCGGCGTCGTACACCAGGACGTACTGCCCGCCGCAGAGGTCGCACTTGTGCGGATCGCGACGTCCTTCCGCGTCCACCGGCGCCGTCCAGCTGGCGGATGGCGCGGCGGAGGCAACGGGGGCGCTGGGATCGGCCACGGAGCGCACGGCGTCGGCGACCGCCTGCGGTCCGGCCGGGCCCGGCACCATGAAGCTGGTGCGCCGGCCCTTGATGGTCGGGCCGTCGACGGTGACCGACCAGCCGGTGCCGAACTTCACGAGGGATACGGTCCAGGGATCGCGGCGGGTGTGCTCAACCAGCCCCGCGCGCACGCCCGCTTCGACGGCGGCGCGCTCTTCCGACGAGCACCCGGCGCAGAGGATCTTGAGGGACATCGATACGGCTCCCGTGGGGAACGGCTGCGATGCGCCGCTTCGGCCGGGCGTATGGCCCGGGCCGCCGGCAACTTCCAGAGAAGGGTACGCGGCAATCGGGCGGGGCGATGTGCGCCCGCTTACACGGAACGGTAACAGTGGGCGCGGGCACTGCCTCGCTCCAGCCCCGCGGATAGGTCAGTCCCTGCTCGAGCCGATGATGGCCTCCGCCTCGATCTCGACGAGCATGTCGGGGTCGATCAGGCGGCTCACCTCCACCATGCTGGTGGCGGGACGGATGGTCCCGAAGAACTCGCCGTGGACCCGTCCTACTTCTTCCCAGCGCGAGATGTCGGTCACGAACATGCGCGTGCGCACGACGTCCTTCAGCGACGCCCCCGCCCGCTCCAGCGCGCGCTCGACGTTGCGCAGGGTCTGCACGGCCTGGGCGCGCATGTCCCCCGCCCCCACCACGCGCCCGCTGTCGTCGGTGGCGGTGGTTCCGGAGACGCTCACCACGTTGCCGACGCGCACCGCGCGTGAATACCCGACGATCGGCTCCCACGGGGTTCCGCTTGCGACGTTCACTCTGGACATGCCCGGCACTCTAGCCCAGGAATGGGATCGCAAAACGGACGGAGACGGAGACGGGCACGGAGACGGGCGCCGACGGCTCAGGCCTGGGGGCTTTGGGCGGGGTTCGGCGTCGGGGACGGGCTGGGCGACGGGATGACGTTGGGGTCCGTGCCGGGCCCGGAGGGCCGGGACGTGGGCGGGGGCACGGGATCCGGCTGCCTCTCCGGCTGAGGTCGGGGGGACGGGTTCGGCGTCGGCATGGGGTTCGGATCCGGCGAGTTGTGCGTCATCGGGGCCTCCCACTCCCACCGTAGCACGCGCCAAGGGGCGTGGGTCAGGACGCGCGCGTGCTGTCGAGCAGGAGCGTGACCGGCCCGTGATTGACGAGACGGACGTCCATCATGGCGCGGAAGACGCCCTCCTTGACTTCGAGTCCGCTGGCCGCGACGCGGGTGACGAAATGACGATAGAGGCGATTGGCCTCCTCCGGCGGAGCGGCCGCGGAGAAGCCGGGACGCCGGCCGCGGCGCGTGTCCCCGTACAGGGTGAACTGCGAGACCACGAGCACGGCCCCGCGCGTCTCGAGCACGGAGAGGTTCATGTGCCCCGCATCGTCCTCGAAGATGCGCAGGTTGACGATCTTGTCCGCGAGGTAGTCCGCGTCCGCTTCCGCGTCCTCCCGGCCCACACCGAGCAGGACGAGCAGGCCGGGACCGATCGCGGAGACGGCTTCGCCGCCCACGGTCACCCCCGCTTCCGACACTCTCTGCACCACCGCTCGCATCAGAGGCGCGCCGAGGAACGTATATCGACCCGCGGCGCCCGGTCAATGATGAGCGCATGTCGTGACGTTGCGAGCACGCCCGGCCGGTCGAATGCTTCGCGGCAGGGCGCTATCATCGCGCCGCCATGGACATCCCGCCGCAGATCGGCCGCTTCCCCGTCACCGGCCGCGTCGGCGAAGGCGCGATGGGCGTGGTGCTGCGCGGGCGCGACGAGGCCCTCGACCGCGACGTCGCGCTCAAGGTCATGCGCGCCCACTCCTCGGAGGACAAGGAGCGCTTCCTGCGCGAGGCCCGCGCCATCGCGCGGCTGCAGCATCCCAACATCATCACCGTGTACGAGCTGGGCGAGCACGAGGGATCGCCCTTCATCGCCATGGAGCTGCTGGAAGGAGTGGACCTGCAGCGCGCGATCGAGGGCGGCCTGCGCCCGAACCCTCGCGCGACGCTGCCGATCGTCCTGCAACTGCTGGCCGGGCTCGGCCACGCCCACGAGCACGGGATCGTCCATCGCGACGTCAAGCCGTCCAACCTCTTCCTGCCTCGCGGCCGGCCGGCCAAGATCATGGACTTCGGCGTGGCCCGGCTGGGCGGCACCACCAGCATCGGCGGCCTCATCGTGGGCACGCCCAACTACATGTCGCCCGAGCAGGTGACGGCGGGGGCGGTGGACGGGCGCAGCGACCTCTTCTCGGCCGGGCTCATCCTGTACGAGCTGGTCACGGGCGAGAAGGCCTTCCAGGGCGACTCCGTCGTGACCCTGATGTACAAGATCGCCCACGAGGATCCGGATCTCGGCCTGATCCCGCGCGGCGCGAAATGGGACCGGCTGCGCGCGGTGCTCACGCGGGCGCTCTTCAAGGACGCCGTCCGGCGCTACCCCACCGCCGCCACGATGTCCGCCGACCTCGCCCTCGCGCTCAAGGACCTGGGCGGATCCCTCGACGAGGCGGCCGCTTCGGACAGGGGCATGGTCCGGCGGGCCTCCTACACCGCGCCCGCACCGGTGCGCCCGGCCAGCATGTCCGCCGACCTGGCCGGCGAGGAGCGTGCCCCGAACCCGGCCGCGCCCGCGCCGTCGGCCGCCTCGGAAGCGGCGCCCCCGGTGACGCGACGGCCCGCGTGGCTGGTGCCCGCGGTCATCGGCGTCACGGTTCTCGCGGCCACCGCGGTCGCGATGATCGCGCTCCTCGTCTGGCCCCGGAACGAGGCGGGGCGCCCGACCCCGGCGGCCTCGGCGCGGCCGCGCGGCGAAGGCGACTCGCTCGTCTCCGGAGGGGCGCGCCTCGCCTCACCGACCCCGCCGCCCTCCACGGAGGCGCCGCCCGACCGCCGGCCGACCCCCATGACGCCGCGTGCCACTCCCGGGCCGCGCGTCGTGGCCAGTGCTCCCGTGCCCACGGCCACGGCCGACGGGGACCGCGTGACCGGGGCCCCGCCCGCGGGGGGGGCCCGCCTCGATCGTGCGAGCGATCTCTACGAGAAAGGGCGCTACGCGGCCGCGCTGGCCGAGGCCAAGGCCGTCCTGCGCGGCGAGCCGGACAATCGCGAGGCCAAGGCGCTGGTCGAGGACATCGAGGCCGACATCGCCGTCGCCTCACGCCTCAAGCAGGCCCAGGACGCCATGCGCCGCGGCGACCGGGAGGAGGCGCTGGCGCAGGTGCGCGCCGGCCTCGCCGTGAAGGGCAACGACGGGCGGCTGCTCGCCCTCTTCAAGGAGCTCACCCAGTAGCGCGCGGGCCGGAGGCTCTTCCCAGCCCCGCCGCTTTTTGATATAGGATCCGCCGTCCCCCGGCGGACGCCGGGAGGAGACAAATTTGCCAAGGAGGATCCGTCCATGACCTACGTCATCGCGGAGCCGTGCTTGAACACGAAGGACACGGCTTGCGTCGAGGTCTGCCCCGTCGACTGCATCCACCCCAAGAAGGACGAGGCGGAGTTCGAGGCCGCCACCAAGCTCTACATCGATCCCGAGACCTGCATCGATTGCGGAGCCTGCGTGCCGGTGTGCCCCGTCCAGGCCATCTTCCCCGCGGAAGAGGTGCCGGAGAAGTGGGCGGCCTACACGAAGATGGAAGTCGACTGGTACGCGGCGCGCAAGTAGCACCCGCCGTCGGCGCGCTCATCGCGCGCGGTCGCCACGAGGTCCGGCCTGATCTCCTTGCTGCGGTTCGCGGGCATCGGCTGCATCGTGGTCGGCGCGGTTTGGGAAGTCCTGGCCGCGGTCCAGGGCGGGTTCCTGGCATCGCTGCTCTGGGACCGCTTTGATCCCGATCGCACGAGCCGGTCTCGTCAAGACCTGCTCGGTGGACATTGGGAAGACCTGAAGGGACCGTTCTACCTGATCCTCTTCGGCGCGGCGCTCGTGGCGAGCGCGCAACGCCTGCTCCCGCAGCTCTCGCCCTGACACGCCGTCCCGCGCCTCAGCGGCGGAACAGGTGCTGCAGAGTCATACGCACGGAGACGGCGGTGCCGCCGACGGCGGCCGGCCGGAACTTCCACCCCGCCACCGCCTCCAGCACCGCGCCGTCGAGCATCGCTCCCGCGGACTCGACGATGGCGACGTCCATGACGTTGCCCTTCTCGTCGATCCAGATGTCCACCACGGGGGAGCCCTCCATGCCTCTCTCCAGGGCCGCCGGGGGATACTCCGGGATCTTGCCGGAGAGGCGCGAGGGCGGCACCACCTGGGGCCCGAAGCTCACGAACTGGCCGACCCGTAGCTTCTCACTGGCCGCGCACGCGAGGGGCAGGGAGAAGCTGAGCACCTTGAGCGGCTGCTCGCGCTTCACCTCCATTTCCGCCGAGATGGGCTCGCGGCCGTCCTTTTCGACACGCAGGACGTGGCGCCCGAAGCTCACCTCCACTCCCGCGACGGGCGTGGCCCCCAGCGGCTTGCCGTCCAGATAGACCTCCGCGCCCGAGGGCTCGCTGTCCACGAGCAGGACGCCCTCGCGACTGCCGGCGCCCTCCGGCGCGGGCAGGCGCACGGTGCGCGCGGTGGCGGAGGCGGGCGGCGAGGTGGCCGTCGGCGCCATCAGCGTGGTCCCCACCTGCGCGGGCGGCAGATCGCTGGCTTCCTGCCCGATGCGCAAGTCGAGCACGGGCTCCGCCGCGGCGTAGAGATCGCGCGCGAAATCCATCGCGGACCCGTAGCGCTCGTCGGGGCTGACCGCGAAGGCGCCCCCGAAGACGTCGTTGAGCTCCTCGGGCAGGCGCTCGTCCACCTGGCGCGGCGGGACGTAGGCGCCATGCACGACCTGCCCCACCACCTCCGTGATCGTCTTGCCCGGGAAGGGCGCGCGGCCGGTGAGCATCTCGTACGCCACCGCGCCCAGGGAGAACACGTCGGCACGCGCGTCCACCCGCTCGCCCATCATCTGCTCAGGAGCCATGTACCGCACCGAGCCGACGACGGTGCCCGCGACGGTCAGGGTGGACGACTCCAGCCGCGCCACCCCGAAGTCCATCACTTTCACTCCGCCGTCGTCCATCATCATGATGTTCGCGGGCTTGATGTCGCGATGGACGATGCCGTGCTTGTGCGCGTAGTCGATGGCGTCCGAGACCTGGAGGATGATCGAGCAGATCTCCTGCACCGCGTAGACCTGCCCCGCCTTCATCACCGCCGAAAGGGCCTTGCCGTCCAGGTACTCCATCACCAGGTAGGACGGGCCGATGTCGTAGATCTGGACGATGCCGGGGTGGTTGAGACGCCCCGCCGCTTCCGCTTCGTTGCGGAAGCGGGCCAGGAACTGCTCCTTCTCCGCCGGGGTCATGTGCTCGGACTCGCGGATGACCTTCACCGCGACCGGCCGCGCGAGGCGCGGATCCACGCAGAGGTACACGACCCCCATCGCACCAGACCCAAGTTCCTCGAGGACCTGGTACCGCCCGAAATACGTCGGGACCGGCTGGCGGGTCTGCATGGACGGCAACCGAAGAGAGGAAACTGTAGCGCCGGCCTCCCGGGCGGTCAAACGCGGCCGCGCCGGCACGGGATAGAATTCGCATCGCCCGGTCCGGGCGCTGGACCGTTCCAGAACATGCCTCACACGCGTCCCGAAGCCGGCTGCTACGAGATCGATTTCGAGACCGCTTATCCCCTCGACGAGGGAGCGGAGGTCGCGCTGGAGGACTACGCGCGCGCCCTCACCCGCGCCCAGGCGGCGGAGGCGGTGCGGGCCGGCGACGATCCGGCCACGGTGCGCGGTGTCCACGTGTGCGGCCTGGGCCTGTCGCTGACGCCGGACCTCCTGCGCGACCTCGAGGACTTCGCGCGGTCGCTGCTCACGGGGACGGGCGGCGGGCTCGGCTGGTCGTGATCGCGACGCTCTCGCTGTGCGCGCTGCTGGGCGCGCCGGCCACACCTTTCACCCTGGCCGACGTGGTCGCGCTCGCCACCGTGCGTGAGATGGCGGTCTCGCCCGACGGGCACAGCGCGGTCGTCTCGCTGCGCAGGGGCGACCTGGAGGCGGGCGCGTTCCGGACGGAGCTCTGGAGCGTCGACCTGGCCGGCGCGACTCCCGAGAGACGGCTCACGCTGCGCGACGGCGACGCGTCGAACCTGCGCTGGTCGCCTTCGGGGACGGAGATCGGGTTCATCTCGCGCCAGGGCGAACGCGCGCAGGTATGGGCGCTGCCGGCGGCCGGCGGCGAAGCGCGCGCGCTGACCTCGCACGGCGAATCGGTGGCCGGCTTCGAATGGTCCCCGGACGGCCAGCGCCTGCTCCTGCGGGCACCGTCGCCGGAGACCGACGACGAGGCGCACCGCCGCCAGAAGAAGGACGATGCGCGAGTGGACGGGTGGCAGTGGCGCCGCCACCGCCTGTGGATCGTGCCCGTCGCGGGAGGCACGCCCGCGGCCCTCACCGATGGCTCCCGCCACGTCCAGGCGGCGGCGTGGGCGCCGGATGGAAAGCGGGTCGCGGTCCTGACCACGGCCACGCCGGAGGCGGACAGCTCGCTGGAGGCGCGCCTCCACATCCTGGACACGCGCACGGGCGCCCTGGGCGAGGTGCCGGGGAGCGACCTGGCCACGGATCCGCGCTGGTCGCCGGACGGCCGTGCGCTGGCCTTCGTGCGCCCTTTCGACGGGCACGAGGTCTCGCGCAACGACGCCTTCGTGTGGACGGTCGGCAGCGACCGTGCCCGCGACGTGTCCGCCGCGCTCGATCGGGACGTGGAGGACCTCCGCTGGACGTCCGACGGGTCCGCGCTCGAAGTCCATCACGCGATCGGCGCCATGAGCGGGATCGCACGCGTCCAGGTCGCGACCGGCCGGGCGGCGCCGCTCTGGACGCCGGGACGCGCGCTCCTGGCCGTCGCCCACGGAGGACCGGGATGGGTCTTCGTGCCGGGCGACGCGCCGGCCGAGGTGTGGGTGGCGGGCGCCAACGGCGAGTCGCCACGGCCGCGGACCCGGTGGAACGAGGCGCTGACGGCGCGGGCGCGGCCGCGGCTCGAGGTGGTGCGCTGGCGCTCCGGCTCGTCCGAGGTGGAGGGCGTCCTCGCCCAACCCGCCACCGCCGCGGCCGGGCGGCGGCCGCTGGTCGTGATCCCGCACGGGGGGCCGCGCGACCACACGCCTCTCCTCTTCGATCCCCAGACCGCGTACTTCGCCTCCCTCGGCTACCTCGTCCTGCGGCCGAACTTCCGCGGCAGCACGGGCTACGGGGACGCCTTCACCCGCGGCAACGTCGCCGACTGGGGCGCCGGCCCCTTCGAGGACGTGATGACGGGCGTGGACGCCGTGATCGCGCGCGGTCTGGCCGATCCTGCACGCCTCTTCCTCTACGGCTGGAGCTACGGCGGCTACCTGACCAATTGGGCGATCACGCACACGGACCGCTTCCGGGCCGCGGCCAGCGGCGCGGGGGTCGCGGACCTGCGCCTGCAGTACGTGGTCAGCGACGCCCGGCGCTGGCGGTTCGACTATTTCTCCGGCAGCCCCTTCGCCGGACACCAGGACCTCTACGCACGCGAATCGCCGATCACGTATGCGCCCGCGGCCCGGGTGCCCACGCTGTTCCTGCATGGCGCGGAGGACGTGCGGGTCCCGCCCGCGCAGGGATGGATGATGTACCGGGCGCTGCGCGATGCCGGCGTGGAGGCGGAGATGGTCGTCTATCCGCGCGAAGGCCACGCCTTCGAGGAGCCGCAGCACGTCCTGGACCGGCTGCGCCGGATCGGCGACTGGTTCTCCCGCCACGACGTCGGGGGACGCTGACCGGATCGACGTGCATCCAGCCCCCGGCTATCATCGAGAGGCTACGGGGGGAGGAGAACGCTCTTGACCGAGAACCTCAGGGTCGCGCGTTTCTATTTCGTGCTCCTGGGCCTCTTCACCGTCGGGCGTTGGGCGCAGAGCCTGGGCCAGGTCGAATACGCGAAGGGCCACCACGTCTTCAGCATCGTGACCCTGACCCTCCTCTCCTCCACCTACTTCGCGGCGTTCTGCCGGAAGTGGCGGGGCTACACCCTCCTGCAGGCGGTGATGCTGGGCATGACGCTGGGGCTCGCGGCCCAGATCGTGATCTTCACGTCCACTACGCTCTCCTACGCGCTGGGGATGCACACGTTCTTCAACCATCCTCGGGCCCTCAACGTCGAGACCGAGGTGCCCATGAACGAGGCGCTGCTGCGCCGGGCGGGCGGCCTCGTCGCCGGGCCCATCAGCAACGGCGTCGCCGCGTTCCTGGGATGGCTGATGGGCGCGGTGCTCCCCGAACGCAAGACGTCGCCCGCGGCCTGACCCGGCGGCCGCGCGAGGGTGACCTGATGTCGTGGAAGGATTCGCTGCGGCGTGATCCCGGCGGCTTCTCCCGCCTGCGCACCGAGGGCGGCGAGGTGCGCATCTTCATGACGGAGGCGCTGCTCGCCGAGGCGGAAGAGGCCCTGGGGCCGCAGATCGAGAACGCCCGCCGCTTCCCCGGCGTCCTCGACGCCGTTCTCACGCCGGACGCGCATCACGGCTACGGCGTGCCCGTCGGCTGCGTGATGGCCACCAGCGGGACGCTGGCCATGGGCCCGGTGGGCTACGACATCGGCTGCGGCATCGCCGCCCTGCGCTCGATGGTCGCGCGCGCGGAGGCCACCCCCGACCGCGTGAAGGACTTCTCGCGGCGGGTGATGCAGCGCGTCGGGCTGGGGGCGGGGGCCAAGGGCCAGTCGGTGTCGACGAAGCGCTTCCAGGAGATCGTGCGCGGCGGCGCGGAAGCGATGGGCGCGCGCCGGGGCACGGCGGAGCGCGATCGCATCCCCGTGGACGAGGATTGGGACGTGCCCAAGGACTCGCGCGCGTGGCGCGGGCAGAACCAGCTCGGCAGCCTGGGTGGCGGCAATCACTTCATCGAGCTGCAGCACGACGGCGCCCGGCTCTGGGTCATGTTCCACACCGGCTCCCGCGGCTTCGGGCACGGCCTGGCCACGCATTTCTTCGAGCGCGCGATGGACGAGCTGGGCTTGAAGCGCGGGCAGATGGACCTCGGCTACTTCACTCCGCGCTCCAAGCATTGGCGCTCGTATCGCAATGCGGTCGCCGCGGGCGGAAACTTCGCGATCGTGAACCGCCTGATGATCGGCCAGGCGGTGGCGGGGGCCTTCGCGGAAACCTTCGGCGCCGAGCCGGAGCTGATCTACGAGATCAGCCACAACCTCGTCCAGGAGGAGACGCACCCCGATCTGTTCGACGAGCCGGTCTGGGTGCATCGCAAGGGTGCGACGCGCGCGTTGCCCGCCGGACACCCCATGCTGGCCGGCACGCGCTGGGAGGGGACCGGGCACCCCGTGATCATCCCCGGCTCGATGGGTGATTTCTCGTACGTGCTGCGTCCGCTGCCGGGAGCGGCCAAGGCGCTCTACTCGGTCAACCACGGCGCCGGCCGCCGCAAGTCGCGGATGGCGGCCCGACGCGAGATCTCCCAGGCCGAGGCCGACCGCCGCATGCGGGACCTCGGCGTCCTCGTCAACGCGGGCGGTCCGGTGCCGATCGACGAGTCGCCGGAGTGCTACAAGCCGGCGGAAGAAGTCATCCGCGCGGTGACCGAAGCGGGACTCGCCGAGGTCGAAGTGCGACTCTCCCCGATCGCCTCCATCAAGGGCGCGGACTGACCCTTCGTATTCATAGTAAGTCGTGGGTTCGATGGCACTAAGGCTTGACACCGTATGAGGTCATTGGTAGTGTCGCAATCGCACTAGTTGCCAAGTGGCACTGGCGATCCGAACGGCTCGGACCAAGGTGGTTCGCGCCTGGTCGTGGCGCGCAGGTGACGTGGCGCTAGGCAAGGCTAAGGAGGCCTGCACGTCCATGATCGAAGGTACGGTGAAGTGGTTCAACGAGGCGAAGGGTTTCGGTTTCCTCTCTCGCGAGGGTGGGCCGGACGTCTTCGTGCATCACTCGGAGATTCGGGCCGAGGGATTCCGCACCCTCAACGAGGGTGACCGCGTGCGGTTCGAGGTCGTAGACAGTCCCAAGGGACCTCGCGCGGCGAACGTCACAAAGATCTAACCGCCTCCACCACGGATCCAACGATCCAATCGCCCGGGACCGCAAGGTCCCGGGCTTTTCTTGTCTGTGGGCAAGCCGATCGCAGAGCAATGCGGCGCTGCGCAGCAGCGGCGCGTTGCGAGGGGGGTTTCAGGGGGGGTCGCGAACGCCCGTCGTGGACCATGCGTGAGTGCCCCCCCTGACTTGGTAAGACAGGCCACCGGGCGTAGCATTCGAGTCCTTCTTTCGGAGGCTCACATGCGCCTGGATCTGGACGGGCTCACCTGCGCCGTCCTCATCACCAGCTGCGAGGACATCGACGAGATCGTGCTCGTGCATCCGCAGGACATCACGGACAAGCGCCTGCACATCACGGACGACGACATCATCGCCAACCTGCCGTACCAGACGGGGGTCGGCAAGTGGTTCGACCACCACCTGCTCACCCAGAGCAACGAGCGGCCGCCGGAGGGTTTCGACGGCCGCTACGGCCTCGCCCCCAGCGCCGCGCGCATGGTCTACGAGTACTACGTCGGCCGCCGAGCCGACCTCCAGCGCTACGAGCGCCTGCTGGAGGAGACGGACCGTCTCGACTCCGCGCAGCTCACGATCGACGACGTGCTCCAGCCGAAGGACTACATCCTGCTCGGTTACACGCTCGATCCCCGCACGGGTCTCGGCGACTACCAGAGCTACTTCCGCAAGATGGTGGGCTGGCTCAAGACGTCCGGCATCGAGGAAGTGATGCGGCAGCCCGAGGTGACCGACCGCGTGGAGCGCATCCGCGCCCAGGATGCGGCGTTCCGCGAGCGCACCAAGGCCTGCTCGCGCCTGGACGGCAACGTCGTCTTCACCGACTTCCGCAACGAGAGCCCGCTGCCCGTGGGCAATCGCTTCCTCGTCTACACGCTCTTCCCGCCCGCGAGCATCTCGCTGCGCGTGCATTGGGGGCCCAGCCGTGAGCACGTGGCGGCCGCGGTCGGGCACTCCATCTTCAACCGGACGAGCCGCACGAACGTGGGCGAGCTGATGGCGCGCTACGGCGGCGGCGGTCACCGCGGCGCGGGGACCTGCCTGCTGGAGGCGCGCAACGCGGACGCCCAGATCGCGGAGATCATCGCCACCATGAAGAAGGACGGCTAGGGCGCGGGCTCTCCCGTAGACTAGGGTCGTGCCCTTGTCCTCCGGGGTCCTCCAGAGCTTGAGAGAGGCGGGCCGCGTGGCCTCCGCCGCGCGCGAGGCGGGGGCCCGGCTCATCGTCGCCGGAGCCGCCCTGCGCGACGTCTCCGAGCAGATCGAGCACGAGATCACGCGGCGCGGGGGGGGCCTCGCCTTCCCCGTGCAGAGCTCGCGCAACGAGATCGCCGCGCACTATTGCGCCTCGCCCGAGGACACGACGGTCTACGTCGAAGGCGACCTGGCCAAGCTCGACCTGGGCGTGCACGTCGACGGCTGGGTCGTCGACACCGCGCTCACCGTCAACGTGGGGGACCGTCCCGAGAACCGCCCGTTCGTGGAGGCGGCGCGGGCCGCGCTCGAGTCCGCGATCGCGGCCGCGGGCGCAGGCGTCGCCGTGCGCCGCGTGTCGGAGGCGATCGAGTCGACGCTGCGCCGCTACGGGATGCGGCCCATGAAGAACCTGTGCGGCCACGGCGTCGCGCGCTGGACGGTGCATTGCCCGCCGGCCATTCCGAACGTGGCCGACGGCGGCTCCGATCGGCTCGCCCTGGACGCGGTGGTGGCGGTCGAGCCGTTCGCGACGGACGGGCAGGGCGAGGTCGTCGAGCGCGGCGCCGCGGAGGTCTTCCGCCTCGATCCGCGTCGAGCCACGGGATCGATCGGGTCGTCCGAGGTCGTCGCGGCCATCCGACGCTTCAACGGACTGCCGTTCGCACGGCGCCAGCTCGCGGACCTGCCGCGTTCCGCGGTGGAAGAGACCTTGCGCGCCTTGCGCGCGGCCGGCCATCTCGGGGTCTATCCGCCGCTGGTGGAGGCGCACCAAAGCAAGGTCGCGCAGGCCGAGCACACGCTCTATCTCGGGCCCGAGGGGGTGGAGGTCTTGACCCGCTGAGGCTAGGGCTTGGGCTCCGGCTCGTCTTCGTCGAGGAGGTCGTACGGAAGAGGCTGGGGACCGGGCACGATCCCGGCGATGTCGGGGTCCTCGGGCACGCCCGCGCGATCGACCTTGACCTTGGTCTCCTTGAGCTGCACGCGCTTGGCCGCCTTCTCCCGGGCGCGCTCCTGGCGCGCGATCTCCTTCTGCCGCTTGGCGAAAGTGGCTCGCCCTCTGTTTGCCATGATTGGTTGCTCGCTTCCCGCAAGGCCCCTCGGCCTCGCCCTCGCCGAACAGCGGATTGTAGCATGCGGGCGACAGGTCTTTCCCCACGCGACCGGAGCGCGGGAGGCGTGCTAGAACCACGGGATGCGGAAACGCGAGGAGGATTCCGGCGGCTCGCGGACGCGCCTCGTCTATTCGACCGGCGGTGAGGCGGAGCGTCCGCGCGCGGCCGTCCCCGTGGCGCGTGCCAGCGGCGGCAAGGGCATCCGCCTCCGTCTCTCGACGCGGCCGGGCGGCCGCGTGGTGACGCTGGTCCTCGGGCTGGCCGGAAACGACGACGAGCTGGCCGCCCTGGCCACGGCCCTCAAATCCGAGTGCGGCACCGGAGGCACGGTGAAAGACGGCATCGTGGAGCTGCAGGGCGACCACCGGGCGGCCGCCCAGGCCGTCCTGGCCGCGCGCGGCCTGAAGTCCCGCATCTAGGAGGACGCCATGGAACCGTTCGAGCCTTTCCGCCAGGGCCTCTTGTCGGGCAAGACCACGATCATCACCGGCGGCGGCACGGGACTCGGGCGCTCGATGGCCCTGCGCATGGCCGGCCTCGGGGCGAAGGTCGGCATCGTCGGCCGCCGGGCGGCGCCGCTCGAAGAGACGGTGGCGGCGATACGCAAGGCGGGAGGACAGGGCGCGTTCGCCCCGGCCGACATTCGCGAGCCGGAGGCGGTCGCGCGCGCGGTCGACGCGCTGGAGTCGGAGCTCGGTCCTGCGAACCAGCTCATCAACAACGCGGCCGGCAACTTCCTGGCCGCGTCCGAGGACCTCTCGCCCAACGCGTTCAATTCGGTCGTGCAGATCGTGCTCTACGGCAGTTTCCACTGCACGCGCGAGCTGGGCCGCCGGCTCATCGAGCGCCAGCGGACGGGCGAGATCCTCTCCATCGTGACGAGCTACGCGCAGACGGGATCGGCCTTCGTGCTGCCCTCCGCCGTGGCCAAGGCCGGCGTGCTGGCCATGACGCGATCGCTGGCCGTCGAATGGGCGACCTACGGAATCCGTCTCAACGCGGTCGCGCCCGGGCCGTTCCCCACCGAGGGCGCTTTCAGCCGCCTGATGCCGGGCTCGGAGATGGAGAAGCAGGCACGCCGCCGGATTCCCTCGCGGCGGTTCGGCGAGCACTGGGAGCTCACCAACCTCGTCGCCTACCTGATGAGCGACGCGAGCCCGTACCAGACGGGCGACCTCGTGACCATCGACGGCGCGGAGGCGCTGTTCGCCGGCCAGCAGTTCGCGGGCTTCGCGCACCTCGACCGGGCGGCGGCGAAGGAGCTGATGGCGTCGCTCAAGCCCAAGCGTTGAGCGCGGACGGCGCGTCTCTCCCGACCAGTGACCCGGAGGCGCGACGGGCCACCCTCGCGCACGGCGTCGTCACCTACACGGACGAGGGTCCGGCCGACGCGCCCGCCCTGATCGCCCTCCACGGAATCCCGGGATCGGGCCGCGACTTCCGCTACCTGGCCCCGCAGCTCCTGCCCGCGTTGCGCGTCCTGCGCGTCGATCTCCCCGGCTTTGGAGGGAGCGCGCCCGTCACGGACGCCATCCGGACCCTGCGCGGCCGCGCGCGCGTGGTCCTCGCTCTCGCCGATGCGCTGCGCATCGAGCGCTTCGCCCTCCTGGGACACTCCATGGGCGGAGGGACGGCGCTGGTGCTGGCCGCGGATCATGCCGCGCGCGTGCGCTGCCTCGTCCTCGTCGCGAGCCTGGCCCTGCGCCTGCATCGCGGCCTGGGCGCGCCCCCGCGGACGTTCGCCTGGGTCGGCCACGGCCTGGGCGTGCCCGGACTGCGCCGGCTCCTCCTGCCCTGGGTCCGTCGCGAATACCGCCGGCGGCGCTTCCCGGGCGTGGACGAGAAGGACGCCGCGGAGTTCGCGCGCCTCCTGCACGCGCTCTCCGCCGTGGACTTCGAGCTCCTGCGGGCCGCGGTGCGGCGGCCGCTGCCCCCGGCCTTGATCGCGTACGCGCGCGACGATCACATGATCGAGACCGAGGTCGCGGAGGAGCTGGCGGCGGCGGTGCCCGGCGCACGCGTGGTCGCGTTCGACGAAGGCGGGCACAACATCCAGAAGACGCGGGCGGTGGAGCTGGGCGCGGCCATACGGGAGGTGTGCGCCTAGTACGGGTGGGCGCGCACCCAGTGGATGTAGTCGACGAGACGGTCCACTTCCAGGGCCGAGACGTGGCCCCGATAAGCCGGCATCTGGATGGGCTGCCGGTCGAGGTAGAAGCGAGCGAGGCGGCTCTCCTGCAGCCGCCGCGGCCGGCCGTCGAGGACCCATTCGCGGATCTCCGCGTCGTCCGGCGCGAGCTCGGGGAAGTCCGCCCCGTCCCAGGACGGGATGTATCCCTTGAAGGCGCGCACGTTCGGCATCGAGCCGCGTCCTTGCGGCCCATGGCAGTTGAAGCAGCCCAGCCTGCTCGCGACGTCGCGTCCAGCGGAGGCCTTGGCGTCCGCCGGGCTCTCGAAATCGGAGACCGCCTTCACGAACGCCACGAGGTCGTCCGTCTCGCGCGAGGAAACGAGGCCGCGCCAGGCGGGCATCGCGATGACCGCGTTCGCGCGCAGCTTCATCTGCTCGGGATCGCGGCGCACGCGCGCGGGCAGGCCGTCCAGGATCCATTCGCGGATCTCGCCCTCATTCTGGACGTACATGGTGATGAGCCCGCCCGAGAAGGGCGGGATCTCGTCCAGGCCGTGTCCGGGATCGGCCATGCCCCGGATCCCGCCCGGGCCATGGCAGGTGAAGCAGCCCTTCTCGCTCGCGACGAGCCATCCGCGTTGCACGCGGCTGATGTCGTGGAAGCGCCAGTAGCGGACGCCGAAGGCCGTCATCGCCAGCAGGATGGCCCCGGCGGCCAGCACACGTCCCCGCCTGCTCAATCGCGCCTCCTCTTCGCTCGCGCGCGCGGACCCAGCATACGCAGGGTGACGCCCGCCCCGCAAAACGCGCGCATCCGCCGTGCTACCTTCGAAGAGAGGCGCACCATGAAGACCATCTCCCTGCTCGTCCCCCTCCTGATGATCGCCGTGGCCGCGCTGGCTTCTCCCCCGGATGCCCGCTACGAGGAGCTGGAGAAGCGCTACGTGCGCGAGTTCCTGCGCCGCCATCCCGTCGTCTCGACGTACCTGGGTGGGGCGGGCCTCGATCCGGGCCTGGCCGCCGCCGACGGCACCCTGCGTGACTGGTCGCCGTCCGCGCTCACGGCCGAAGCCGAGCTCTGGCGATCGCTGCGCGCATCCTTCGCCGCGCTTCCGGCGGCCGAGCTCTCGCCGCGCCATCGCATCGACCGTGAGGTGGCGCTGCACCAGCTCGATTTCATGCTCCACCAGGACCAGGAACGGAAGTACTGGCAGCGCTCGCTCGACACCTACGTCAACGAGGCCTTCCGCGGGATCGACTGGTACGCGCAGGGAATGAAGGACCTCGGCTCCGGCCGCTATGGGACGGAAGCTCAGTGGCGGACCGCGACCGCGCGCGTGGCCGCGGTGCCCGCGTACCTGGACCAGGCGCGCCGCAACCTCGAGGAGGGCGTGCGCGCCGGCAATCCTCCGGACTGGCGCATGGTCGAGCGTGACGGGATCAAGTCTTCCGAGGCCAACGCGGACTATTTCGAGAAGACCCTGCCCGAGATGGCGGCCGCGCGCACGCAGGGACAACCCTTCGCGGAGACGGTCCTCGGAGATCTGCGCGCCCGCGGCACGGAGGCCGCGCGCGCGTTCCGAGGCTTCCGCGACTTCGTGCAGTCCGCGCTGGCCACTCTGCCCAGGAAGGACCGCTACGCTTTCGGCGCGAAGGAATACGACTGGGCCCTGCGCAACAACCTGAACGTCCCGTCCACCGCCGCCGAGCTGTACGAGTCCTCGTGGCCGGTCGTCCAGGAGACACGACGCCTCATGATGGACGTCGCGGAGAAGGTGGCGAAGAAGCGCGGGATGAGCCTCGCCTGGGACGAGACCCACCGCGCCGCCTCCACGCGCGCGGTCCTGTCCGCGCTGGGCGAGGACCATCCGCGGTCGGACGACGAGATGGTGCGCTGGTACCACGAGACGGCGCTGCGCCTCGTGCAGTTCGCGCGGGATCACGACGTGTTCGACATCCCGGCCGACTACAAGCTCGAGGTCACCGTCACGCCGCCGCCCCTGGAGGCCTCCATCGACGGCGCCGCCTACTACCCGGCTCCGCCCTTCCAGAGCTCGGGCGTGGGGCGCTTCTACGTCACGCCGACCAAGGGCGACCCGGGCAAGCTGGCCGAAGCCAATCGCGCCGCCATCGCCGACCTGAGCGCGCACGAGGGGTTTCCCGGCCACGACTGGCACTACAAGGTCATGACGCAATACCGGGACCGCATCAGCCCCGTGCGGTGGCTGACTCCCGGCGAGGTGGAGGGCTCGGCGTCGATGTGGGAGGACTCGATGGCGGCGGAGGGATGGGCGCTGTATTCGGAAGCGCTCATGGCCGAGCCGCAACCGGGGGCGCCGGACGGGTTCTACACTCCGGAGGAGCGGCTCTACCAGCTCCAGGGACAGCTCTACCGCGACCTGCGCGTGCGCATCGACACCGGCCTTCACACCGGCCGCCTCGGTTTCGACCAGGCCGTCGATCTCTTCTCCGAGATCGTGGACTTCCTGCCCGGGTCCTGCGCAGCAAAGGACCTCTCCGCGGAGAAGGCCGCGTCGTGCGACTCCGCGCAGCGTGCCATCTTCCGGTACTCGAAGTGGCCGACCCAGGCCATCACCTACCGGCTGGGCAAGCAGCGGATCCTCGACCTGCGGGCGCGGGCCGACCAGATCGCGCCCGGGCCCCAGGGTCGGAAGCGGTTCCACCTCCTCTTCATGCAGCAGGGCACCATCCCTCCGGGATACTTCGAGGACGTGCTGCTCGCGGAGCTGACAGGGAACAAGGGCCGGTAGAGGGCCTTCCGGACGCGGCGGCGGGCAAAGGTTTGACAACCCTCCGGGCGGCCAGCTACGCTGAATTTCGTCGTTCCCGCCCGGCCGTTTTCCCCGGTTCCCATGGTGCAGAGATGACTCCGAACGCGCTCGCCGACACAGAGGCCGCCGTTCCCAGCCCTCCCACCGCGCGCAAGCAGACGAGAGTCGACGTCGTCCACGGCGACCGGCGCGAGGACGACTACTTCTGGATGCGCGAGAAAAGCAATCCGGAAGTGGCCTCCTACCTGGAGGCGGAGAACGCCTACGCGGACGCGGTCATGAAGCCGACGGAAGCCTTCCAGGGCGCGCTCTACGACGAGATGCTGGGCCGCATCCAGGAGACGGACGTGAACGTGCCGTACCGCCAGGGCGCGTACTTCTACTACTCGCGCACCGAGCAGGGCAAGCAGTACCCGATCCTCTGCCGGAAGAAGGAGCGCCTGGAGGCGGACGAGGACGTGACCCTCGACGTCAACGTCCTCGCCGAAGGGCACCCGTTCATGTCCCTCGGCGCCTACGCGGTGAGCGACGACGGGAACCTGCTGGCCTACTCCACCGATTCCACCGGGTTCCGGCAGTACGACCTCTTCATCAAGGACCTGCGCACGGGCCGGACCGGCCTCGCGGTGGCGGAGAAGACGGGCTCCGTGGCCTGGGCCGCGGACAACCAGACGCTCTTCTACACCGTCGAGGACGAGGCCAAGCGGCACTATCGTCTCTACCGTCACCGGATCGGTTCGGGCACGCCGGACGAGCTCGTGTTCGAGGAGCCCGACGAGGCTTTCAACATCGGCGTCGGACGCACGCGCTCGCGCGCGTACCTGATCCTGGGCGCGGGCAGCCTCACCACCGCGGAGGCGCGCGCGCTCTCCGCGGACGACCCCCGGGGCGAGTGGCGCCTGCTCGCGCCGCGCATCCAGGACCAGGAGTACGACGTCGATCACCACGACGGGTCCTTCTACTTCCGGGTGAACGACACCGGCCGGAACTTCCGTCTGGTGAAGGCGCCGGTGGAAGCGCCCGGGCGCGAGAACTGGACGGAGGTGATCCCTCATCGTCCGGCCGTCATGCTCGAAGGCGTGGACTTCTTCCGGCCGTTCTACGTCCTGCTCGAGCGGGAGCAGGGCCTCCAGCGGCTGCGCCTCGTGGATCTGGCCTCCGGGGGCACGCAGGACGTGCCGTTCCCGGAGCCCGCGTACTCCGTGTTCCCGGCCGCCAACGCCGAGTTCGACACGCGGAAGCTGCGCTACTCCTACGAGTCGATGGTCACGCCGCGCTCCATCTTCGACTACGACCTCGACACGCGCAGGTCCGAGCTGCTCAAGGAGCAGCCGGTGCTCGGGGGCTACGACCGGACGCAATACGTCTCCGAGCGCCTCTTCGCCACCGCTTCCGACGGGGTGTCGGTCCCGATCTCGGTCGTCTACAAGAAGAGCACACCGCGGGACGGCTCGGCGCCCATGCTCCTCGGCGGCTACGGCTCCTACGGACTCCCGTTGCCCGTGACCTTCTCGTCGGGACGCCTGAGCCTGCTGGATCGCGGGCTGATCGTCGCGCTTGCCCACGTCCGCGGCGGGGGGGAGATGGGAAAGCCGTGGCACGACGACGGACGCTTGATGAACAAGCGCAACACCTTCACCGATTTCATCGCCTGCGCCGAGCAGCTCGTGGCCCGAAAGTACACCGCGTCCGACCGTCTCGTCATCGAGGGCGGCAGCGCGGGCGGCCTGCTCATGGGCGCGGTCGCGAACATGCGGCCGGACCTGTTCAAGGCCGTGGTCTCCCACGTCCCCTTCGTGGACGTCATCAATACGATGCTGGATGCGTCGCTTCCCCTCACCGTCGGCGAGTACGAGGAGTGGGGAAACCCGCAGGAGAAGGAAGCGTACGATTACATGAAGACGTACTGCCCCTACACCAATCTCGAGGCGCAGGCGCGGCCGGCGATGCTGGTGAAGACGTCGTTCAACGACAGCCAGGTCATGTACTGGGAGCCGGCCAAGTACGTCGCGAAGATGCGCACGCTCGAGACGGATCGCAGCCCGCTGATCCTCAAGACGAACATGGGCGCCGGGCACGGGGGGGCCTCCGGGCGCTACGACCGCCTGCACGAGATCGCCTTCGACTACGCGTTCGTCCTGGGCCAGGTGGGGATCACGCAGTGACGGAGCGCCGGATCCTCCAGAGTTACCTCGGCGGCCGTTGGGTCTCCGGCACCGGGCCTGCGCACACCCTCGTCAATCCGGCCACGGAGGAGCCGCTGGCCGCCGTGCGCGGCGAAGGGCTCGACCTTGCGCGTGCTCTGGACTTCGCCCGCACCGTCGGCGGTCCCGCCCTGCGCGCCCTGACCTTCGCCCAGCGCGGCGCGATGTTGCGCACGGTCACGGACGCTCTCCAGGCCCATCGCAACGAGCTGCTCGACCTCGCGGTGGCGAACGGCGGCAACACGCGGTCGGACGCGAAGTTCGACGTGGACGGAGCGATCTTCACGCTGGCCGCCTACGCGGACCTGGGCAAGGGCCTGGGCGAGGTGAAGGTGCTGGCCGACGGCGAGGGCATCCAGCTCGCGCGCAGTCCGCGCTTCCACGGCCAGCACATCCTGGTGCCGCGGACAGGCGTGGCCGTCCACGTCAACGCCTTCAACTTCCCCGCCTGGGGCCTGGCCGAGAAGGCGGCGGTCGCGCTCCTGGCCGGGATGCCGGTGCTGAGCAAGCCGGCCACGTCGTCGGCGCTGATCGCGCACCGCATGCTCGAGATCCTGACCGAAGCCAAGGCGCTGCCGGACGGTGCGCTGTCGCTGCTGATGGGCGGCGCGGGCGACCTGCTCGCGCACCTGGGGCCGTTCGACGTGGTGGCCTTCACGGGCTCGAGCGACACGGGCGAGACGATCCGGGGCCTGCCGTCGGTCATCGAGAACTCGGTGCGCGTCAACGTGGAGGCGGACAGCCTCAACGCCGCCGTCCTCGGGCCCGACGTGGCCGCCGGCGACGAGACCTACGAGTACTTCCTGAAGGACGTCCTGCGCGACATGACGCAGAAGGCAGGCCAGAAGTGCACGGCCATCCGGCGCGTCCTCGTTCCCGCCGATCGCGCGGATCGATTCCGCGACGACCTCGTGGATCGGCTGCAGGGGATCACCGTCGGCAATCCCGCTCTCGAGAGCGTGCGCATGGGGCCGGTGGCCACCGCCTCCCAGCTCGCGGACGTGCGCGCGGGCGTGGCGCTGCTCGCGCGCGACGGGCGCCTGGTGTTCGGTAGCGGCGAGGTCCAGGCGGTGGGTGTGCCGCCGGGCAGGGGATTCTTCACCACGCCCGTGCTGATCGAGGTGGAGTCGGGCGCGCCCGCGCCGGCCGTGCACTCGCGTGAGGTGTTCGGGCCCGTGGCCACGCTCGTGCCGTACTCGGGCAAGGCCGAGGAGGCGGCGGAGCTGATCGGACGGGGGCGTGGCGGGCTCGTCTCGTCCGTGTACTCGGAGGACCCCGCCTTCACGGCCGAGGTCGTGCTCGGAATCGCTCCGTACCACGGACGCGTCTTCCTCGGCAGTGCCAAGATCGCGGAGGCTTCACCCGGACCCGGTACCGTCCTGCCCATGCTCGTCCACGGCGGTCCCGGGCGGGCCGGCGGTGGCGAGGAGCTGGGCGGCCTGCGCGGCCTCTCGTTCTACATGCAGCGCGTGGCCCTCGAAGGGTCGCGGCCCGTCATCGAGAAGATCCTGAAATAGAGAGTCCATGATTTTCGTAGTCACGCTGCTGTTCGCCCTCGCCGCAACCCCCGCGGCCACGCCGTCCCCCAAGCCCTCTTCGGAGCCGGCGGCCAGGCCAGCGCCGGCGCGCGCCGCGCATCGCGAAGGGGAGCCCGTCAACGTGCGGCTGGAGATCAAGCTCACGGAACGCGGCGCGACAGGCGAGCCCGCGGTCAAGGTCGTGTCCATGACCGTGGCCGATCGGGCCAACGGCATGATCCGGGCCTCCGGGGACGCGCCCCGGCCGGCGGCCCTCAACGTCGATGCCACCCCCTCGATCGACGACGGCAAGATCCGGCTCAACCTCGGCCTCGAGTACAAGGTCACCGAGTCCTCGCCCGACGCGAAGGTCATGCCGCCGCCGGTGCGCGCCACGCGCCAGCAGATCTTCGTGATCCTCGAGAACGGGCGGCCGCTGGTCGTGGCCGATTCCGCCGATCCGGCGACGGATCGCCGCCTTCAGGTCGAGGTCACGGCCACGATCCTGCGCTGACGCGTTATAAGCTGGCGGCTCGGAGGTGCGCGCGCCCATGACGTCACCCGAGATGGAGGCTCGCATCCGGGCCCTGCCCAAGGTCGAGCTGCACCAGCACGTGGACGGGTCGATCCCGGCCGAGGTGACGTGGGAGCTGATGCGTCACTACCGCCTCCACCCCGTGGAGACGCTCGAGGAGATGCGCACCCGCCTGGAGCTCCAGCCCGAGGAGGAAGGCACGCTGCTCGCCTACCTCGACAAGATGCACTACCCGCTCTGGATCACCCAGTTCTACGAGAACATCGCCAAGGTCACCGAGGCCATCGTGGACGAGGCGGCGGCCGCGGGCGTGAAGACGCTGGAGCTGCGCTATTCGCCCATCATCCACACCTTCGCCGGCCTCACGCCCCGCCAGTCGATCCGCGCCGTGCTCTCCGGGATGAACCACGCCTCCCATCGGCACGGCGACATGCGGCTCGGCCTCATCGTGATCGCCATGCGCCAGCACGGCCCGCACATCGCGAAGATCCTGGCCCGCCAGGCCATCTCGGAGGCGCAGCACCTCCATGCCCGGATCGGCGTGGTCGGCTTCGACATCGCGGGTCCGGAGAAGGGCAACCCGCCGCGGCTCTTCAAGAGCGCCTACGAGATCGCGCGCCTGGGCAAGCTGGGGCTGACCGTGCACTCGGGTGAGGATGCGCCGGCGGAGTACGTGTGGGAGGCCGTGGATCGGCTGGGCGCGCAGCGCGTCGGCCACGGCTGCGCGGCCGCCGGCGATCCCGAGCTGATGAGGCGCCTGGCCCGGGACGCGATCGTGGTGGAGTGCTGTCTCTCGAGCAACTACCACACGGGGGCCATCAAGCGCGGGGCTCCGCACCCCATCCAGCGTTTCCTGGAAGCGGGCGTCCCGGTGGCCATCTGCTGCGACAACACCACCGTGTCGCGCACGGACCAGGTGCGGGAGAGCCTCCAGGCGGCGGAACAGATCGGCCTGGACGTGGTCGAGCGCATCCATGGTGCCGCCTCCGCTCACTCGTTCATCCGGCCCGAGGTGGCCCTGAAGGACACCGAGCACGACCTCTGAGAAGCGGGCCCGCCTTGCGGTACGATCCGCGGCATGAAGACGCGCACGCTCCTCGCCGCCGCCCTGATCACCGCCGCCTCCGGCCTCGCGGCCGCGGCCGACGACGCCCCTGCCCATCCCACGCTGGCCATCGGCGCCCCCGCACCCGACTTCGACCTGCCCGGCGTCGACGGGCGCATGCACTCGCTGAAGGAGTACGCGGCGGCGCGCGTCCTCGTGATCGTCTTCACCTGCAACCACTGCCCGACCGCCCAGGCCTACGAGGAGCGCATCCAGAAGCTCCGCGATGACTTCGCGCCCAAAGGAGCAACCCTGGTCGCCATCTCCCCGAACGACCCCAAGGCGGTGCGGCTCGACGAGCTGGGCTACACGGATCTCAGCGATTCCCTGGAGGAGATGAAGATCCGCGCCCGGGAGCGGCACTTTACTTTTCCCTACCTCTACGACGGCGAGACGCAGGCGGTCGCACATCTCTACGGACCCACGGCGACGCCCCACGTCTTCGTGTTCGACCGCGACCGCAAGCTGCGCTTCGCGGGGCGTGTCGACGACGGCGAGAACCCGGCCAAGATCACGGTGTCGGACGCGCGCAACGCCATCGCGGCCGTCCTGGCCGGCCAGCCGGTGCCGGTGGAGAAGACCAAGGTGTTTGGCTGCTCGATCAAGTGGGCGGAGAAGAAGAGCTGGCTGGCCGAAGGCGAGAAGAAGTGGGCCCAGGAGGAGGTCGCCCTCACGCCCATCGATGCCGCGGGGCTCAGGGCCCTGGCCGCGAACGATTCCGGAAAGCTCCGCATCGTCAACGTCTGGGCCACGTGGTGCGGCCCCTGCCAGGTGGAGTTTCCCGACCTCATCACCGTCTATCGCATGTACCGTGGGCGGGGCCTGGAGCTGGCGACGGTGAGCGCGGATGCTCTCGATAAAAGCACGCCCGTGCTCGCCTTCCTCAAGGAGCAGCGCGCCTCGGGGCGGAACCACATCTTCGACAAGGCGGACCCGTACGCCCTCATCGATCCCGTCGATCCGAAATGGCAGGGAGAGCTGCCGCACACGGTGGTGGTCGCGCCGGGAGGCCGGGTGGTCTACCGGAGCGACGGCGCCTTCGACCCGCTCGCGCTGCGCAAGGCGATCGTCGGCTACTACGGTCGGTACTACCACTCGGTCGCGGGCCAGTAGGGATCGCGCGGTGACGGCGCGCCGCGCCCTGGCCGCGCTGGCGGTCGTGGCGGCGATCCTCTACTTTGCAGGGCTCGCTTTCGATGCGCCTGCGGTCCGGCTCCTGAGCAAGCCCGTGCCTGCGCTGGCCCTGGCCGCCCTCGTCCTCTCCGGTCGACGTGACGCCTACGCCGCCGCCCTGGCCGGCGGCCTGAGCCTCTCCGCGCTCGGCGACGCGCTCCTCGAAGTGCCCGGCCATTTCGTGGCCGGCCTCGCCGCCTTCCTGTGCGCGCATCTGGCCTACGCGGCGGCGTTCCTCCGTGGCGAACGGCGGCTGCGGCTGGGACGGGCCCTTCCGTTTGCCGTCTGGCTGCTCGCCGCCTTCGTCTGGATCCGGCCGGGCCTCGGAGAGATGACCGTTCCCGTCGTCGTCTACATGCTGGCCATCGGGACCATGATGTGGCGGGCGGCGGCGCGTTGGGGGGCGCACGGCGGCGCGGCCGCCGCCCTGGTGGGCGCGGTGTCGTTCGGCCTCAGCGACACGCTGATCGCGATCGATCGCTTCCGCCTGCCGCTGCCCGGCGCGCCGTTCGCGATCATCCTTCTCTACTGGGCAGGGCAGGCGGGGATTGCCGCCTCCGCGCGAGGGCCTAGCGCCGGCGGACGGTGACCCCGCCGTTCGTGGTCTTGGCGCGGATGGTCGGCCCTCCCGAGCCCAGGTCCGTCGAGAAGTCGCGGCCCAGGCGGCCCTGGACCCGCACCGGGAAGTCCATCTGCACCCCGCCGTTCACCGTGCCCGTCTCCAGGTGCGCGTTGAAGTCGGACGGCACCTCCAGCACCACGCCACCGTTGGTGGTGGTGACGTCGAGGCCGTCGCCGTCCCAGGACGAGCCGGTGAGCGCGACCTTGACGCCGCCGTTGGTCGTGCGGCCGTGCATGGACCCGCCGGCGTCCGTGATCTTCACCCCGCCGTTGGTGGTCTCGAATTCGGTCCGCCCGCGCACGCCGGTGAGGGTGATGCCGCCGTTGTGGGAGCGCAGGTCGAGATCCGTGCGCACGGGAACGGTGAGCCGGTAGCTGACCGTCCACCACTCGCGGGAGCGGGTGGTGGCCGGGCCCTCGGCGGAGATGGTGCCCGAGGTTCGGACGTGGACCTCGGACGCCATCTGGCGCGCCGTCTCGTCGCTGCCGGCCACGGCCAAGACCTTGACCTGCAGCCGCACCGCGCCCTCGTCGCCTCCCGTGACCGCGATGCCGCCGTTGGGCGTCGCGTCCACGGTCAGCGTTCCCGAGGGCCGCAAGGTGGTTTCCCGCACCTCGCAGAAGCGTGCGCGGTTGCCGTCGCCGTCACGGTCGTTGCACCAGCCGTCGCCCGGGACCACTCGCCAGTCCTGCGCGCCCGCGCTCACGGCCCCGGCCGCGGCCAGGAGAAACGCGCCCCACGTCGTCCGTCCAAGCATTTGAAGCCTCCCGCGGCGGCATGGGCCGCCCCACGTGGATGAGACGCTCGCGCGGTCCCGGCGGTTTACCGGAAGTCGCGCCCGTCTCAGGAATAGAAGTCGCGGGGCCAGGCGTGGGCGCGCAAGGCCGTCTTCAAGGAGGCGGTGAGGCGCCGGCCGTCGGAGACGGACGTGTTCGCCTCGACGTTCGCGACCTTCCGCATCCCGGGAATGACGGTGGAGACGGCGTCGTGGGCGAGACAGAAGCGCAGCGCGAGCTCGGGCAGGGTCGCCGCCTCGCCCTCGCCGAGCACCTTGCGCAGGCGCAGGACGCGATCCCAGACCTGGCGCTTGCGGTCGCCGCCGAAGTAGTGGTTCCGGAAGTCGCCGTCGGGGAACTCCGTCTCCGGCGTGATGGTTCCCGTGAGCGCGCCCTCGTCGAAGGGTACGCGGGCGATCACCCCGCGACCCTGCTCGAGGCAGGCAGGGAGGAACTCGTCGTCCGGGCTCTGGTCGAAGATGTTGTAGATGATCTGGAAGGTGTCGAACAGGCCGGACCGTACGGCGCGGAGCGCGGAAGCGGGGTCGTGGTCGTTGACGGAGACGCCCAGCAGGCGCGCCTTGCCGGACTCCTTGAGAGAGAGGAGCGCGTCCCGCCAGCCGTCCTCGTCGAGGAAACGGTCCTGCCACGTGTGGAGCTGCAGGACGTCGACGTGATCGCGCCCGAGGTTCTTCAGGCTCTTCTCGCAGCACTCGACGATGTAGTCCCCGGGGTAGGTCTGCGACACCGGCACGTCGTGGGGTGCGGGCCAGCGCCGGTTCTTGGGCGGCACCTTGGTCGCCACGTAGACCTCTTCGCGCCGCTCCTTGAGCACGCGGCCGATGAGCCCCTCGCTGTGCCCCTCGCCGTAAGCGAGGGCGGTGTCGAGGAAGTTGACGCCGAGGTCGATCGCGCGATTGAGGGAGCGCAGGCTCTCCTTGTCGTCCGCCCCGATCCATTCCCGCCGCCCCAGTCCCCAGGCTCCGTAGCCGATCTCCGAGACCTTCAGCCCGGTCTTGCCCAGCGGTCGGTAGTGCATGGGCGGATTATCGCGCCGCGAGCAAGCCCTGGTCTCGCACGAAGCCGTCGATCGCCTCGGCGATGAGGGCATGCCCGGCCGGGCTCGGGTGGCGGTCGCGGTCGAAACGCAGGAGCGGCGCGGACGCGTTCGCGTAGTAGCGCTCGACGGTGGGGGCGAGATCGAGGACGGAAACGTTCGGCTCACCGAGGTGGCCGAGGGCGTCCTTCAACGGGACGGGCATGAGGCTGGTCCCGCCACGCTCGAAGTAGGGGATGTTCACGACGATGAGCCTCGCCCCCACCGACCCCGCCGCGCGGGCCATGTCTCCGAGGAGCCGTTCCAGGATCCGCTCGCGGGTGGCGGGATCGTCCGGCGCCTCCGGGCGCGGCGTGCGCGTGAGCCGGGCGGCCTCCGTCTCCGCGGCGACCAGCACCTGCCGTGGTCCGACCGACTTGGCGAAGAAGAACTCGTCCCAGAAACGCCGGTTCATTGCGAAGAGGCCCGGGTCCGGACGGCGGATGACGGGCTGGCCGCGCTCGTCCGTTCCCACGTAGGAGAAGGGGAGGCACAAGGGCCCGTAGGCGGGCGCGCACGGCGAGACGTTGCGCTTCATGTGGTCCGCGATGAACCCGTAGACGACGAGGCGCGGGCGCAGATCGAGGCTGCGCTGCAGCATCTGCAGCGATTGCACGGTGCCGTAGGCGGAGAAGGCGAGGTTGGCGGCGGGCATGCCCCAGCGCCGGGCCAGGCGCGCGGTGTAGGTGTCCTCGTTCTCCACGCCGTGCCCCCAGGAGAACGAGTCGCCGACGGTGAGGAGAGAGACCTCGGGCGGGGTGCGTTCGCCCCGGCGGCTCACCCGGGCGCGGCGGTCGCTGGTGAAGACGTGATAGGCGAGGCCGGCGCGCGGATGGCGCCTCAGGCTCGCTGCGTTGCGCACGGGCACGAAGCCGATCTCCGCGTCGGCCTCGATCGGGAAATCGCCTTCGAGGACGAGGTCGAGATCGCGGAACGTGCGCGCGCGCGCGTAGGCGTACCCGGCCAGGAGGAGGACGCAGACGGCCAGCGTGAAGGCCGCGGTCAGGAGGGCGAGCAGGAGCCGGCGGCGCGGCGCCGGCCCTCTCAGGCCAGCCGCAGGATCTCGCGCTGGATGTCCCCCGTCACCTCGGCCGCGTCTTCGCCGACGTACATGTCGATCTCGCTGCGCACGCCGAACTCGCGCAGGTAGATCCCGGGCTCGATGGAGAAGCACACGCCGGGGACGATCTTGCGCTGATCTCGCGTCTCGAGGTTGTCGATGTTGACGCCGTTGCCGTGCACCTCGTAGCCGATGGAGTGCCCGGTGCGATGCAGGAAGTACTCTCCGAAGCCGCGCTGCTCGATGTAGCCGCGACTGACGTCGTCCACCTCGTAGCCGTGGATGGTGCGCCGGGAGGCGACCGACTTCGTCACGAACTCGACGGCGGCGTCGCGGGCGCCCTTGACCGCCTCCCACACTTCCATCACGCGGGCGGGGACGTCCGGGCCGCAGAAGCCCATCCAGGTCGCGTCGTAGTAGACCGCGCGCGGATCGCCCGCCACCTTGGCCCAGAGGTCGATGAGGACGAGGTCGCCCTTCCGGATCTCGCGGTTGCCGGGGCCGGCTCCGGTCTCGAAGTGCGGATCGGAGGCGTGATCGTTCACGGCCACGATGCAGGGATGGTGGGTCGTGAGCCCGCGCGCGTCGAATCGCCCCTGGATGAAGGCCTGCACGTCGTGCTCGGTCACGGGGAGGGCGCTGCGGAGGCGCTCCTTGATGAGCGCGAAGGCCTCGTCCTTGGCCAGCAGGGTGTCGCGGGCCGCGCGGTCGTGCAGCGCCTTCTGCTCCGGCGACCAGCGCGACTCGAACATCTGCACGAGATCGGCGGAGCTGACGACCACGGCTCCGGACGCCGCCCGCACCATCTCGATCGTGCCCGCGTCCACGCGGCTGACGTAGGGGATGGCGGCGCCCGGGCTGTATTCCATGGCGACGCGCCTCATGCCCGCGAGGTGCGTCTTGAGGACGGACTCGAGCTCCTTCCAGGAGCGATACAGGACCTTGGGGCCCGGCACGCCGCGCAGGGTATGGGGCTCGATCACGTGGAGGATGCCGACCGGCTCACCCTCCCGCGGGATCAGGAAGAACCAGCGCCGCGTGCCGATCTGGCTCTCGTCGAATCCGATGACGCTGCGCGCGATGGGGTTGCTGCCCCGGAAGTCGTAGAGCAGCCACCCGTCGATCTGCTGATCGCCGAGCGCCTTCTGGATGCCAGCCAGGTCCATCGGGATATCTTAATCTCAGGGGGGGAACTCACCGCGCATCGCGACGTCGGTGAGCTCCCCCCATGAAACCCCCCATCGCGCGCCGCCACGCCGAACGCGGCGCGGCGCCGCGCTTACTGGTTGGCTGGGGGCCCTACCTTCTGCGGTCCTGCATCTTCGCGAGCAGCCGCAGGATCTCGATGTAGAGCCACACCAGCGTGACGAGCAGACCGAAGGCGCCGACCCACTCCATGTACCGGGGCGCGCCCGCGGCCGCCCCGCGCTCGATGAAGTCGAAATCGAGGACGAGGTTCAGCGCGGCCAGGCCCACCACGAACAGGCTGAACGCGATGCCCAGCGGGCCGCTGTCGTGGATGAAGGGAATGCTCTTTCCGAAGAACCCCATCACCATCGACACGAGATAGAGGACGGCGATGGCGCCGGTGGCGGCCACGATGCCGAGCTTGAAGTTCTCGCTGGGTCGGATGAGACCCGTCGAGTACACGGCCAGCAGCACGGCCAGGGTGCCGAAGGTGAGCCCCACGGCGTTGATGACGATGCCGTGATAGCGCTGCTCGAAGAACACGGAGAGGCCGCCCAGGAGAAGCCCCTCGAAGGCGGCGTACAGCGGCGTCGTGATGGGCGCGGCCGTGTTCTTGAAGATGGTGATGAAGGCGGTGACGAGCCCTCCGATGAGGCCGATGAAGATGAACGGCTGAGGCACGGGGCTGTTCCAGACGAAGGCCGCGGCCGCGAGCAGGATGAGCAGGGAGATGCCCGTCTTGTTGACCGTGCCCTGCAGGGTCATCGCCTCTTCGCCGAGCGCAGCGCGTACCCCTCGGAACGTGCTCTCCTTGAGTGCGGGGTTGCCGGTCCTGAACATCAGCGCCACCTCCAAAGCCCGATTATAGGTTGCGCGCGACGGCCCGCCTGCGTCCGCCGGGCCGCGGCACATGATTTGACGTCGCGACGGCGATGATCATAGGCTCACCGTTTCCCATGCCGTCGCGCTATGCCTCCTCGCCGGCCCTGCCCTCCGAAGCCGCCGAGCGGCCCTTCCATTGCCCCACCTGCCACCGGTCCACCGCGGCGGAGGACCGCGTTCCGGCCAGCGCCATCGCTCCCGACCTCGTCTCGCTCGTCAGCGCCAACACGCCGGGCTGGGAGCCGCGGCTGGGCCTGTGCCGGGACTGCGCCCGGCGCTTCTCGAATGCGCTGGAGGCGCTGCGCCGCCACTCCGTCTCCGCCGAGGCGATGCCGATCCTCCCCACGCCGCTGCGGATCGGCGCACCCGAAGAGTACCGGGGGCGGGGCGTGACCATCGCTTTCCTGGACTCGGGCTTCTTCGCGCACGCGGACCTCGTCGAGCCGACCGACCGCATCGTCCGCTACGTCGACATCACGAGCGCCCGGCGGCGGCGCGAGGACCTGGCCATTCCGGACGCCTCGAGCTGGCACGGGATGATGACGTCGGTGGTCGCCTGCGGGAACGGGACCCTTTCCGACGGCTTCTATCGCGGCGTCGCCTCCGAGGCGCGCCTCGTCCTCGTGAAGGTCGGCGAGATGAGCCGCGTGACGCACGACAACCTGCGGCGCGGGATCGAATGGGTCGTCCGGAACCGCAAGCGCTACGACATCCGCATCGTCAACGTGAGCTGCGGCGGCGACTATCAGGCCTCCTACCTCAGCGACGGCCTTTCAGAGGCCGCGGAGAGGGCGACGCGGGCGGGCATCCTGGTCTGCGCGGCCGTCGGCAACCAGGGACAGGTCGCGGGCCACCCCGTGCTGCCGCCGGCGTCCGCGCCCTCCGCGCTCACCGTCGGCGGCGTGGACGACCACAACCGGCTCGCCTTCGCGGGGTACGACATGTACCACTCGAGCTACGGGCCCACCGTCGACGGCCTGCAGAAGCCCGAGGTGATCGCACCGGGTATCTGGGTGGCGGCCCCCATCCTGCCCGGAACGCCGACGGCGGCGCAGGCCCAGCTCCTGGCCACCCTGACGGGCGCGAAGGACGGCGAGCTCAAGGCCGTCATCGAGGCGCATCAGGGCGTGGACGGCGACCTCGACGCCGCGCTCTCCCTGGAGCCTCCGCTGGTGCGTCAGCTGGTGGCCGCCAAGATGAAGGGCAACAACGTGATCTCCGGCACCTACAAGCACGTGGACGGGACGAGCTTCGCGGCGCCGATCGTCGCCTCCATCGCGGCCCAGATGATCGAGGCCAACCCGGCGCTGGTGCCGCAGGACATCAAGCGGCTGTTGATCGACACCGCCCGCCGCATTCCCGGGGTGTCCGTGGACCGGCAGGGCTGGGGCGTCGTCGACGCGGAGAAGGCGGTGCTGGCCGCCGTCGAGACGCGCGGCCGGTCCCCGGTGATCGGCGCCGCGCGCGCGCGTCCACGCCCGGCCTGAGCCCGTCCCGGTTTCTCTTCCGAAGGAGAAGAACGATGCAGCGTGCATGGCCCCTCCTGCTGATGCTCGCCACCGCGACCACCGTGCGCGCCCAGGCGACGAGCGACATCGTCCCCAACGAGAACCTGGTGGTGGACGGCGTCCCCCGCATCCCCGCCTCCGTGGCCGAGGGCGTCGGCCGCTACACGGAATTCCGGACGGCGGGCCTCGGCGCCTGGCATCCCCTCCGGCGCGAGATCCTGATCACGACCCGATTCGCGGACACCAACCAGGTCCACCGCGTGCGCATGCCCGGAGGGGACCGGACGCAGCTGACGTTCTTCCCCGATCGCGTGGCCGGCGTGTCCTACGATCCCGTGCGCGGCGATTTCTTCCTCTTCACCAAGGACAAGGGCGGCGACGAGTTCGGCCAGCTCTTCCGCTACGACCTGGCCACCGGGGCCTCCACGCTGCTCACCGACGGCGGACGCTCGCAGAACGGCGCCGTGCGCTGGTCGAGCAAGGGCGACCGCATCGCCTACGCCTCCACGCGCCGCAACGGGCGGGACCGCGACATCTACGTCATGGATCCGCGTGACGCCAAGACGGACCGGCTCGTCCTGCAGACGGAAGGGGGCGGCTGGTCGCCCCGCGACTGGAGTCCCGACGACGCGAAGCTCCTGGTGTTCGAAGGCCTCTCCGCCAACGAGAGCCGCCTCTGGGTCGTCGACGTCGCCAGCGGAGAGAAGACGCTCCTGACCCCGAAGGAGGGCGAGCCCGCCAGCTACACCGGAGCCGTCTTCGCGCATGACGGCAAGGCGGTCTACTTCAGCACGGACCTGGGCGCGGAGCTCCACCGCCTGGCCCGCATCGACCTCGCCACCGGCCAGCAGACCCCCTTGACCGCGCGCCTCGAATGGGACGTCGAGGATCTCGCGCTCTCGAAGGACGGGCGCACGATCGCCTTCCTGACCAACGAGGACGGCGTCTCCGTGCTGCACCTGCTCGACACCGCCGCCGGCAAGGAGAAGCCCGCGCCGAAGCTCGGCCTGGGTGCAGGGGTCATCGGCGCCATCGAGTGGCATCCCAGCGGCCGCGAGCTCGCCTTCACGTTCGCCTCCGCGCGCACCCCTTCCGACGTCTATTCCCTCGACGTGACGACGGGGAAGGTGGACCGCTGGACGGAGAGCGAGACGGGAGGCCTGAGCGCCGCCAGCTTCGCGGAGCCGGAGCTGGTGCGCTGGAAGAGCTTCGACGGGCGGACCATCTCCGGCTGGCTCTACGAGCCGCCCGCGCGGTTCTCCGGGCCGCGGCCGGTGATCGTGAACATCCACGGCGGGCCGGAGGGTCAGTACCAGCCGGGGTTCCTGGCGCGCTCGAACTACTACCTCAGTGAGCTCGGCATCGCCCTCGTCTACCCGAACGTGCGCGGGTCGAGCGGCTACGGCAAGACCTTCTTGAAGCTCGACAACGGCGTGCGGCGGGAGGACTCGGTCAAGGACATCGGGACGCTCCTCGACTGGATCGGCACTCGCCCCGACCTCGACGCCAAGCGGATCATGATCACCGGGGGCAGCTATGGCGGATACATGACCCTGGCCTCGGCCACCCATTTCTCCGACCGCATCCGCTGCGCGGTGGACGTCGTGGGCATCTCGAACTTCATCACCTTCATGGAGCGCACGGAGGCCTACCGCCGCGACTTGCGCCGGGTCGAGTACGGGGACGAGCGCGACCCGAAGATCCGCGCGTTCTTCGAGGAGATCGCGCCCCTGCATCACGCGGACAAGATCACGAAGCCGCTCTTCGTCGTCGCCGGCCGCAACGATCCGCGCGTGCCCTACCAGGAGGGGGAGCAGATGGTGGCGACGGTCAAGAAGAACGGCACCCCGGTGTGGTTCCTCATGGCCAGGGACGAGGGCCACGGGTTCAGCAAGAAGCGGAACCAGGATTTCCAGTTCTACTCCACCGTCGCCTTCGTCCAGGAGTACCTGCTCAAGTAGTGCGCCGCCCCCCGGCCGGACGGCGGCGGGCCGAGACCACGCCATGATGAGCCGCGAGGAGCTCCTCGCCCATTACGCGCGCGTGCGCGCGCACTATCGCGCGCTGGCGCCCGCCTACAGCCGGGAGGCGAACCAGACCTGCGAAGGGCGCTACCGCGACATCGTGCAGCGGGTGATGAGCGGCCGGGCGCGCGTCCTCGAGCTGGGCAGCGGCAGCAACGCGCTCCTCGACCGCGTGGGCCCGCCCGGCTCCGTGGCCTGCGACCTCTCCATCGACATGCTGCAGCAGCGCAAGGCGATCGCGCGGACGTCCTCCGTGGTGGGGGCGGGCGAGCAGCTTCCCTTTCGCGACGGCGCCTTCGACGGCATGTACAGCATCAACGTCATCGAGCACGTGGCCGACGTCGAGGCGGTCCTCGCGGAGGGCGCCCGCGTGCTGCGGCCGGGAGGAGTGCTGGCCGCGGTCACCCCCAATGGCAACTGGGAGCGCTGGCTGGACCTGGCCGAGAACTGGCGGATGAAGATTCCCGAGGGCCCGCATGCGTTCCTCACCACGCGTGCCCTGGCCTCCAAGATCGGACCGTCGTTCGAGATCGTCGAGCACCGGACGTTCCTGGCCTGTCCGGGAGGGCCGGCGAGCCTCAGCGCCGCCGTCGACCGGCTCCCCGGCCTGGCCGCCCTGGGCTGGGGTTTCTTCCAGTACGTGGTCGCGAAACGACGGGCCCTCGGTTAGGGAAAGAAAAAGGGCGCCTTGGGGGCGCCCTGTTTCCGACGCGTACTGAGGAGGATCCCCTCTTTGGGGGGGAAGGATTCTCAGCGGGATTTTTGAATGGTTGGATTAGCCATCAGGAGTGCGAGTGACATATGGCCTTTCTAATCGCTAATACGCTGCAACCCGCGTGCCGGTTTGCATCGGGGTTGTGAATTGATGTCAACCCTTTCGGATGCAGTGACTTACGTCGCAGCGCGCACTCGTCTCGGCAGCTGCCGTCGTGACCAAAATGCACCGGTGTCCCAACAGGGACACACGACGGTGCGGCAGCGATGGGACGGCGGGTCAGTGTCCGCGCGTGCCCGGCGGCGGCTGGAAGGTCTGCGCGCACTCGTGACACAGGAAGTCGTACCCGGAGAAGATGTCGTACACCTGCAGGCATTCGGCGCACGCGTACCGCTCGCAGATGTCGCACTGGAGGAACGAGTCGTTGCGAACCACACTGGTTCCCCGTCTGTAGCTCAGAAGGCTCTCCGACGGGGGGCGACGGCACGACTGGCAGGTAGGGTGGTGATCCATCTCGAAATCCATCGGGAGCGACGGGGACACGACGCTCCCTGACGGAGAAGGGTTCACAAACTATAGCACGCGGGTCGACCCGGCCCCGGAAGCGAAGCCATTGTGCGACGGTATAATGAATGTCTTGCCTAGAGGGGCTCGCCCGATGAGAAAGCCGATCTTGATCCTGGCCGCGCTGCTCGCGGCCACACCCGCGCTTGCGGACAAGAAGCTGGACGACGCCGTCCTGAAGGCGGAGTCCCTGGCGGAGAAGGGCAAGCCCGAGGAGGCCGTCAAGGCCGTCCAGAAGGTGGCCGAGCAATCGAACGCGCCCGATGCCTACCTGGCCCTGGCGCGCTTGCAAAGCCGCCTCGCCTCCCCCGAGGACGCCCAGGCCAGCGTCACCAAGGCCGTCGACCTCTCGGCTTCGGCGGCGCCGGAGATGCGCGCGGAAGCGCTGTCGGCGCTCTCCGGCCTCGACCTCATGCGGGGCACGGGCCGCGACGCGCTGACCCACGCCGAAGAGGCGGTCAAGGTCGCGCCCGGCAGCGCGACCGCGCAAGCCGCCCTCGCGCGCGCCCAGGCGCGGGTGAAGGACGGAGTGACCGCTCTTGCCACCGCCGATCGCGCCGTGCAGGCCGCCCCCACCA
>WNFM01002221.1_pt1 | contig 49792 bp, 66 predicted proteins | sample 5400271 | NCBI WGS metagenome assembly WNFM01 (sample SAMN13153352, study PRJNA577476) | soil metagenome | isolation source: 60 cm saprolite on Douglas fir-dominated hillslope | place: USA:California | collected 2013-09-17
CAGCTTGAAGGGCATAGGTGAAGCGCACGAACGGGGTTTTCTTCTGTGAGGACTGTCCGTGTTCCGGCATGCCCTTGACGATGCAGTCGTAGGTCCCAGCCGGTAGGGGCTTCGGGCGTTCGACTGCGTCAGCTGGGGTGTCGAGGATGGATTCGAATGAAGTTGCGGGTTCTGCTTTTGCCATAGGGGTAGGGTGCTTTCTGTGCTGTGGGGTGTGGTGAGGTGAGGTTAGAATGGAGCTTTGTCTTTGTCGTCGTTCTTTGGTGTGCTAAGTTCCTCCATAATTAATTTCTGAACATCTTCCAATCGGCTCTGTGTCGAATAAGGACGAACGCTTTCTGGAAGGCTAGCAGCGGTGCAGAATTCATCATGCACTGCTATAAGAGCTTGAAGCCTGTCGGGATTCATGCTGGTTCTTATTCCCATATCAAATCTTCCTCATGAGGAGAGCCTTGGGTTTCTCAATCACCTTTGCAGGAGGCTCTCGAAGAACTGCAAAGAAGTCGGCTAGGCCGGTCTCGATGGGGTAGGACTTCTCCATCTTGAACGGGGCGGGGTTAGCGAGGTCGATCAGCGGAGTGCTGTTGGTTTGGATGGTGCGCTTGCCTCCCTTGTTGGTGAATAGCACTGCGCTTGGGAAGTACTGCGGTATCTTCGGTGAGAGCTTCTGGCCTACGCCTTGTGGGAAGCCCTTGGTGCTGCCATCGGCTTGGTCTTGGTAGGTAATGTGAGCAATGACAATAACATTCGTAGCGAACGTCTTGGACGTGAGTGTAGCCAAGAGCATCTCCACTGCATCTTGTGCGTCGCCATACACCGCGCGCATGTCACGCTCACCCGATTTTCCCACAGGGACAAGGGGCTCTCGAAAATCAAACGCTGCGTCGCACAAGCGGGACAGAGAATCGATAATGAGAATTGTATCCCGTCCCCACTCGGATGGTTTTCCAAAGTCAACTTCCATTCCTGCGTCATCGATGTACTTCCAGTTGTCGAGAAGTTTCATGCCTTCGATGAATGCACGGGGCTTGCCGTCAATCATGGAGCCGAGTGGTGTGGTCTTACGCTTGTCACGCAGTGAGACATATTCGACGTTGTCGAGGAGGTGGGGGCATTCATGCTGGGCGTAGTACTTGAGCACGTCCAGTTTGTTGTCGTAGTCTTGAATACGAAGCTTGTAACCGACCTTTAGTAGTGAAACGAGTGCGCCGGTCTTGCCACTCATGGCTTCGCCTATCAACAAAAGTTTGGTGAATTCATTCGATTGGTGGTCGGAGAGTTTGGGCATTAGGGTCACCTCGCTTTCAAAGGATTCCATTTTTCACTATCATCCAGCTTATCGAAGCTTGCCTTTAGGTACTGCTCACGCACTTGCGGGCTACGCGAACAGACCTCACGGAACTTACATCCTCCGAACTTATCACACGCAGTATCGTTTTGAGGCCAATAATTATTTGTCGCATAAGTTTCGGCGTTATGGAGCCAATATCTAAGATCAACCAACCATTCGTCAAGCTGATCGTCAGTTCGATATGTAAATCCTCGCTGAAATGCGTTGGGTTTCTCCAGTAGTACCTGCGCGGCATCAATGATTACTCCCTTGATGGGGCTGTTAAGCATGATCTTCCCGGCGAGGGTGTAGAGGGTCATTTGGTTGTTGGGGGACCATTGATTGAAGTAGTAGCCGCTGAGCGTGCTAAGGGAGGTCTTTCGATCCATGACATAGAGCGCGTCAGCGAAGTTCACCACGCGGTCAAGGTGGCCCGAGAGGAGGTAGGGCTGAATGGAGCCAATTAATTCATTGCCATCTGGATCATGCTTTGCACTCGCCTGCGGCCCCCAAGGCAATTCAAACCTAAAGCTCAACTCGACCGCGGGGCGTCCATCGTCAAGGATGAAGGTCTCAGCGGGGTCATCAATGAAATGGTCAAGATAGTCGATGACGATGCCCACGATGGTTTCGCAGTTCTTATACTTGCCAGCACGGCTATTACGATCAGGAAGCCAATTAAACACCCGGCTATGAAGCAGCCGAACAGTAATGCGAATTGCTTCTTCATGCCCAACGCCTAATGCGCGATTGACTGCATAGTCTTGCAACGCAGTGTGGTACTCAATCCCGAACCGTAGGTGGATTGATTCATCACGTGAGCCCCATCCATCAATCATGGTATATTGGTACAGCCGCGGGCAAGTCTTGAGCAAGCCGAGGCTTGTGCTGTCCCACGCGAATTGGATGTTGGTACCAACAAGGTACGGTGACTTAACCTCGCTGGTGCTGGTCAAGTGAGTTGAGGAGATGCCAATGTTCATAGCCGTCGGAAGCCTCCACCAGTGGAAGGCCTAGGTGCTGTGATGGTCTGCGGCTTAATGAGCCCCAACGCCGCGAGATCGATCGGCTTCGTATTGTCGTGTTCGATTAAGTCGATGCGCTTACGACTCTTTGGCCCGGCTTCCCGCTGCGCACGGACTTGGCGCTGGTAGCCGATGATCTTATCGATCGCGGTGGGGTCCTTGGCGAGGTCGAGAGGGTCGCGGGACATAAGCTCGTCGAGTTCGGAGGGTGGTGGCGGTGGCTTGGCGAGGGCATCGAGGATGTCAGGATTGGTCACCTAAGTCTCCTAAGGTTCGGTGGGAGCGTCGGATTAGGTATTGTTCAGAATAGCGTTTGCCTACTTCTGAGTGGATATGTTGTCGAATGCGTTCAGTCCATCCATGGCCGTATTCGCGTTCGAGCCATTCGCAGTCGGCTTCGTAGAGATTAAGCGTCACACGGCGCAGCGGATCATCGGAGCGAATTGGCATCACTCAGCCTCCAACGAAACTTCCTTCTTACAGACCCAGACTTCGTCGGTGCACTCCCCACCGGGAAGGAACATAATCAATGCATCATAACGTGGGTCCGCAGATGCCTTGCGGGCATCATTGAGGATTTTGCGGAAGTAGCCGCGTTCGATGCCGCTGATCCTAAAGCCTATGCCGATCTCGACTTCGAGGGCACGGTCGAGCAAGGGGAGCCATGTGGCGGGGTTAGGACGGGCCATTGGACTTGTCCTCGATCTGGTGAACTTCATGGCCATCAACATCAGTGACGTTCATATCGATCAAGTCGCCGACTTCACTGAGTCCTTCGATGACCATGTTGGCGTTGGCACGAGGTTCGACGTAGACCCACCATTCGCGATCCTCGTCCATGATCAGTCGGACGACGTAAGGGTCGTAGATCGACGTGGCGTACATCATGTGCCCGGCTTCATAGGTTTGCTGGTTCGCCTCACGATCGAGCTTGCGGTAATAATGCATCCGCGTGCGCATGTTGATGCAGGCTTCCTGCGTGCCGAAGCGGGCACGGGCACCCTTGGGGTCCGCGAGTGCTGCCTCAAAGAGCTTCTGGCAGTCGGTGTAAGCGAGGAGGGAGTTGATTTGGCTCATTCACTTTTGTCCCATGGGAGAGGAGGCATCGAAGGTTTGCGGCGACGTGGGTGGCCCACATGATTGGTCTTGTTGGACTCTGCTTGTGCCGACTTCGCTTGCCACTGCCGCAGCTTGTTGTGAAGAGTGTTGTGCTTTCTTACGGGCACGGTAGCGTCGGCGCGCTGCACGCAGGGTGGCCTTTCGTCGAAATGATCCATTGCGGTACCTCGCCATGATGATGCTACTATCTTACCACAGGATACTAGAGGAGTCAATCGTGTTGAGGATATTTGAGCTTCGCGTGGTGATTACGTAGGCTAGGTTGCGGTCTTGTTCGCGATGGTCGCAGAGTGATGGGTCCAGCCAATAGACATTGGGGAACTCAAGGCCTTTGGACTTGTGTCCTGTGAGTAGACGTATGGTACCTTGTTGAGCAAACAGGTGCTCGGCATAAGAGACTGCGCTTGAGAGCGTAGTACCGTGATCAGCAAACACACGCATACAATCAGCAAGATCGTTTGCGGACTTAGAGTTAGCCAAGAGCTTCTCCTCTCGCCATTGTTCGATTGCATCGATTAGGTCCTTTTGTGTTGTGGAGTCCGTGCCAAGTTTCTTCATGATCGCAACCAGCCGCGGACCAAGCTCAGAGCCAACCACAGAGACGCTGCGGCCATCAGAAATAAGACGAAAGGCCAGCCTAAGTAGAGGAGCGTTATTACGGCAAATGATAGCAGCGTCATCAGGAAAATCGGACCCAGCCATGTTCTCATGTGCATGTACGGAGCCTCCCTCGCGGAGCCAGCGGAAGTGAGGAACACGCCATTGTGCGGCTTCGACGATGGCCTGTGGGCAGCGGAAGCTAACGCTAAGCGGAAGCTCGATCATAGAGTACTGTGTGACCGCTGTCGCCATACCTCTCGATACTGCTCCACGAAACCCATAAATGTTTTGATATGGGTCTCCGACTCCAATGACACGGTTTTTGATGAGTCGTGCAAGCAATGCATGATTGGTCGGGGATTGGTCCTGATATTCATCGACCATGATTCTTGGAAACTTTGGGAATGTTCCTCCGAACAGTGCGGGCATGTAAATTTGATCATTGAAATCGATGAGCCCAAGATACGCACGTCGGATAGACTCACGGAGAAGCTGGTTGAGGAGTTCAATGGCATATTCATTGGGGCGCTCGTCCATTGCAAGGGTGAGGTCATGGGCGGTGATTAGACCTTGTACGGACTTCACGTCCTTGGGGATGTATCCAAGGGCCTTGGATTTCTCCATACCATCCATAACCACCGAATAGTTTCGCCATGCTTCATTGGCGTCGCCTCGGGAAAGGCCATCGACCAATTCGCGCCATAGAGTGCGGCTCTTTGATTTGTCCAATGCGATAGGATGGGGGATGGCCTTGGCCCAGATGCCATGGCCGAGTCCGTTGAAGGTTTTGATGGAGGTTGTATCACTGAATTCACCTGCCTTTTGTGCAGCGATCGCTTCGAGTTGGTTACGCTTGTTGAAGACTAGGTATAGTGCGGGCTTGGTCTTCGACGCGCGATCGATCATCTTGAGGGTCGCTGACTTTCCGGTGCCAGCGAGGGCGTTGATCATTAGGTTGTCGGTGGAGGTTGCACAGAAGTCTAGGATGTCCTGTTGCTCAGCGGTTGGGGCGTGGACTTCGTCGGTGGTGGGTGCTGGTCTGCGTGCGGATGTAGCAGGGATATCTAAGATGCTCATATCACTGCATCCTCGACGTTGCAAGCCTACGAATCTGCTCACGGGCGTTATGGAGCATCTCCCCAACGCCATACCAACCCTTAGCGAGAAGCCTGTCCATATTGGAATCCTCGGTGCGATGCAGGTGACCAATCACATTGGCGTTGTTCTCAGCTTCCGCGAGGTGGTGCATCAGTTTGCGGTAAGCTTCGTCCTTGGTTGCGACGCCGCCGATTGTAGAAAACATCTCGCTCATTTCTTATGCTCCAATCTGAGTGGGACTGCTGGGGAGTTGGGCTTGTAGGTGTTGTGGAGTTCGTTGATGATCAGCGAGCTAATTCGCTTAGATTCAATCACCTTACGCGCGGTCATTTCATCAACAAGCGCAGCGATCCGTGGGCGCATAGTGGTCCAATCGCTGCACTGTGAGATTGAGAAGAGCTTATCGTCCATGCTGCGGATTTCACGAATGAGGTAATCGACTTGGTTGCGCAAGGCAAGGATGTCGGATTCCTTCTCAAGCGCGAGAGCTTTCCAGTTGGTCTTGGGCTTGCGTGAGGGCATTAGCGCTTCCTCTTAAGGTTATAGGTGGGGTCGTTCTTGTATGGTGGGTTTTCGCTGACTTGCATCAAGTACTCACGGTAGCGATGTTCGTAGTCAGGGTCCACAACCGTGCACTTAGTGCCATCAGCCATGTGGTAGTCGCGGAGGACTGGCATGTTCGGGTCACGCCATGAAGGGCGAGTGTCGGGGCGAGGGCGTCTCATTTGTCGCTGTCCTCCCGCACGTCCCCCGCTATCTGTGTGGGGGAGGAGGCGAATAGCGGCTCAGTGATGTACTGCTCATTGGCGATGACAGGTTTTTCAATTGAAACACTCCAATGATCTTTGTTAAAAATTGATCGCCATCGCCACGCCACCGGCTCCGCCTGCCCTCCCGGTGCGGGGGTGCGGAGAGCCGTGCAAAGCGCGCGGTCGCGGTGGTTGTTAAACGCCTCAATGAATTTCTTGGTGTTGATCGTGACTGGTTCGCCCACAGTGCGCCCACTGATCGCCTCGACAATGGCATCGAAAATCACCTGATCGCCATACACGGCGCCACTGGAACATGGTGATCCCACCGACCGCAGCAACGCCGCGACTTCATCAAGCCTGAGCCCGCTGGCGATACCGGCCGCTTCGTCAACAAAGGTGGCGGCTTCAAGTGGGGTGAGGGTTTTCGTCATGACCAAACTCCCGATAACCCGTGCGCAACACCGATTAGGTAACTCGCGACCATTCCGAACAATAACCACCGAATTGTCATTTCCCGTCCCCCGATAATCTCGCCAGACCGCTGGGGTGCGATATGTTAGGACAGGTGCAGGCCGCGATCAACTTGGCGCATTGCCAGCATTTACCTTCAGCGACTCGCTTGGCTCTCGCTGCTCGCCAGCGGTCTTGTATTTCATCAAACGTCTCGCGGAATTGATCATTGAAGCGATCCCATTCGGACATAGGCTTTAAGCTCCCCAATCATCGTTGAGTTTGCTATCGTTGTATTCCGCCTTACCGTCGCTGTGCTGAGAGTTGGGATGTCGTACTTGTCATCGGAATGGCTTCGTGATGAGCCAACCAACAGCCCAGATGAATGCAATTAGTAGGACTATGTTACCGATCGTTTCAAGCATCAAAACCTCCGATGGATGGGTGTGGGTGGCGCCTGTGGTTTGTCGAAGCCAAGGGCCTTAGTGAGGTCGAATGCTGCTTCGACGATGGTGGTGTAATGGTCGCGGAGGTCAATTGGTGCTGGACCCGGCATGAACATAATAGTGTCATGCTCACAATTGATGTAATAGCCATAATCGCCATTGGTGTAGATTGGTAGGCTCCAATAAGGGAATGCTCGGTGCCCACTCGTTGGTATGATCCACCATTGTCCTGCACCCTCACACGCTGTGCAAAGATCATCTGTGCCTTCACACTTAGGGCACGTCATTTGCTGCGCGATGTCGAAGGCAGCAGCGCCGCGGACGCGGTGGGCTATGAGGTAGAGGGTGTCGGGCATTCTACCATCCAATCTTGCAGTGGAATGTGTTGTACATAGTCGGGTTCGTTGGTTACTAACACAACGCCAGTGCCATAGAGCGCTGTATCAACTGCGGCCTTAAAGCATTCACGACGAATGATTCGATATTGTCGGTACCAAATCTTCCAAGACTTGCGCGGGGTCACTTGACCAACCCCAACCTACGCAGCAATTCTGTCGCGGCTGCACGTTGCTCGGGGGTGGTCTCGGCCACGAGACGTTCATGGGCCTTTGATGTGCGAACCTGTGGCTGCACGGGCGGCTTGGTGTAGTTGGCGGGTTGTGCAGCAGTGGGGAGCACGACCTCTTTGGGGCGCCTACGCAGCACTTCGAGTGCCCGAGTGAGCCCACCCTCATTGAGTGGGAAGCTAATGATGAACGGCTGCCCACCCTTGGTCATGGGCATCGCAACGAAGATTTCGATGTCGTTGGTCCAACAGGTGATGGCGTATGGGGGGATCGGGTCGGTGTCGAGTGATGCCATCACGGTTGTACTCCAATTCCGGGTTTGAGCATCAGCGCATTAAGTTCTATGCGCTTCCAAGCTTCATATTCCTTGCGCATATTGTTGCTGGTCAATTCGGTGCCATTGATAAACATGGCGTCGAAGAGCTTACCTTCGGCTTCGTAGAATACAGCGCGAGGAATGTAGTCATAGAGCACATTCATAATCATCTTCACGCTGGTATAGACAGCTATTCGATCTTTGTCGACCGCTTCCACTGCAAGGGTTGCTGTGCGTTCGTTCATAAACGCCTCCATGGCGCACGTGGGAGTGTGGGTACTGATTCGGTGTGCTGGTTAATGTGCGGCTCATCAAATACATCTGCTAAGGTATTGTGTAGTGTAGCTGGGTCCTCAAGACTCACGACTTGTATACCGGGGATCGCGGCCAATTCATCAAACAGCCGCTTAGGTGTGCCGTTGAAGTCGACGATTTGGCCACCGGAATCGAAGGCGAAGAACCAATGGGTGTTAGTGAGCTTATGCGCGAGCATTGTCGGGAGCATCTGACGATGGCGGCAGGTGTGGCGATGGCCTGCTGGGCACTCGCATTCGGATTCGGTGCAGAGATAGGTGGATTCAACATTGCCGTCGGCGAATTTGGTGATACGGTATTGATCGCCGTCGGTGCGAAGGGAATAGAGTGGGTGGGTCATGACTCTTGCTCCGGAAATGCATACATATGACCGCACTGTTGGCATTCAATTGCACGTTCGGGAGTATTCGATAGGTGAATAATCTTTGTTGCTCGACCGCGACAGTGTGGGCATATCTTATAGGATATTTTGCGCTTGGTCATGATGCACCTAGCCTTTCCTCTCCCTCACCATCGAGATACCGCGCACACGGCCAATTCGTTGCAAGCGGGCCGAGGCCAACGCTGCGAAGAAAGAGATGATAGGCCCGGACGTGGGCGTGGCCGATGTCCCAAGGGGAATAGTCTACTGATCTTGCATATGGTTGTTCATTGATAGGGTTGTAATCGCGCTCCCATTCAGTACAGCCTATACCATTCGTGCCCATGTCGGTTCTCCTGATTATACTACCATTATACCACACTAACGCGCATAAGTCAACTCCCTTGGCAATCCCTAGACATGCAAAAGGCCCCAAGGCGGGAATGCCAAGGGGGCCTAATGTTAGATCAAGATGTCGTCGAGCTTGAGCTTGCCTTGATGGATTAGTTCAGCAGTACCAAGAGCTAGGGCTTCCTTGTATTCGCGATCGGGTATTTTGTTGGGGTCAACGTCTTGAATTGAGCCATTGACTAGGATGGCCATTGTGTTAGGGAGTGAGGTTAGCTTGGGTTTTCGCATTAGCGTTCTCCGTTGCTTTGACCCTAGCCGGGTTAGGGCTAGGGCCATTGAAGATCATACTATTTAAGCATCAACTGTACTTGGTCTTTAGGACCATGTTTTAGTCGGTGCTTAGCCTTAGCACATCGTATGGATGCTTTGTACTTTTCTGGATTGTTCAATTCCCATACACGGTGAGCATTGCGCTTACACTCATAACAATAGCCGCCGTGCGTGTTGCGTTTGGATATATGCCCAGACTTACAGGGTTTACCTGTGAAGTAATGAGTGAGGTTTAGGGCCTTAGCCTCGTCCCTAGTCATAGAAACTTAGTATGGTGAAAGCATCGCCACATGTACCAAGCGAGGATGTGATGGGAGTAGTCCATCATGGTCCTCCCACTAACCATTCAATAAACAAGCACGCGAGGTATGCGGCTTGTAGGCTGGCGAAGAAATAGATTGTGTTCATAGCGTTATGTTCTCCGATTGTTGCCTGTACCTTATGAAAATGGCCCCACAGCATTACACTGTAGGGCCAGAGTTTCACTTATTGTGCGTGCCAGCCTTCCATGCTGCCACCACCATCGAGCCATGCCTGTTGATCCCAGACACGGGGTTGGACTTCGGACCAGCGCTTGCCGGTGTAGGGACGGAGGTCATAGGGTGGAGTCGAAGTTGGCGTCTCCTGTCCACTGGCAGACGCCGCTGATGTTGCATCGGTCTGAAGAACATTTCCTTGCGAGGCTCCATCGCCAGCCTCGAAGCTTGCAGTAGGGTCCAGCGGAGCACGCTGACCCTCAGAGCCTGACGCTACGGGCTCCATCCCAATACCAATCGGAACGTGCTGGTCCATAATAGGGAGATGTTCACTCTGACCCGAATAATGCGTATCGCCTTGGGCCGTAGAGACGGGCTCGGAGGTAGTCGTCGCGTTCGCTTGCGTAGGGTCCACGACACTCTGATCCTGCGTCGGTGTCGGGATCGGCTCAGGCATCGGCTTGGGCGGATCGACGATTACCAAGGCATGATCGACCTCAGAAAGAGCCGAACGCAGTAACTTGGAGACCTTTCCAGCCTTCTCATCAGCTTCGAGAAACCGAAGCTCGGCGTCATCACGCTCTGCCTCCACACTACGCACCTTGGCGTTGAGAGCTTCAATCTGCTCTTTATAGCCGATGATATTGCTCTCAAGCCCTGCCACATGGGTCAAGACCTTATCATTGGTTGCCTTAGCCTCATCAAGCTCTTGCTTGACCGTCGGCAGTTCCTCGAATGCCTTACTCATCTCCACAAGGCTATGGATGAAGTTATCGGTTGTCGGTGACATTTGGTGTGCTCTTTGGTTGTGCGGACTAAGCCGCTGGGGTTGCAGTGTCCAAGGTGTCTATGGGTTCATAAATGACCGCTCACACCTTGCGTTTGCGTAGGGTAGCCCCTGAGTGATCCTAAGCTTGTGGCCCACGGGATTGGGCATTGCTCATTGCTCACTTAGGTTAGGGCACTGGCCCTGTAAGGTGATCTAGTCCACTGACCATCCTGAACTTGTCGGGGCAGATCAGGCTTACGCCTTCTTCGTACCATGTTCATTGCTGGTCAGTGGTGCCAAGCTTGGGCTTATGGATGCTTCCATCACAGGAAACTGTGATGGTCAGTTAGGCGTTAGCTCTCGGCGATGGCTTTGAACCCACTGCCCGCGGAGCAACCTTACCAGCTTGCTTCGCACTTAGTGGCTTATCTGCCTTGGCCTTGGCCTTCTTGGCCGCGTCCTTCGCCACAAGCTCCGGATCGACTTTGATCAAGCTCTTGATGTCGAGGGTCATTGGCGTCTCTTCACGTGCCTTGAGGTTGGCCTCAGCGGTAGTAATGATGCTGGGGTTGGTCTCAATGTACGCTTTCGCAGCCTTGGTGATCTCCGATGCCTTAACCGTGCTGATCTTGATCTTGTTCGCCTTCATGGCGTCCTTAATCAAGTTGCGGGCCAGCCGCATGGCTTCCGTCATGACGGCTCCGCTGGCCTTCTTCACAGTCTTAGCGCCAGTGATCTTGACCTTACCCGCGTACATGTCCTCGACGTTCGCCTCGGCCTTGGTCTTAATCGCGGCCTTGCGTTCGTCTTCGACCGGGTACGCTTCCTTGGTCATCTTTGACATACCACGTTCAGCGATAGCCTTGAAGCCTAACATAAGGGCTTCGCGGTATGCATCCCCTGGCACTCGTGCCGTATCGATTTCGATCTCGCCTGCACCATTCTTCAGTGCAAACTTGATTAAGGTCGAAGGGAGTTCCTCGCCTGTGGTGGTGTCGGTGTCTACGTTGGTCATGATTTACCTACGTCTTGGGGTTGAAAACCCTCCATCGTTGTATGCGAACATCATAATGGTTGGGAGATGTCTTTGGCCTATGCGGGACCGACAATGCATGATGCACTAACGGTATCGACAATTGCACTCACATCAAACAGAGCCACTAGTTCACAGCGATCTATTTGGGTTTAATCGTGCGGGATTGCACGGGGAGGCAACGCTAATATCCAACTGTGGTTCGAATTAACCTCCCCCACAATCTTAGATTGATACTGCGTTACCTGCCGATGCAATCCCTAAGCGTGCGCTGCGTCTGCGCCCTCGCTCCACAGCATGTAAGCTCAGCGATCCCTGCGTCACGTATTGACCGTGCGCTCCCGCCTTGCTATTGTCAAACAGCGCCCTATACGGTGGGCCACCTCATTAGTGCTTGATGTTTCCTGTGACCGACAACATATCGACCACGGTGCATAGTATACCACGCCGCGCCGTCGGCCGTCAAATCACTTTTTCGTGATGCGCTCGCTATAGCGCCGCGAAGCACGAAGCGAAGCACGAAGCTCAGGGTGTCCTACCTCGGTGAAGGTCAAACCCTACGCCACTTAGGCTTATTCATTAGCACAGCCATGTCATTGAACTCACCAATCTTCATTTTGCCTACAGGGATAAGCTCAACCAATTTAGGCTCACGCTTAATAATCCCTGCATCCCTAAGCACCTGCTGCGATGCTGCTAGCTCCCGCTGCTTACGCTCACGCACATACTCAGCACTAGATTTCGGTGGCGCAAGTTGTGTCCTTTGCTGATCAATCGGCTGCCCAGTGAAGTCATCAATGATCACAACCTGTCCGCTGCTCAATCCCTCAATATGTATGTTAGGTAGCGGTGGCCGTGGCTTGCGTGGCATGTGTGCTGCGTCCTGTGATGGTCAACTCTAAGCATATCACATCCGCTGCTCATAGTCAAGAACAATCTTAGCCTATTTCACCACTGCATGCTACTCAGGTGCGTCTCGTGGCACTCTCATGGCACTCTAATTCACCTCCCTGAATATAGGCACCCTGTGTATGCATAGGTAGGGGTGGAGTGGTCTCTTCAAGCTATTTTTTTATAGAAGACAGGCCAGAACACGTGTCCGTGGGGGAGGGAGGCATACACAGAGTACCCATATTCAGGGAGACCAGCTAGAGCACTATGAGAGTGCCACGAGACCAATCAGAGAGCCAATTGGGCTAGGCTTACGCCAGTGCTGTGCTGTGATGGGCATTGATGCACTGCGGTCGCTGCATATGCGAAGCTTGCTGTTGCGATGCGGCATCACGAAAGCGTGATAACGCGGCGCTTGCATTCTCGCCGCAATGGGCGCATCGTTGCATGGTCGCCGAGACGGGCTTGCGGCCCGTACTACCCCTGCACTGACGATGGGGATGGAACCAGCGGCGACGCTAAGGATATTCGACAATGACCGCACTCAATCAGGCAGCACTCTCTGCCATGACTTCTGAGCAACTCATCACCCTCATCACCACGATGGCTGCACAGCCTGCCAAGCGTCTCAGCTACAAGGTCGGTGAGAAGGGCGGCATCTCGATCTACGGCCTCGGCCGCTTCCCGGTCACGGCTTACGCTTCGCAGTGGGAGCGGATCATCGCAGACGTTGACAACCTCAAAGCCTTCATGGTCGCGAATGAGGCATTGCTCACCCGCAAGTGACCCGACTGGCATACCACATGCCACATGCCACGCTTTAATACTCAGGCCCATCCCGACCGGGGGTGGGCCAAAATTTTGTCCTCGCGCGTGGCCCAGAGTGCTTTGGCGCTGACTGTGCAAAAATTGAAATGAGCGTATGAAAGGTACGTATAATGCGGACTTGACAAGCGCGGCGGATGTGCTATGGTGATATATGAGGATAGGAAAATCATGCGCACGCTGTGGATCATCCTGTGGAGCTTGATGTTCGTATCGGGCGCAGTCGCACAGAACATGAAGTGTCCAATCTGCGTGGGACCGAACGTGGCGTTGCAACTCACAACGACCGCTTGCATCTGTGCCACGATCACAGGCATTGTCGGTCCCGCAGGTCCTGTCGGTCCCGTTGGTGCATCAGGACCAGCTGGTCCTATTGGTCCTACGGGTACGCTACCCGCTTCCACCTGTGCCGTCAGTGGATTCACAGAGCGTTGGAGCGGTAGCGCGTGGATATGCACTGCAACGAATTTTCTCACTGCTAACTAGGATCGGTTATGCTTGAAGGCTTTATTAATATGACGTCGATGCTTAAGCCGGGCATCTACGCCTTGCTCCGTGAGGGCGTTGTGGTGTACATCGGTCAATCGAAGAAGCCACTCTCGCGCGTGGAGGCTCACCGATCCTTGTGGGGCCGCAAGCAACGCTCATCTGCACCCGGCTGGCTACCGATCAAAGCGATCCTCTTCGATGAAGTCCATGTGCTCCCCTGCCGCGTTGAGGACCTAGACATCGTTGAGCGCGCAATGATTGACCTCTACAAGCCGAAGTATAACATGAAGCTCAAGACACCGCATCCAGTCTCGACCGAGTTCAACATCACCATCGACGGCTTCACTGTTCCATTCAATCAGATCAACCGTGCACCCGGAGGGGTGACCATCCTACGAAGGTTCTAATCCCGTGGCCCGACTGCAAGCAGGACCCAAAGCAATAGCCGCCCCGATCGAGGTGTCAGGCATCCGTGTCCTCTCGCGCGCCGACCTCGTCGTGCTTCAAGAGCCGCGCCCGGGTCCGCAGCTACAGAACATCCGCGACACCCATCACCGTATGGCTCGCGCCGTTGCCAGTGGCATCAGTAACGGCGAGGTCGCTGCACTCTGTGGCGTCAGCGTCAACCGCGTGAGCACACTCAACCAAGACCCGTCGTTCAAGGAACTCACTGCACACTACCGTGCGATCATCACGGCTGAGTGGGCCGCTGAGGCCGACCCAGTCACCGATTACCTGCGCAATAACGCGCTCAAGGCGCAGGCCATGCTCAGCGACAAGCTCGATGCTGCATCTGCGAACGAGGAGTTCCTTCCAACCCGTGATCTCCTCGGCATCGCCGAACTCGGCCTCGATCGCACCGGCTACGGCAAGGTCAATAAGAACGTCAACATCAACGTAGACTTCGCGGCCAAGCTCGAAGAGGCCCGTAAGCGCAGCACCACTGCACGCGAAGCTCGCGTAATTGAGGCCCCATCCACGCGGCCTCAATCGGTACCGGGCCCTCGCAGCCCCACGCTATCCCGGAGTCCGGTACCGTCCACTCTTGCGGCATCATTCCGTCGCCTATAGGAGATTGCTATGCAAATCAGAATCTTCTATAAATCCTTTGAACTGAACCTTATTGGTCAAGTATGGAATCTACGAATTGGTCGGCATCAGTTCGCACTATGGCGTAACTACAATCCTGTATTTGATTTCCGTCTATGACGAAAGGGGAGCCACAGATGACTGAGCGCCGAGTCAGTGTTTGTCGGGCACTAGGTTCGTCGTCGCTCGTTGCTGTGGCTCCCCGCCCCATTCTTGACCATCACAGGAAACATCTAGCAGAACCTTCGCTTGCTATGTCGCCCCGCGACAGTTCCAACCCGAAGCAGCCGAAGCAGTCGTGGAAGCAAGGGCATGAGTGATACCCCATTCGTCAAACTGGTCACTCGCCCTGCACTTGTTCATGATGATGTAATAGATAAGCTGGAGCATGCATTAAGAATGGCACGTGATGGCCATATCATTGGTGTAGCAGTAGCATATGTATCCAATGATGGTGCTGTCGGTACAGGGTTCTCTCGTTGTGAGAGTGGTGGGGCATTGATGGGCGCAGTGGCGTTGCTTCAATATAGAGTATGTCGCGATGAGTGACACTGCCGTCACCAACGAGGGCATGAGCGTTGAGCTACTCGAGTGGCTGGCGAGCGTAGCCGACGACCCCCTCGCGTTTGCCCTCGGTGCGTTCCCATGGGGCCATAAGGGAACCGTGCTTGAGAAGTACAACGGACCACTCGATTGGCAATGCACGATCATGGAGGAGATTCGTCTTGGCATCATCAGTCTCGAAGAAGCAATGCAGCGAATCGAAGAGCACCCTGATGGAGATCAGGGAGAGCCAATTCAGCTTGCTACTGCATCCGGTCACGGCGTCGGGAAGAGTGCTCTTGTCTCCATGCTCATTATATGGGGGTTCACCACGTTCCCTGACTGTCGAGGAGTTGTTACAGCTAATACCGAAACCCAACTGAAAACAAAGACATGGGCTGAACTCGGCCGTTGGTTCAACCTCTGCTTCTTCACTCGTGACCATTTCATCCTCAACGCCACCAGCCTTGTCTCCAAGGACCCCTCCCGCGAGCGCACGTGGCGCATCGATATGATCGCTTGGTCCGAAACCAACCCCGAAGCATTCGCGGGTATGCACAACAAAGGCAAGCGCCTTCTCATAATCTTCGACGAAGCCTCCGCGATCGCTGACATCATTTGGGAAACTATCGAAGGTGCCACCACCGACTCCGATACCCAAATCATCTGGTTGGCCTTTGGCAACCCGACTCGCAACTCCGGTCGGTTTCGTGAATGCTTCGGCGAGGGTAAGCACGCGTCGATGTGGAAGTCGCGGCAGCTAGATAGCCGAACGGTTGCCATCACCAACAAGACCCGCATCAAACGCTGGGAGACTATCTATGGAATCGATAGTGACTGGTTCAGAGTTCGCGTACTTGGGCAATTCCCCCGACGAGGCGAGATGGAGTTCTTCTCAGCATCGGATATTGATGCTGCAATGTCGGCTGATCGTGAGGTCTTTGTTGATGCATTCACCCCGTTGGCCATTGGTGTCGATGTCGCTCGTTTTGGGCGAAACAATTCAGTCATCTTCCCGCGCAAGGGTCGTGACGCCCGCACCATAGAACGTCGCCTCTACTCCGGCCTCAACACCGTCGAGGTAGCCCAACGCATCCACGACTGCTTCACCCTTTGGCACCCCGATGGCATCTTCATCGACGGTGGCGGTGTCGGTGGCGGCGTCGTAGATCAATGCCGTAACCAGCGCCTGTTCGTGTGGGAAATCCAATTCGGTGCCAAGGACTCAATCTCCGGCACCAACACCGATACCGCAGGCGAGCGCTACGCCAATATGCGCGCCGCGATGTATGGTGCCCTGCGCGCATGGCTCAAGGGCGGTATGCTCCCCACCATGCCCGAACTCCGCACCGCCATGCTTTCCATCAAATACTCCTTCAACGTCCGTGATGAGATCGTCCTCACTGCCAAAGAGGACCTCCTCGACGAGAACCCCGACCTCGACCTCGACACCCTCGATGCCCTTTGCCTTACCTTCGGTGGACCCCTCAACCGCAACGCCTACGCCGGTGGCGACCATCCACAGAAACCACTAGTCGAATTCGAATACGATCCATACGAAGAGAAGAGGATGCTGGCATGATCACTTCCCGTCTTGACCATCACAGGAAACATTACCACGACCGTACTTGCTCCGTCGACCCCATCACACTCACTGGCCTAGCGATCGGGCTAGCTGGTGCCTTTGGTGGTGCAGCAGCCGCAGGCGCATTTGGTGGTAGCAGCGAACCCGCTGCCCCGCAAGCTCCGCCGCCTTCGGCTCCACCACAGCAACAGCCACAGCAGAAGCCAGCGCAGCGGCCCACCCAACCTACCTTCATTGGTGCAGCGGCTACCCCTGCCCCATCTGGCTCGGGGCAGAAAACGTTGCTCGGACAATAACTTGACCCTCACCGAGGTAGGAAACCTTACCCTATGCTCGTAGTCCCCTTCAACAACGTCCAACCCTTCGAACCGCAGCGCCCGCAGATGCCCGATGAGCCGTGGGCGCTGATGGCTGCTGCGCAGATGCACAGCGAAGGCCGCCTGCTTGAGCCCGAAACGAAAGCCCCAGATGAACGCACGCGTCTCGCTACCAGCAACGACTGACGCAGTCGGTACCGCGGATCAAAAGGCGCTTCGCTACAGCGAAGGTCGCCTCATTGGCCTCCGTGTCAATCGCTACTCATGGTGGACCCACTGGCGTGAACTCGCCGACTACTTCCTCCCACGGAGATACAAATGGATCGTAACCCCCAACCAGATGGCTCGCGGCAGCCCGATCAACCAGCACATATTGGACTCCACTGGTGTTATATGTGCTCGCAACCTCGCCTCAGGACTCGTCAGCGGAAAGAGTTCACCGACAAGACCGTGGTTCAAGCTACGTGTGGGAACTGTGGATTCCACAACGACTTCACCCGTGTCACTTTGGCTGGGGGAATGCGAGCGTATATTGTATCTGATCTTCGCCGAGTCCAACTTCTATAACTCCATCGCTCAATTCTACTTCGACCTCGTAATCTTCGGCACCGCCTCGATGCTGATCTACGAGGACTACGAGAACGTCATCAACTGCATCAACCCCTGCGCGGGCGAGTACTACATCGACATTGACGGCAAGTACCGCCCCACGATCTTCTACCGTGAATTCACCATGACGGTCAGTGCCGTCGTCAACGAGTTCGGCTATGACCATTGCAGCATCTCAATTCGCTCCCTCTACGACGACCCGGGCGGCGCGAATCTCACGCGCGAGCTTATCGTTGCGCATTCTCTCGAGCCCAATGATGATGGCCGCGCTGGTGAATTTGGTTTCGCAGATCGCTTCGCTTTCAGGGAACTGTATTGGGAGTGGGGTGGATCGGCGTCGCCGCAGGGCTCAAACTATCAACCTCAAGGCTTCCTCCGACGCCGTGGCTACTTCGACATGCCCAACATCACCTGTCGATGGGACATAGTCTCCAACGACCCTTACGGCCGATCGCCGGGCATGGATGCCCTACCCGACCAGAAGCAAGTCCAACTCGAGACCCGACGTAAGGCCCAAGCCATTGACAAGATGGTCAACCCGCCCCTCGTCGCCGACGTGCAACTCAAGAACCAACCTGCATCCCTCCTACCCGGCGGCATGACCTACGTCGCGGGCTTCACCACTTCTGGCAAACCGGGCATCGCTTCAATCTACGACTCCAAATTCCCCGTCGCTGACATCATGCAGGACCTCCTTGAGGCCAAGCAGCGCCTCGCGAAGATCTTCTTCAACGATGTCCTCATGACGGCCTCGCAATATGAAACCCGAAGCAATGTTACTGCTGTTGAGTGGGATATGCGTAAGTCTGAGTCTCTTGTGGCTCTGGGCCCCGCGCTTGATCGCATCGACAACGAAGGCCTCGGCCCCATACTTGATCGCGTGTTTGGCATTGCTGCTCGTGCTGGCATCCTTCCTCCCGCCCCTGCTAAGATCGCTGGGCAAATGATCAACGTCGAATACGTGTCGATGCTCCAGCAAGCCCAGCGCGCCGCAGCGTCCGGTGGCATCGAGCGGCTCCTCAGCTTAGCTGGTAACCTCCTCGCCGCCAAACCTGACATCATGGACAACATTGACACCGATTACGCACTTGACAAGTACTCTGCGCTCTTGAACAATGATCCCAAGATTATCAAGTCCCCCGAGGACGTGATGGCAATCCGCCAAGACCGCGCGCAGCAGATGCAGGCACAACAGCAGGCTGAGCAGATCGCTGCGCTATCACAGGCTGGCAAGAACCTCTCTGACACCGACGTGGGTGGTGGCGTGAATGCCATTCAGGCAATGGGAGGTGTTAGTCCATGACCGACTTCGCCCACGATCGCAAATCGATCCGCCGCAAGGAGAAGGCCGCGCATCTTGCCGACGTCCAACGCCGCGAAATCATCCACGGCGTAATGTCCACACCCAACGGCCGTCAATGGATGTGGGATCTACTTGGCTCCTGCCACATCTTCGCCTCGACCTTCGCAGGCGACCCACTCCAATCCGCCTTCGCCGAGGGTCAGCGCAATGTTGGCCTCAGCCTCCTCGCCGACATTATGATCCACTGCCCCGACTACTACATTCAAGCCATGAGGGAATCCAATGAGCGACACATCAGTAACGACGCAAGCACCAACCGAAGGTCAGCCGATGAGGGACGCGACGGGGACCCTGACGGACGCGAGGGACGTAACACAGACGACAGCGACCCAGACTACAACCCCTACGACGGAACCAACGACGGCACCGGTCGATCCGGTTGGGACCACTGAAACCAAAGACGGCACCACAGTTCTCACCAAGCCCGAAGCAAAGACCGAGGAGACCAAGCCCGATGCCAAAGCTCCCGACGTTTACACCGCGTTCACCGCCCCCGACGGCTACACGATCGACCCAAAGACCATCGAGGCCGCCAGCCCCATCTTCAAAGAACTCGGCCTTACCCAAGACCAAGCCCAAAAGCTCGTCGACTTTCACACGGGGCAAATGATCGAGGCTGCAAAGGGCCCCCAAGCCACCTACGAAGCCTTGCGCACCGACTGGCGCAGCAAGGTCAGTGCTGATACCGAGATGCAATCATATTCTAAGGGTGGCAAGTCAGGCTTAGACGCGATTAAGATCGATATGGGTCGTGCCCTAGGCAGCCTAGGCGACGCCAAACTCGCCAATGAATTCAAAGACGTTATGGACCTCACTGGCGCAGGCGACAACCCCGCCTTCATCAAGGTCTTCTGGAAGCTCTCACAACTCATCGGCGAAGGCACCCACATTACCGGCAAGGGTCCCTCCGCACACGGCCAACAGGCCCCGAGCACCAAGCCGCCCTCGCCTGCACAGGCCCTCTACCCCAATCTATCGTAACCGGACCTCAGAGAGGTTGAACAGCAAAGCTCAGACTGGAAACGAATGATACGTCACCTTAAGCTTAACCTCTCTGGAGACAACCTCACATGGCCACCATTGGCTCACTGGCGCTAACCTACGCCGATTGGGCGAAGAGGATGGATGACGGTTATCGTGTAGCCTCAATCATCGAACTCCTCTCCCAAACCAACGAAATCCTTGATGACATCCTCGTCATGGAAGGCAACCTGCCCACTGGACACAAAACCACCGTCCGCACTGGGCTCCCGCAGGCCACTTGGCGCCTGCTCAACTTAGGCGTCCCAAACGCCAAGTCAACCACCGCACAAATCGTCGACACCGTTGGCAACCTCGAAACCTACGCCGTGATCGACAAAGACATCGCTGACCTCAACGGTAACACCGCTGAGTTCCGCCTCTCCGAAGTCCGTGCGTTCCTCGAAGGTATGTCGCAACAGGTCGCCGCAGCATTCATCTATGGCAACCAGCACATCAACCCCGAGCGCTTCACAGGCCTCGCCCCGCGTTACTCTACCATCAACGCCACAAATTCACAGACCGCAGCAAACGTCCTTGACGCGGGCGGCACTTCCAACACCAACACCTCCCTATGGATTGTCACGTGGGGTTCGGACACCATCCACGGTATCTTCCCGAAGGGCAAGATCACCGGCCTCCAGCATCGTGACATGGGTGAGTGGCCCGTGCAGGATGCCTCTGGCAACACCTTCCAAGCCTACCGTGACCACTTCAAGTGGGAAGTCGGCCTCACCCTTCGCGATTGGCGATACACCGCCCGCATCGCGAACATCGATGTGACTCAACTGACCGGCGTCAGCGCCGCGAACTTAATCAACTTGATCGTCCGCGGACTCTATCGCCTGCCCACTGCCCCTTCCCAAGCGACCGCGATCCAAACCTCAGACACCCCCGAGGTCCGCGCAAACATGGGCCGAGTGCACATCTACTGCAACCGCATTATCCGCACCTACCTTGACCTTCAAGCGATGAATAAGACCAACGTCTTGCTTCGCCTTGAAGAGTTCAACGGTAAAGTGGTCACCACCTTCCGTAGCATCCCGGTTCGTACCTGCGATGCTGTCCTCAACAACGAAGCCCAAGTAACTTGATCGGAGCCAGTCATGATTCTTGACAACCTACTCACCTTCTCAGGTGGCTTGGGCGGCGCAGCAGCCAACTTAGATAGCCCCACCACCGGCACTCAGGTCGCATCGAATATCATCGACCTTGGTGTGATTTCAGGCATTCCATCCTCCGCTCTCGGCGGTGGTGCCCGTGACATTGGCGTCGGTGACGACCCAACAATGAAGCTCTCGGCATTGGTCACCACGGCCTTTGCCTCGGGCACGTCACTTCAGTTGGAACTCTCCGGCGCCCCGGACAACGGCTCAGGCCTGCCTGGCTCCTACACCATCATGTGGCTCTCGGCCGCCGTAGTCGAAGCCACCTTGGTCGCCGGTATGCAACTTGCGAACATTGATGTCCCACGCCCCGCAGCAGGCCAAGTCGTTCCTCGCTTCTTGCGCCTGCGCTACATCACCGTCGGCACACACACCGCTGGTGCCCTCGAAGCCCAGATCGTGCTCGATCGTGATGATCAAATCGTTGGCCCAACCGGACTCTATTCTAACTACCCGGCTGGCATAACGGTTGCGAACTAGGGAGATCAGAAATGAACAAAAGGCTCTTATGGGCCGCATTGGCAGTGGGACTTATAATCCCACTCGCCGTGCTTGCTCAACCTGTTGTCCAGACCGGCATCTCCGGTAACGAAGTTTGGGTTGTCGGCCAAGGCCCCGGTGGACCCGGTTCGTACATCGGTATCAATACCGTCCGCGGCTCGGAGCCAATCTTCACTAAATCCGGCTCTGGCGCTGCAACCTCAACCGCGACTGCTGGTACCCTTTGTTGGGTCGGCACTGCCCCAACCACTTGGGCCGTCACACTCGTTGCTGCACCTGCTGATGGTGCCTTCATACGCCTATGCACTGACACCACTCTGACCACCTTGGTCACCGTAACCGCTGGCACCGGCGACACACTCACTACCACCTTCACTACTCAAACCCTCACTGCCAACGCCTCCTTCCCCACTTGGCAGTATAAAGCTTCCTCCAAAATCTGGTATAGGATCCAATGATGCGACGACATATCTTTCCAGCGTTACTGATCCTTGCCCTTGCTGGCGGGCTAGCCTTTGCTCAATCTATCACCAAAGCTATCCAACTCTCACAGGATGCCTCTGGTGCCTTCGGCGTTGACACTACCAACAACGTCTACTTCCCGGGGCATATTCTTAGCACCGGCGCCGCTGGACCTATCCCAGTACTCTCTGCTTGTATCACTGGCGGCTCACCTACCCTTGTCGGTACAGACTTCGCTGGCACCATCACCGCGGGCACCACCGCTTCTACCTCTTGCGTCGTGACCTTCGGCCGTGCATATGTGACCGCGCCTAACTGCATTGTCTCGTGGAAAACTGGTCCCTTGGCCGCGATGTCATGGGCCACCAGCACAACCGCACTGACTATCACCCAAACCTCCAACCCGAGTTCGCAGATTTCTTACATCTGCTCCTCGGTCTCATAAGGACATCGCCCATGCATAAGCTCAGCGCGGCGCTAATCCTTCTCTTGGCGCTAGCCAGCGCCGCGCTGGCTCAAGTCGTAACCACTGCCCCCTTCCCACAGGGTGGGCAGATCAACAACCTGACCAACTCCGCAACCTTCACCACCGGCACATCATCTGCAACCCTAACTGGCGTCGCTGGTAAACGAACTTACATCTGTGGATTCGTTGTCTCTTCCGCCGGAACCACCGCCGCAACCCTAGGTGCCATCACCGTCACCGGCACCGTTAGCGGCACCATGAACTTCGAATACGCCTTTGTCGCCACCGGTCAAGGCATCTTTGGCATCGCCTTCCCTGGATGCATCACATCATCCGCAGTCAACACCAGCATCGTTGTTAACACCCCCGCCGGTGGTGCTGGCACAGTGGGCGCAGTTACAGCGTGGGGGTATACGAATTGATCCGCTGCATCATTGCCCTCACAATCTTTGTCTTAGTTACTACCGCTGCCACAGCACAACTCCTTCATGGAGTCACGGATGGTCTATCCGGTTCCAGTGGTGCTGGCGGCGCTTGCTCCAATTCCCTCGACTTCTCACAGGCCTGTAACTCTCAATACCTCCTCTAAGGGGAATGCAGATGTTTAGGAAATTAATTCTGTCCGTTGCACTTTCCCTGTTCAGCGGGGGCGCATTTGCAGCGTGCACCAATCCACTCTCCATCAAAGATGGAACAGGCGCTACCATCTCGATGTCGATGTCGTCTGGTGGGGATGGCTTCTGTCAATATAACTTCAACCTGAACCAAGTCAACGCCACAGCGATCGCTACTGGCTCTGGCGTGATGACCGCGGGCACACAGCGAACTGCCCTTGCGACCGATAGCCCCGGTATCGTCACTCTCGGCCAGACCACTAAATCTGCTTCGGTGCCGATGACCATTGCTTCTGACCAGCTAGGCGCAGCAGCCGATACCGCTTCTCTACCAGTTGTCTTATCCCCTAGTGGAAACGCCACCGCTGGTGTCACACCAGTCGTAGGCGGTTCGGCGGTATCTAGTCTGGTATTGAAAGCTTCCGCGGGGAGTCTCTACGCCGTTTATGCCAACTGCACTTCTGCCTGTTGGTTAATGGTTTTCAATTCGACTACTGCTCCTAGCAATGGAGCCACTACCGCAGGAGTCGCTTCTGGCAATATGGTTGAGTGCATACCGATAGGCGCTGGTGCCATTGGCGGCGTCAACTACGCGCCGGGTCCGCCAGCCGTTTATTCCGTTGGAATGACAGCGGCTATTAGTTCAACAGCTTGTGCCACTCTCACTCTTAGCACTGTGGCGATGATCCACGGAATGATGAAGTAACATGAAAAAAACCTTAGCTCTACTTCTAGCGCTATGCCTATCCACCTCAGCTTCCGCTCAAAGTATCTACGGTGGTGCAACGACGCTCTTTGGCAGTGTCACTACTCAATACTTTGTCACCAGCGCGAACAGTACCTATACACCCAATGCCTATCTGCTGTACGCGGTAGCCGAGTGCATTGGTCAAGGTGGTGGTGGTGGTGGATCAACATCCAGCGCTACAGGCGTATCTTCCGGCGGGGGCGGAGGCGCAGGTAGCTATGTCCGCGTGCGCCTCACAGCTGCACAGATCGGCGCTTCACAAGCAACAACCAACACAGCAGCAGCAAATGCGGGAGCAACTGCTGGCGGTTCTGGCACTGCTGGTAACGATACCTCATTGGGGGCTTTATGCGTTAGTAAGGGCGGCTCTGGTGGAGGTGGCGCTGCTGTGAATGCCGACGGTGCTGGTGGTGGCGGTGGCTTGGCGTCGGGCGGTACTGGAGACTTCAAGGTCAATGGCAATGGTGGCTCTGGCGGCGAAGGCGCCTCAATTACAACCGCCCCAACAGCAGCCGGAAAGGGTGCCGAAGGACCATACGGTGGTGCTCCAATCGCAGTACAAGGCTCCACTTCAACGGTTACGGGTAATGCCGGTGGTATCTGTGGAGCCGGAGGTGGCGGTGCTTCAACAGTTGGCACTGCATCTGGCTCCGCAGGTGGTCAAGGTGGTAACGGCTGCATTATGATCACTGAGTACAATAGCAGGTAAAGCCCGTGTTTAATAAACTAATCCGCCTATTAATCTGCCTTGTTCTCGCAGCCACACCAACTTCGGCTGGTTGGTTTCCACTCGCCGACGCCTTCGCTGCGCCGATCAGCAACGCTTGTTCTACCACTTCTGGCACTGTCATAACCTTCACCGCACAAGGCACAGGCGGAACAAACGCAAATCGTATCTCTGTCGTATCGATCAATTGGGACGATAGCACTGCTGCTGGAACCGCCCAACTTACAGGGATGACAATCGGCGGTATTACAATGCTTCGTGCCGTCAGCAATACGGCAGGAGCCACGAACAGCAATTCTGAGATTTGGTATGTTGCCAATCCATCTGGAACCACTGCTAACATAGTCGCCACGTTCGCGACTGCGGTCGATGGCGTTACTATTGAGGTCTATAGCCTGATCGGCTATCAATCCGTCCTTGCCACAACTACCGGCACAACCAGCGTCAGTCAAGGCTACAACAACAAGCAGCTAGCCCTCGCCGCAGCAAGTCGAACCGTTAACGTCTCGACTTCGCTCTCCAACATGGCCAACGACTTCTCATCGGCCTGTGGTGCGAATCTTTGGGGCGTTCATGCCTCGCAGGCCCTTCATGGTAACGGCGGTACTCTTTCCAGCACCATCAGCCCAACCACTAGCAATCCTAAAATCGCTTTGGTTATTTGGACCACTGCCCCTGCCTTCGGCACATGTTCGCAAAGCCAAACATTCCTCCTGCGAACCTCAGGGCTAGATGCTACGCATCAAAATGCTTACGACGCATATATTTGTGGCTTAGTGACCGATAGCCTCTGGTCAAAGTTTGATGTTCTGTACATTCTTGCAACGCAGAACGCTACAACGGCGTTGCTGAATTTAGTATCCACTAGCTACAACGGCATCGCGAATGGTTCACCAGCCTTCACCGTTGATCGTGGCTACACAGGCGTAGATGGCAGTTCTACTGTTTACATCGACACAGGCTTCAATGCAGCTACTGCGCCTTCACCACAGTACACAACCAACTTGGCCCACGTTTCATTTTGGGCAGTTAACAATGCTTCCAGCGGCTTCCCAGCGATAGGTGTCTACAACGGCCTTGGGCAAGGTACGTTCGCCTCTCCGTTCCACAGCTCTAACGTTGCCTTCTTCCGTATTAATTCGCAAGCCGTAGGCGGTGTTGCATCTGCTAATTCCATTGGCCACTGGATTGCAAACCGCTCCGGGGCGAATTCTAGTGACGGTTACAAGAACGGTTCCAACGTCATCACTGATGGAACTGCATCTTTCACCATACAAAGCAACAACTATAGCGCCCTTGCTGGTAATAATGGGGGTACTATCGCAGGTGGTCCGTGGCAACAAGCGATGATAAGCATCGGTAGTTCGCTTAGTGCCACCGATGCTCTGAACTTCTATAATAGAACTCGGACGTTCATGACTGCCGTCGGAGTTCCATAATGCGTTGTATTCGTACTTTAGCCGCTGTTATATTCCTTACGCTGACGCAACAGGCCTCCGCACAATTCGGCGCGTGTCTCCCAGGCTTCTGTGTTTATCCACCACCAACATCCTCGCTTTGCAGCCAATTCACTATACCATCAACGACTAGCTTGGTTGCTTGGATTGACGCATGTATTGCTAGCTCATTCACTCTTTCATCCGGTGCTGTGCAAACAGCAATCGATCAAAGTTCGCATGCTTATTCTTTTGGCGCGGGGTCTATTGGGCCTCAGTACGTCGCGGCCGGGTTCAATGCACGGCCAACTTTAGCATTTAGTGGCTCAGCTACTTTAACATCACTCAACTATCCCACGGCCGCGTTTGGCACTGGAAACGAATTAACGTTCTTCTCTGTTGGAACATTGGATGCGGATAGCAACGGCTTCCACGCCAATGGTCCGTTGATCTCTTACACAGCATCAGGTGCGACCAGTGCTTTCAACAACGTTGGCTCCTTCGGTATAATCAACCTCGGTGCCGCTGCCAATATAACCTACGACCGTAATGCAGTAACACTCGGCACCTCTGTCACTTATGGTGCTCAAATTCGAGTGATCTTCACTCTGAAATCCGATGGCACTAGAACTCTTTACATCAATGGGTCTGTCGCAGCAACATCAGCAAGTATCGTCGCCAACTTCGTTTCCCCCGGCTATCTTTCGATGGGCGGTTCGCAGTTTGATACCAACTTCTTCAATGGCAATTATGCTGGGCTCATCAGCGAATGGGGACTCTACAACGTCTTCAAAGATGCAACCGCTGTTGCAGCACTCGACACCTATCTAAAGAACAAATGGGGAATGTAACTTACAACCAAAGGAGCCTACAATGACCGAAGCAGCCCGCTGGAGACTTACCAACCCACATTACATTAACGTCGAAACCCTACCTGACGGCACCGAAGTCGAGTGGGAGAGCAAAGAGACTAACCGTGACAGCGGCCGAACCATTCGAAAGACCTTTAAGGTTCCAATGTTGCTCAATCCCATTGAGTCGGGCGACTGCAACTACCCCGGTGAGATCATCGTCGCTAATGCTCACAGCACAGCGTATCCACAGGACTACATCTTCAACGGCGTGCCCACACCCGAGATGGAACCCCTCAACGATGCGGCTCAAGCCATCTCTGATGGGATGCGCAGCAAGTGGGACAACCCCATCGAATCTCTACCGGCCAACGGCGGAATGAACGTGCAGGAACAAGCGTTCTTCGCGTCCATGATGAAGGCATTCGAAACGCAAGCCAACATCCCCAACACCAGCGTGCCGAAGGAAGAATACGACGCGCTGAAAGAGCGCCTTGCAAAGCTCGAGGCGCTCATTGCAACGCAGCCCATTGGGCGTGGCGCTGAGCGGAGGGCATAATGGGACTTATCTCCACCGGACCGGGATCACCACTAGCCTTTTCCTCCGCGTCCGGTGGAAAAATCTATGGCTATAACAACGTGCGTGAGGACGCAGTGCTTGTCGTTGCGCAAGCCAACCCTAGTCGCCAATCAATCATCTTTCATAACCCCGGCCCTAACGACATCTTTGTCGGTCCCGCATTTGTTCAGAATGTTCTTGGCACCGCGCCAACTCAACCTTCGAACCATGCATTGACCCCTACCAACGCAGCGCTCGGTGGCACTTTTCGTGTCTATGGTAACGGTGGGGCATTGACCATCACTGGTGAATGCGCTGGTGCATGGCAGGCTCTCGCTGTTACTGGTGCTGGTATCACCAATCCGCTAACCGTGATGGAAAGCAATGTTTAAGAAACTCTTCCTTGCATTGTCGGTCACAGCGCTATTAGCATTTCCAGTGCTGTCTATAGTAGGTTTGTGGTCACTGGACGCTGAGGCGCAGAATACCACCTGCTCAGATCGCCCAGCGGGTGATATCTCCAATGCCTGTGCCAACACCCGCTTCGTGCATAACAATGGTGGGGGCGGCGGTACACCCGGTGGCACCAGTGGCCAAATTCAATACAACAACTCTGGGTCCTTTGGTGGCTTCACTATGTCTGGTGACTGCACCATCGTGGTGGCCACGGGCATCATTACCTGCTCCGCTGGCGGCGGCTCCGCTGTTGTCGGTACCATCCTTCCGTGGACTGGTGCGACGGTTCCAAACAACTACCTGCTTGCTTATGGCCAAGCAATCGTCCGTGCCAGTTATCCACAGTTATTCACCACTCTTGTTTATACCCAATCAATCTTCTGCACCAGTGGCACTGCTACCTTCGCTGCTACCGTTGACATCTCAAACCGCCTACCAATAGGTGCACCTATTGAAGCCTCAGCCTGCTTCAACGCGGGTACAACCGTGCTATCTAAATCCGGTACCACGATCACCGCGTCCACGAATGCCATCGCTTCCACAACCACCTCAGCTAGCTTCTTCCCATGGGGCAATGGCAACGGCACGACCACATTCAACGTTCCGAACCTGATGGGCCGTGCGCTGATCGGTCGTGACAACATGTCCGGATCGATTGCAGGCACCTTGACCTCTACCTACTACGGTGTAAACCCTGATGCGCTTGGTGCACTTGGCGGTTCGCAGCAGCGAGGTCTTGCTACTATCAACTTACCCGCATATACACCAACGGGCTCTGTCGGCATTACCGATCCGGGTCACACCCACACCAATAATTCCTTTGCTGGTATTAATCCTCCTGTAGCAGGCAGCGCCAACGATGGCCCTAATGCTATCTATCAAGGCAACGTCACTATCAACGCTGCCGTGACTGGCATCTCTGCAGCCTTCACTGGCAACGCACAAGGTGGTACCGCTACACCATTTTCAGTCGTCAATCCCATGGCTACGATCGATTGGATCATCAAGGCCCTGCCAGACAGTGGTTTAAGTAACAACAACATCACTGTTGGTGTAACCACCATCACCAGTGGTAGTAACACCAACATCATTTACAACAACAACGGCGTCGTTGGTGAATATGCACTTGCGACCGTTCCAGACATGTACGCTGGCACCTCAGCCACCAAACTCGTCACCCCAAGCGTGGTGTGGCCACCCGAAGTCACTGTCACTTACGGCACCACAACCACCTTCGACATGTCCACCTTCCGTGATGCTAAGGTGACATTGACTGGTAACATCACCACTATGACTATCTCTAATGTGGTCGTAGGTAAATCTGGCACCGTCACCTTCATTCAAGATGGCACTGGCAGCCGCACCACAGTTTGGAGTTCGACATTTAAGTTCGCTGGTGGTGTAACCCCAACCCTCACCACCACCGCTAACGCAATCGACATCCTTTCCTTCTCCTGCCGCACTTCAAGTTTCTGTTTCGCGGCCATGATGAATGATGTAAAATGAGCAGAGAAACTGATTACAAGCTTGACGACTCCGTTACTGAACGGGACCTCTTGCATCGCATCGCGCGTGAGCTAACGCAGCTTCGTCAGCAGAACAGTGAACTACTGAAGTTCTATCGCGATGCTGAGACTGAAGTCCCCGAGTCGCTGCGTCGGTTCGCGAATTACTTTCACGACGTACATGACATCAAGTACATGTACGAAGAACATGGACAGCGTCCACCCCAGCACATCCTCGATGAGATCGAGCGCCTCGACGACCGATATCGCCAAATCCTAAAGGAACACAACACTGAAGGCGGTGCGATCGAAAAGATTCGTCGACAGATGGCTGGGGATGAAGAGAATCGTTACAAGCACACTAAGGAACTAACCTTCAAAAGGAGCTTCTGATGAAACAAGGTCAAGCAGCTACGTCTAGAATGACCGGTATTAAGCGTGAAGCAGCACCCAATGCAGTCTCGGTCCCTGCCGTCTCGGACATCGGTGCCCATCAAGTCCGTGGCACCAGCCTTCCCCTCTACGAGGGCCGTGGACTTGAAGCACCGATGCAAGGAACCACCAACCATCCCACCGGATCACAAGGCAAACACAAGTAAGGAGCAAAGCTATGGACTGGAACCACGTTAATGCACTTCTCTCGACCATTCATCAAGCCGCAGCCGCTGGGCCCAAGTTCTCTAAGTACGCTGCCGCGGCAGTGGATGAACTTGAAGCCGTATACGCTAAGGCCAACTCGCCGCCGGAGAAAGCCGCCAAGGTTGACACTCCCCCTGAACTCAGCACCTCGCCGATCACCTCGGCTGATGAGCCCAGCACGGAGAAAGTCTAATGAGCAATGATATCCTTTCCGAGTATGAAAGCACTGGCGCTGGCGAACGTCCTCGCGCTACCAACGGCGGACACATGGAGGTCAAGCCGCTTCCTTACTCCACACCCATGGGGCCAAAGGGGCAAATGAAACAAGGCCCCGGATTGCATGAGGACAATCTAGGTTGCTGCGGTACGCAAGGGAAGCACTAAATGACATCGGTCACTGACATCGTTAACCGAGCGCTACAAACTATCGGCACTCGCACGACAGTGACTGATGCCGAACTCGCTACTAGCTCCACCAACGAAGCCATTCAAGCAAACCTGATCCTCAATAACATGCGAGATGATTTGCTGCGAATGGCTCCGTGGGACTGCGCACTTAAGACCGCTAACCTTACATACATCACTAGTGTCCCCGGCACCCCTGAGAACACATCCGCTGCAACGACACTATGGCAGCCGGGTCAGCCCGCACCGCCATGGACATATGAATATCAATACCCCATCGATTGCCTTCGTGCATGTTACGTCATCCCCGCTAATCAAACCGGCTTCTCCGGCAACATCCCCATCACTACCGCAGTGACTGGTGGCGCCTCTGCCTTCTGGCAAGGCCCTCCGGTCAAATACAAGGTCCAGATCGATGAATTCATCCCCGTCATCGCAGCAGCAATCGTGTCTGGAGGTATTGGATACGCTGTGGGTGACATCATCACTTTACCTCTCGGCCCTACAACTAACGCACCGATTGGGGCTCCCGTTCAACTCCGTGTCGCTACTTTGGGCGTCGGATCAGCTATCGCAACGGTTAGCGTTGTTGGGGTCATCAATGGCTCCGCGGTCCCACAGGGTGGTAGCTACTTCGCCCGTCAAATCGGTACCATTGCTCAAGACACAACCACCGGCTCTGGCACAGGTGCCTCGTTCACGCTTACCTTCGGCCCGAGCCAGATTTCTCAACGAGTAGTCCTGACGAATCAAGAGTTCGCAACACTTGGCTACGTGAAGCAGGTCACTGACCCCAACGTTATGGACACATTGTTTCAAACCGCGTGGATCAACCTACTTGCCTCCGGCCTTGCGATGGCCCTGCGTGGCGACCGTAACGTCGCTAATGACCTCATCAAACAGGTCAACACTGCAATCGAAATCGCGCGATCGATCGATGGCAATGAAGGCCTCACTATCAACGACGTTACCCCCGACTGGATTCGCGTTCGTGGCATCGCTTATGCCGAGGGCTACATTTCTGGGCCTTACACTGGATTCGATTGGGGCGGGGTCTTCCCGAGCTATATGTGACTTCTGTAATCCAAGCCAGCTTCAACAGTGGCGAATGGAGCCCCAAGCTCTTCGCGCGCGTGGATATGCAGAAGTACCGCTCTGGCGCTGCGCTGCTAGAGAACTTCTTTGTTGACTATCGTGGTGGCGCTAGCACGCGGCCGGGGACGAAATATATCCTTCAATGCTTCAACTCTAACGAGAACGTTCGGCTGATCCCCTTTCAAGCCAGCTTCGCAGTCGGCTACGTGCTTGAGTTTGGTCACGGCTACATTCGTTTTTACTTCAATAGCACTCCAGTGCTTGAGCCTGCATTCCCCATCACCGGAGTCACGCAGGCAAATCCTGCGACCTTAAGCGTCTCCGGATTTCCACCATGGGGTGTAGGCAATTGGATATTTGTCGAAGGTGTGGGAGGTATGACCCAACTTAACGACCGATACTTCAATATGAATACCTTCGACAGTATCAACATGGCGCTTGGGCGAATCATTGACGACGCAAATATTAACTCCACCGGCTATAGCGCATATACTACCGGCGGTACTGCTGCTCGTGTGTACACTATCAACTCGCCGTACACCAGCGATCAACTCCATGACATCAAATTCGCTCAGAACGTCAACCAGATGATCTTGTGTCATCCTGAGCACCCACCATATGTGTTGACGCTAGTCGCTGCTAACAACTGGACCTTACTTCCAATCGTCTTTGGCTCCTCTGCTGCTGTTCCAGCTGCTCCAACAATCACCACGACGCTTGCTGCTGGGACAGTGTTCTATTCCTATGTAGTCACTTCAGTTGATGGTAGTGGACAAGAGTCAAATCAATCCAGCCCCGGTAGTCTTAGTTCTATTCAGGACTTACGCACCGTTGCTGGGTCCAATAAGATCGCTTGGTCAGCAGCAGCCGGAGCAGTTGCATACAACGTCTACAAGGCCGATGTCAGCTACTTCGGTGTTGTAGCTGTTGGTACCATCTATGGTTACATTGGTTCCACCGAAGCAACTGAGTTTGTTGACTCTAACATCGCAGCGGACTTCTCTCAAACCCCACCGATCGCAAAGAATCCATTTCTTGGGCAAGGTATTGCTAGTGTAACTGTGACCGCGTCTGGAACTTACACCACAGTACCTACGGTTACATTTACCGGCTCACCATTCACTATAGTCGCATCTGCTGCTGCTGTTCTTCAAGTACATGGTACCCCAACGGTCGGTGCTGGTGGCACTGGCTATGCAATCAATGACACAGTCACCTTCGCTGATAACGTGACACTTGTAGTTGCTACAGTTGGCGGTGGTGGCGCTGTAGCTACCTTCTACAATATCGCAGTGCCCGGCTCAAATCCGGGGCAAATTCACTTCGGATCAACTCCATCCAACCCTGTACCTCAGATATCGACTTCTGGTAGTGGCACTGGCGCGACTACAAACCTCGTTTGGGGTGTGGGCCTAGTTGAAATTCTAAATCCCGGAACAGGTTACACCACAGTCCCGACTGTTGTATTCTCCTCAGGCGCTGCCACAGCATTTGCTATCGTTTCAGCCACTGCTACGGGCAACCCAACCGTCCCAAGCTTCTTCCAGCAGCGTTTGATCCTCGCTGCGCCATTAGCCAACCCACAGACCTTCTACATGTCTCGCCCCGGCTCGTTCTTCAACTTCGATGTCTCGTCGATCACGCAGCCTGATGATTCAATCACTGGCACCCTCGTTTCAGGTCAACTCAATACCATTCGCTCCATGGTCTCACAGACCTCCGGTCTGTTAATGTTCACCGACCGCAACTCATGGATCATCAATGGCGGCAATGGTCAAGGCTCACCCATATCCCCAACGGCGCTGGTCGCGAATGCGCAATCCTTCAATGGAATATCCAACGTTCCACCTATCATCGCAAACTTCGACGTGCTGTATGTGCAAGCTAAGGGGTCGATTGTGCGTGACAGCGCCTATAATATCTACGCCAATGTGTTCACTGGTACCGATATCTCGGCTATTGCATCCCACCTCTTCTATGGACACACTGTCGATGAATGGGCATGGGCCGAGGAGCCATTCAAGGTAGTTTGGGCTATTCGCGACGATGGTGTGATGCTCACACTGACCTTCCTTAAAGAACAAGAGTTCATCGGCTGGGCCCACTCGACTACCGCAGGGAACTTCAAATCGGTGTGTACCGTGGTTGAAAACACTGACCTCGCGGGCGAAGTCGATGCAGTATACACCGTGGTGGAGCGCCTGATCGATGGTCACTTCCTTAAGTACATCGAACGGATTTCTGAACGTGTATTCACGACTGGCGTCGCTGACGCTTGGTGTGTGGATTGTGGCATCGGCTACGTCGGTGCACCAGCTACTAACTTTAGTGGAGCCGAATTCCTCGCGGGGCGCACGGTGACTGGACTCGCTGATGGAGTAATCGTCCCACCATTCGTTATGAACACTGCGGGCACATTCACACTCGCTACACCCGCAAGCAAAGTCACCGTAGGCATTGCCTACAACTGCGACCTTCAGACCCTTCCACTTGAGATTGGCGATCCAACCGTGCAGGGCAAGGTTAAGAAGATCAACTCTGTAGACGTTCGTGTAGCAGAGACCCTAGGACTCTCGATCGGCTCCGACTTCAACAGTCTGACACCAATGAAAGACCTTATACGTGGAAATGTCTCAACGATGCTAGTTGGGCAAGCTAGTCAAATCGTAACAGACCTAGTGGATGGCGACGCTGGAACCTTTCTTGATCCAACCTATACTATCCCCGGCCAATATTGCATCCAACAATCCAACCCCTACCCTGCCACCATCCTAGGCGTGATCCCCAGCTTCGACATCGGTGACAACGGAGCCCGACCGCGATGACCTTCGTGATGCAACCAATCTCTGGTCTTGTTGCATACGACATGATGTTCGAGGAGCATCTGGCTACGGCTGCGCCAATTGATCAGGACACGATGCATCGTGCGCTGCGCAACTCCGAATACGTCTGGCTCTGCATGCAGGACACAAAGATCATCTGCGTGTGGGGGCTGATTGCACCAACGCTCCTAAGCGATCGCGCGTACTTATGGATGTACACCACCAAGCACATGCAAGAGCACATCTTTATATTCGTGCGTCACTCACAGCGGGCGCTCGAAGCCGCACTTGAGCGCTATCCAATCATTGTCGGTCACACATTGATCACTAATGCCAAAGCGATCCGCTGGCTCAAGTGGCTCGGTGCAAAGTTCGAAGACCCACAGGGGCAGGCCCTGCCATTTTACATCACGAGGAAATCATGGCCGCAGGTATAGGAGGCGTCGGTTTAGGCGCTAGCCTTGGTGGAGGGTTGCTGTCGGCCTTTGGTGCGCAGCAGGCTGGGCAGCGCCAACAGGACATGTACAACTACCAAGCGCAGGTGGCGCGGATCAACGCCGACATCGATAAGCAAAACGCTGCATACGCACGGAACAAGGGCGAGATCGAAGCGACGCAGTATGGACAAAAGGCCGCGCAGCAACGTGGTCAGATTGTGGTTACGCAAGCTGCTAGCGGCCTCGACATCAACTCCGGCTCTGCCGCTCAGGTCCGTGCTTCACAAGGCACGCTGACACGGATGGACCTGACACAGATTCGCAGCAACGCCGCGAAGGTCGCGTATGACTACGACGTGAAATCTGTTATGGACCTCAACCAAGCACAACTCGACGTGATGGCTGGTGAGAATGCTAAGAAGGCAGGCGATATCAACGCAATGTCATCCATTCTTGGCACCGTTGGTAGCGTAAGCTCCAAGTGGATGCAGGGTTCACAGATGGGAATGTGGGGGAGTGCAACAGTCTAATGCCTCAAGTACCATTTTCAGGCACGCAACAGGTTGCTCCCGCGTTCGATCCGACGCCGCGGTACACTGCTGACGTTCGCCCTGAGTCGTTCGGTGTCAACGTCGCCAACGCTATCAATGGCATGGGTAAGACCCTCGACTCTGTTGGCGGTGAGATGTTCGCACGCGGGCTCGCGATGCAGGACCTCAATAATCACACCGCTGCACAGGAGGCTGATGTCTCCTTCATGCAGAAGGCGGGAGATATTAAGGCCAAGCTTGATGCTATGCAGGGCAACCAAGCCGTGCAGTATTATGCTAAAGGGTTCAACGAGGATTTGACTACTGCGCGTAAGTCCGTGCGTGATAGCTTGCCAAACGACATGGCGCGGAAGCTTTTCGATTCACAATCGCTTAGCACTGTTGGTCGCAGCCTCTTCAATGGTGCTGGTCACGCCGCGACGGAGAATAAGAAATACGCAGTCGGTACTGCGGATGCCCGTATCACAGAGAACTCAAACCAAGCCCTAGCTAACCCAGAGGACGAAGTCAGCTTCCGCCAATCGGTCACCAACACCGAGAATCAAATTCGTGCCAAGTCGCAGCTACTTGGGCAATCACCGGATCAGGAGCAGCTAGCGGTTGAGGTCGCCAAGTCCGATTTATGGGCGCAGCGGATCAAAGGCCTTGCCAAGAAGGACCCAATCGCCGCGGGCAAGATGCAGGACGAAGCATCAAAGGGTGGCATCCTGCAAGGCGATGACATCGTCAAGACCGCCAACTACGTCCAGACTCAACAGACCAACGTCGGCTCGCGGATGATCGCTAAGCAGGTCGGCTCCGGGGATGATCTCTTCTGGGGCTCCGGTGTTGTATCCGCGCCGCGCGCTCGTGAAGCCGTTGCGTCCTTCGAAGGCAAGTACTGGACTGTCGGTCCCAAAGCCACTGACAGTGCGGGCACCACTGGTAACGGCCTCGGTCGTTATCAAGTGATGTCGTATAACCTTCAGCCGTGGCTCAAGGAAGCCGGGATGCCTTCGATGACACCGGAGGAATTCCTTAAGGACCACGTCGCGCAGGACAAGCTCTTCGATTTCAAATTCGGTCAGTACCAAGAGAAGTATGGTTCGTTTAATACCGCTGTAAAAGCTTGGTTCGGTGGACCCGGCTCGGCTAATGCTGACCCCAATAAGCTGAGCGATCACTATCATAGTGGCGCACAATACCTCTCCGCGACGAACAAGGTCCTCGCGCGAAGTGCTGGGTTGGAGGAGAAGTACCAACGCGGTGAACAGATTGCCTCGGCGTCCGCGCCGGATAACACTCAACTCCCTGAGGCCGTACGCACTCAAATCCTTGGCAATCATAATCGGGATGTGGCGGCCGAGAAGAATGAAATCTTCACGACGAAGAACACGCTGTTGCAAGCCATTGCTGCGGTCAATGGAGGTAAGAAGCCCACGTCAGTCGAGGAGATGGTTGGCAACAAGCCCGAACTGGTAGAAGCATGGGACAAGCTTGGTCGGCTCGATCCTTATACCAAAAACCGTTATAGCGAGATGTTAGCCAACAACTCGAAGGATGATTACGGCCCCTCTGACATGGCCACGGTAGAAGTCTCTAAGATGAAAGCCTTCGCCGAAGATCACCCCGCCGAATTCGTTCAGATGGATATGGCGAAGTGGCGCGATAAGTACGAGATACCCCGCGGGCCATGGGGCAAGATGATTGACCTTCAAGCCGAGAAGAATCGCAACCCTGATGTTAAAGACCTCGCGACAGAGCAGGCGATGCGATACCTCGCACCGACGCTGCCACCCGACTTCAATGACAAGGCGAACCGTGATGACCGTTTACTCTTCAAAGGGGCGTTGATGGATCAACTACAGGATTATTATCAACAGAACAAGAAGCCAATGGGGATTGAGGAGATCAAGAAGGTTGGAGCGCAGTTGCTGTCGCAGCAACATTCGTCACAGTTTTGGTTCAGTAGCTCCAAGGACAGTCTGTATAAACTTCCAGTGCCGTCTAAAGTCATTGAGGATGCCAAGAAGCTTGATCCAACCCTTGATGATAAGGCCATTGGACGCCTATATATTCAGAAGCAATATCAAGAACTCTTCCAGAAGAAGAAAGCAGCACCATAATGCCTGATGAGACGCCAGAGATTACAGGCGAGGACATAGTCAGGCTGCACAACAGCAACCGCGCCCGTACGTCTATGGCAGTCACGGCGGCCATTAGCGATAGCCCAGATGATGCCGCACGGGCAATGGAACTCTCACGCTCATCTGGGGTCGATGGTAATATCATATACAATGACCTCGACGAATTCGAGAAGAACTACAAGGCCCAAATGGCTGGGGCCATCGTTCGAAATAATCCTCACCTCGAAGACTTCGTCCGCTCGAATCCAATGGTGCCGAAGCTAATCAACGATGACTATGGTACCCTCGATAGCCTTAGCTCCAAGCTCAAGCTCCTAGATCTCCCGATGAAAGTCCTTCGTGCACCCGAGGCCATCGGCAAGATGATGTGGCCGGACGATCCATTGGTGCGGTTCAAGGAGATTGATACTACTAAAGACATCAGCACTGAGGACATGCACAACCATCCGCTGCTTAGTGCAATCGAAGCGTCTGGGCAGTCTATCTTTCAGACTCTTGGGGCGATTCAGAACACTGTGGCGGACGCAGTTACTAACCTAACTGGCGTACGTGATGTCGGTGCAATGGTGCAATCCGCTGGTATGACCGGCCGCGCACATGACCACCTCGGCCCTGCCATTGGTGAGCACAACGCGAAGCTGATCCGTGACCTCGACCAAGCCTCAGTGAACATGTGGCTCCGTAATGACCGTAAGCCCCCAACTGGTGTCCTTCCCGACTACGACGCTTACCTCCTCGATCGCAACGCCAAAGACATCGACGCCCTTGGCGAAGTCATCAGTGATGCACAGCAAAGCACTCTTCGTGAGCGCAATGCTGATCTGCTTGCTAGTTATGTTCGTCAGCACAGCGATGCTGATGTGGGGATCAGTGTAGAAGGCGTCGCTGCGCTCTACGGCGATAAGGTCCCATTACCAGATGACGGAATCCTTGGTTGGGTCCCGAACCTCGCGGAACAACTTGAAGCTGCGAAGCGAAGCGGCGATGACATCCACGTACCCTTAGGCGATCTTGCCGCCAAGATGGAACCGGAGGTGTTTAAGGCCCTTGCGGATGACATCCGTGTGCGGCCGGATGGGATCACTAAACGCGAAGCGGACCTGACTAAGGAGGCCGTGCAGCCACCACCAATTCCATTACCCGAAGCGGTGCCCGCCACCCGTGCAGCTTATGGCCTTGAACCGCTGCTCAGCGTAGGCGACCGTGCCATCAAGATGGAGAAGCGTGAAGCTATCTCGCAAGACACCGCTGACTTCCGTGGTGGCGCTATCCCAGCGGACCAATGGCGCCTACTCGATGAGCAAGGCAATAAGATCGGCCATCTTGAGCTTACCCCTGCCGGTAAGGACCTTATGGTTGATATGGTGATGGGGCTCAATGGATTAGGCCCAAGGGACTTTGGTCCTGCACTGATGCGGTCGTTGCTGCGCCAGATAAAGGAAAACTATCCAGAAGCCGAGCGTGTTGGTGGTTATCGGATCAGTGGCGCAAGGGAGAAGGCTGGGACTGAAGGCGTAGCGTGGATCAAGCTTGATAGACTCGACAACGTCGACTACAACCAATTCCGTGAAGTCCTTGAAGGCGGTCAGTGGGAAGCCTATTCGGATAAAATCAAAGCCTACGTCAAGCCTGACTTCGCACGCGCTGAGGAAGATCGTCAGCTTGTCGACATTGTCGGTCAAGAGTTGGATCGCATCGTTCCAAAGAAGGTGGCAGTTGAGGGCGTTGAGAGTATCAGAGCGAAGGGGGTTGAGGGTCAGTGGGCTGGTGAAGCGCTTGGCGGGATTGGCGGCGCGTACATTCGCTATCGTGATGCGTATCCGATTATACTGTACGCACTGGATAGTGAGAACGCACTTAGCGCAGCCCGGCATGAAGCGATTCATCACTTGCGTAGCTACGGCTTCTTCAAGGAAGGTGAGTGGGAGACGTTGGAGGCGCAAGCACTTGCAGGTGGATGGTTAAGCAAGTATAGTATTGATCGCCGGTATCCTGATGCCAATCCAAGCTTGAAGCTTGAGGAGTCCATTGCTGAGGCTTATCAGGATTGGGCCAACGGAGCGAAAGCCCCAACACCAGAAGTACACGGCCTATTCGAGCGCATGAAGGCGTTCTTCACTGCGATCAAGGATCAGATTTCGGCGCTGCTAGGTAAGGACGCCACGTGGGAAGATATCTTCCAGAAGGTCGACACTGGTGAGGTTGGTGCGCGCGAGGGTAAGCCGCTTGATCCGCGGGCGTTTGATGAGAAGTTGTCGGTACCTGAGGAGCCCTCCCGCGTGTTCGAACGCGCTAACGCCTTAGGCATGAGCGTAGAACGCTTTAAAGCCTATGATAAGAACATGCAGGAGCGACACGCAGCGGATGTCGAGTCTGCTACGAAGCGTATTAGCCAAGCCCAAGCCCGCACACAAACCAAGCAATGGAAAGCCGACCGTGCTGAGATGCGAGCGCAAGTCGCAGAGGATATCAACCTTCGCCCTGACATCGCAGCGGATAACTACTTCGCCGATGGCATTCTCTACGGCAACAAGGTCGAGCGTGTCAAACTCGGCACCGACTTCTTGACGGAGGCTCAACGTGCAGCACTTCCTCGGGACTATTACAACAAAGCTGGCGCTGCTCCTGACGACTTGGCAGGCCTGTTCGGCTTCCCTGACGGCGCAACGCTTATCAGCCATCTCTCGGGCCTGTCGGAGATTAGGCGCCAGTCCGGGATGCGGCCTATCGAGTTTAAGCGACGAGTGATTGATATTGAAACTGATCGACAGATGCGGCAGAAGTATGGGGTGCTTGATGAGAACATAATGGACGCGGTGAAGGAGCAAGTGGCGTCTGAAACGCAGTTGAATATGCTCCATGAAGAGACGTTGTACTATGGTATGCAAGCCAAGCAGGTTCCACTCGATCAAGCCACAATCAAGGCTCGCGTCGCTGAGGAGTTTGAGACATACCCTGTCAGCGCGGTCAACTCCGATGCATTCCTTCGCATCACTAAGCGTGCAGGCGATGCGCTTGAGATGTCGCTGCTTAAGAAGGATCCTGAGGGTGCATTCCGTGCTAAGCAACAACAGTACTACTCGACGCTTCTTGCGAAGCACGCAATCGAGTTTGAGATGCAAGTCGAGAAGTTCGAGAAGCTGGCTGGGCGCTTAAGTAAGCGTGAGGTTAAAGCTGTAGACCCTGCTGCACTAGACTTCATCCATGGGCTGCTAGCTGATGCTGGCATCCCGGTCAAGCGCAGCCTAGATGAAATCCTTGCATCTAAGGGGTATTATGGCAAGGAGACTGGTGAGAGCACGCTGCCGAAGTATGTGGAAGCTCGTGCCCGTGAGGGTTGGGACCCAGCGGTCAGCGAAGCCATTCAGGACGGTCAGGTGAAGCAGCTTGACGCCATGAACGTCGCTGAGATGCGTGACTTTATGGATGCGATCACCTCGCTCAATCACATCGGCCGTAAGGTCCGCAACATTGAGATCGCTGGTGAGAAGAAGGATTGGCAAGAGTTCCGACAAGGGGTGATTGACAACATTCGCATGCTGCCACTACGCACGGATGCATCGCTAGGCAAGGAAGGCAAGGGCCGCTATATCTATGCCTTCGATGCGCAACTCACCCGCATGGAGGAGTTGGTTAAGGACCTTGATCTTCGCAAGGAACTGGGTCCGCTGTATCAGGCTGTGATCGTGCCAATGATGCACAGCAAGGCCTTCGACTTCGATCTTAAGACTGACCTCGCGCAACACTTCCGGGACGTGCGTGGCAGCTTCGACCACAAGTGGCGGAAGTCCCTCAACGATACGATCAATCAGGACATCATCGTTGATCCACGCACTGGTCTAGTTGGTGAACGTGCACCCTACGACATGACCCGTGAGAACCTAATCCAAGTCATGCTCAATTGGGGCAGCCGCAGCAACATCGGCAAGTACGTCCAAGGCGCAGCCATGGCTAAGTTCGGTCGACGGCTTACGAAGGATGAATTCCCACTCTACGAAGCTCAGATCAAAGGCCTCATTGACAAGCATGCCACAGCGGCCGATTGGGATTTCGTGAAGCAGATGTGGAAGCCCTTTGAGGGTTGGCGCGAGAAGATGGACGATGTGTCACGAAGCACTTCGGGTGTTGTGCCTAAGATGGTTGAGAGGGCTGCGTTTGATACACCGCACGGTACGATTGAGGGCGGCTATTGGCCGGTGCACTATGATCGCATCCGCAGTGACATTGGCGTGATCGAAGATCGAAGGCCCACTGACGATGGCGTGTTCGGTAACAACTACTTCCGTGCAGCGACTGCGAAGGGGCACCTTAAAGAACGCACTGGCTACGTGGACTTTGTTGACATTAGCACTAGCCTTGAGCAAGCTGCTGGTACAATGCAGCAGACCATGCATGACATCGCCTATCGTGACGCGCTGATTCAAGCTGGTCGAGTGTTCTACGACAAGGGCATCCGTGCAGCGATCCGAAACCACTATGGTCCTGAGTACGAAGCACAGCTTGTCCCTTGGCTTCGTCGTGTCGCTAATCAATACTCCGAGGACCCATCAACTGGTGCGATGAACGATGCACTGCGTCGAACCCGCATCAATCTTGTCGGTCACGTATTGCCGCTTAACCTTAAGGTCATCCTTAGTCCTGATATTGGCGTGCCTGATCCTGTGGCTTGGGCATCCCATGTTGCTAACCGCAGCGCCAACATCAAGTTCGCAATGGAGAAGTCCGATGAAATACGCCATCTGGTTTTTAATATGGACCGCGATTTCCGTGAGTCCCTTGATCGTATTACTCTTGACCCGAACGCCAGCGACCTACAAAAGAAGGCGGTCCAGTGGGGTTTTGTTCCAATCGCAAAGGTCTCGCAGGAGTTTCGGGTGTCGACCTTCGTCGATCAGTACAACAAAGCCCTCAGCCGAGGCAAGACCGAAACTGAGGCTGCTCTGATTGCGGACTCGTACGTACGTGAACGCCACGGCGCTGCCAGCGTTGTTGACTTACCAGCGATAATGCAATCTACTGAAGGTATGAAGATGCTCACGATGTTCTATGGGTACTTCAACACGATGTATAATTGGCAACGGCAATTACCGGGGAATGTACGTCGAGGCGAAGCTCAGAACTTCATGGTCAACGGACTTGGCTCTGTGGTAGTTGGTGCTGCCTTTGGTGCAACCTTATTCAACACTCGTAAGGAAGATGACTCGTGGTTTAAGATCATTGGGAAGGCGCTGCTGTTGCAGCCACTACAAACCATTCCCATCGTGCGCGACGCAGCTAATTATGCTTTGGAAGGGTATCAACCTCGGTCGCCATTGGCATCGTTGCTCGGGGCGGCTGGTTCGATCTACACCGATGCTAAGCACCTTTACAAACACGAGCGGCTTGATAAGCCCATTACTCACGTTGGAAACGTGATTGGATTAGCAACCGGATTACCCTTAGCACAAGTTGGTCGCACTGTTCAATTCGGTGTTGATGTCGCGCGCGGCAAGCAGAAACCCAAGAACATTGGCGATTGGGCTCGAGGTATCATCACCGGCGAATCGAAACTCAAGAAGTGAGGTAACTGAGATGTATGTCATTACTAACATAACCAAAGCAACGCTTATCATTGACGGGGTAGAGATTCCGCCCAACATGCCATTGGATTGGGTCCTACCACTCTCCGAAGCGGTGGTTACGGCTCGAGATGCAGGCGCCTTGCGAGTCGAGTCCGCTGATGAAACCCTTGCCGAACGTAAGGCCGACGCCGAAGCGTTCAAACCCTTTCATACTGGCGACCCAGCGATTGATGGGAAGGAATAAGTCATGCCCGAATACCTCCAGCTAGCTCCGTGGTTTGTTGTCTTGGTGGTATTCCTAGGAATGGCAGGGTTGCTGTGGAAGGTAATCGATGCTCTTCATGAACAGGCTAAGCTGTTAACGCAGTTGGTTGCGCAGTTCGCAGCCGCCCCACAATTGATCCCGACGCCCTCCTCGGTTCCTAAGCCTGTGGGCTCTCCTACCGTGGTGACCCCAAAGCCATCTGCTGCTGCCCCCACCGTAGTAGACCAAGGCTTAGTGGACTTCATGAAGAAACAAGAAGGCTACTCCGCTAAGGCCTATTGGGATTACAAACAATACACCATTGGCTACGGGACCAAAGCCTCTGGCCCTAGTGAAGTCATTGATCAAGCTGAGGCCGAGCGACGATTGGCAGAGGAGATCGGCAAGGCCGCACAATCAGTAGCAACCTTTGTGCCCTCGGCACCAATCGGTGTCAAACAAGCCTTAACTGACCTGACCTACAATGCTGGTGCCGGTTGGGAACAACAAACCCTTGGGACCTTAGTCAAGGACGGCAAGTACGACGAAGCCAAGTCCCACCTACTTCAATACAACCACGCCGGAGGCCAAGTCCTAGAAGCCCTCACTAAGCGTCGAGAGGCCGAAGCCTCTTGGTTCGATCACCCTCTTTGATAGGCCTCGATGCGCTGGGTCTATCACTGCAATTCGAGGCGCAAAGGAGAGAGTTATGACTACTGTTCAGGAAGTTGCTAGCGGCGCTGAGAAGGCTATCGAAGCCGTGATGAAGGTTGAACCCACGATCATTGGGGTTAGTTCAATGTTCGTACCCGGCGCTGCGCCGATCGTGGCAATGGTTCAGCCTTGGGTTATCACCGTGGTGCCATTCATTGAGAAGGCACTTAACGACATCGCTGCTGGTCAAGGAGTGGATGCATTTCAGTCCTTTGTTATGTTGCTCCAGCACATCAGCAAGGGCCTACCGAATACGCCAGCCTTGGCCCCAGCTGCTCATGTCGCTGACCCCTCTACCATCGGCAATGCATAGGAGTCCTGCATGAACCTGACGCGGAACCAAATCATCGCGATCATCATTGCTGTGCTGAGCGTCCTTGTAGGTTCCACAGCACAACTCACCGAACTCATTGGGGCTAAGGAAACAAAGGTAGTGATTGCCTTAGCCACTATTGGGAATACTGTCTTGGCTTCTATCCTCTCCATCCTCACCTCACAGACCAGTCAAGTCAAAGAGGTACTGGCAATGCCCGGGATCGAGAAGGTGACGGTCAATGCCCAAGCCACTTCGGCCTTAGCAGCCGTTGCTGTGGATGCGGCGCAGCCGAAGATAGCGCCTACCACCAAGGATATTCAAACCGTTGCGGAAATAGCTAAAGGCTAATGGAGTGGGGGGACATGATGGTCGATTGGAATATCCGCATTGGGGACATTGCGGTGATAGCTTCATTGGCTGGAACGTGTATGTTCTACGCGTTCCGTTCCGGTCGGTTCGCGGAGAGTATCCTAACCATGCAAAAGGAAATCACGGAGTTGAAGGAAGTCGCGAAGTCGTTGATGGTAGTGATTACTCAACAAGCGGTTGCGACCGTACGTATGGATTCGCAGGGAGAGCGGTTGAATATTCTAGATCAGCGGATTGAGGACTTGCGACATGGCAATGGGTTTATTATCAAGCATGATTAATGCCGAGTGGTGGTATTAAACCACCTTTGCCCGTGACGGTCAACGCCCTTAGTGGTGATCTGGCCACTGGCCACCATGATCTCTATGATGCGTAGGATGGATGTCATTGGAACTCGCGTACGGGCGAAGTTTACGATCACGCGTTCAGGTACTCCATCGCCCTTATCGGCTACGTTGATGTAGTGGGCGATTTCATCGATTGCCCGTGAATCTGTACCGGTCCCCCCGGCAGTGAATATGTCGGGCATTGTGGACTCGGCCTCCAGAAGCCAGCCCATAGCACGATTGAAATCTTGCTTCGTAAGTAGCAGAACGTCGCTACGATCCGCGCACGAGACCATCGATAGTTTATACAAGTGTACACGTCGACGTGTCTTGTAATGGAGAAGCTTAGGATGGTTGATGACGGGAGGCTCCCCAAGCGCTCGCCAATTGTTAATGGCGTCTCGGTATTCTTGCGTGACCTTAAACTCGCCATTGAGCGTTCCTATCATCTTTACATCATGGATCAGATTGGTGTCTAGGTCTCGTGACTCCTGTGCGAAGTCATCACCGACCACTCGCTCATCGGAGTGAACAAGAATCACCCGTGAGGTGAACCCTTGATCCCATGCGCTGTCGGGCATTAGTTGGATGAGGTTGCTGGGAGTGGTGCCGGACATCAAGTTCACTTGTGGGTGATCGATCTTGATTTTGATATCTCGTCCTCGCCGTGACTGCGCGTAAGGATCGGGGTCGTAAAACGCACTGAGTAAGCCAACCATCTCATCGTCGTATTTATGCATAAACGCCGAAAGCTCTTCGGCAGTAATAACCGTATTATTGTACTCGATCGGAGGATCCGGGAGACGTACAATAAAGCGCTTCGAGATTGCAAGGGTGTCAACAAGTGCAGCGCCTGTAAGACTCGTTGGAGCGAAATGAAACTCTGGAAGCTCATTCATATACCTCTTCGCTACGCGGATGATTCTATTCTTCCCGACTCCGGGGTTGCCTACGATGAATACGTAGAGGTTTGGATACAAATTCGACGAAGTTCGTAGGAAGCACTTCATCTCCATGGCCGCTGCAATGGTAAAGATGCCTGCCCACTTCCTGAACAGCAGGGGGCTCTCTAGATTATCCGTATGCTCGACGAACGACTCGATCCAAGACTCCAGCTTGCGCTTGCCGTTTGCGCTTTTCAGACCCGGTGTAGTCTTTGAGTCCTTCTGGATTGGTTTTTGCGTCATAATCTCCCCTGTTCCAACCGGTCTTGCAATCGTATGGTATGGCTAATTCACGTCCGCGTTTGAGTGGTATGCGGATTATAAGGTCTGCCATGATGCGTGGGATTAGTTCGTCTTCAATCGCTTCGGGGTAGGTAACGGTAATCGCATCGTGATCTTGAAGGACAATGATGGTGTAGTTTTGTCTCCATATGTTGAGCATCGCACGGTTGACGATATCCGCGAGGGAGCCTTGAGGGTCGTAGGCGATTGCTTCGCGGACTGTGTCTGGGTCGGTACGACGGCCCCAGAACCAGCGCTTGCGGCCGGTGAGGTTGGTAAGGTAACCCTTCGTTGCGATCTGCTGCGCAACGTGCATTTGCCATTCTTGATGTGCAGGGAACGCGCGGAAGTACACGGGTTGAAAGGCGGTTACTAGGTCGAGAGGGAGGCCGGTTTGGGTGCTGATGGTTGCTGGCATCCCACCATAATTGCTAGCGTGGCCGAGCTTCTTGGTAACTTGGCGGTGCGTGTGGTGGCGATAGAATGGAGCAGCGGAGTTATCCGCGAGCTTCTTGTCGGCTTTCATGTTTCCGGTCCACGGCATCTTGGGCCAGCACAGGCGCGCTGCTGCGGTGTGGGGGTCGCCGGTGTCACAGGCATCGAGGTAAGTTGAGTCGTCTAGGATGTTCCACTCGATGGCTCCAACGATGAAGCTTTCTCCAGACTTGGCGTCGAACTTTGCGAACTTGTAGCCGGGGTCAGAGATGAATATTGAACGTAGAGACTCCTCAATGTTTTGAAGATTTCCACCTGTGCCGAATATGGAATATGAGGAACTAAATCGACCAGTATTTGTGCCTGCAATGTTATAAGTCGTGCGTATCCGTCCGTCTGGGTCGATTGCGGTTTTGAGGACATTGATCTTCTTCCCTAGTTCAGTGATTATATTGAGGTGGTTGATGATCGGCCGTGCGATCATGTATTGATAGAGCTTATCTCGTGCGCCACGATCGGTTGTGACCTTACCCTTGAAGGTGATGGGTGGGATGCCTAATTTACCATAGAACAATGCTTGTAGGTCCTTTGGGCTTCGCCAGTTAAACCCCGGCATGCCTACACCCTCAAGCACAATCCGCGATAGGTTCCGCTCGAGCACATCGATCTTCTCGTAGAAATCATCGATGACCAATGCTTTCTGGTGTTGGTCAACGAGGATACCACGGAGGCCCATCTCCATTGCTGGGCCTTGCAGGGCTCGAGAGAAGTCGTAGGTCGCTGAGGTCTCTGGGCCGAGCATGGGCTTGAGTGCATCGAGGACTTGACGCGTGGCGAGTACGTCGATACCATTATAGATTTGGTCCTCGACCCAGTTGTCACGAATGGTATCGGGAGATTCTTGGTCGGTGTAGATTATGCGGGCCATTAGTTGTCCCGCTTGATGGTCGATTTGCGATTCTTATTATCGACCTTCCATGCACCGAAGTCGGTGTAGAGCGACCCCAGATACCCAAGTCCCTTAAGTGCCTCCGGCTGCAACGCATGCTGCAATAGCATGGTGTCCTCCGCTGCGCCCATCACTGTGATTCCATAGCTGCGGAGGAGGAAGGCAATGTCGTACATTCCGTTTTGGAAGAGTTTTGGGATGCTTCCGTCAATAAGCACATTCCGGATAAGAGTCCAAGCAGCGGACTCACTCTCCTTATTCGGCCAATAACTTCTGCTCTTTGATCGCTCGTCATCGAAAGGTATAATGAGTGTAAGGCTATCGCTTGCTCCGAACCCAATGCAAGTAATGCGTGATCCAACCGTTTCAATGTCGACAGAAAGAAGATCACATCCGATGATGAAGTCATTGATGAAGCTTTCTATATCGCTAAGGGTGGGTTCAATCCAGATTTCGCACTTGGGTCGACGGATATCTGGGTACGCCGCTTCGCGTTTGGCTTTGATCAAGTCGACGATGGTGGTGGGGCGGTTTTCCCACTGACGGAACAAGCTTGCTGGATGATATGTAGGGAGAAGTTTATAACCACTAACGCAATGAGTACTTCGGATAGTTGTCCCACGGAGCTTCCCGACACCAGTGCGACCAGCCAAAGCCCAGAGAGCAGTATTGCCCAAACAGATAATGAGATTTGGGTCACGGTCAAGAATTTCCTCAGCGAGTCGATCCAACTCGGGCTCAAACTCTCGGCGGACGTACTTGCTGGAGAGCAAAGCTGGATAGGACTCGATCCCACCAGCACGATCTCCACAGAACCATTCGAGCCGGTTAGCGGGTGGATGTATTTGAAATACATTGGTCCGGTAAACTTCTGGATGGGCTTTCCAAATGCTATCGATTGAACGAGGGTCCCCTCGGCGATAATAATCTCCGATGAATCCTTTATCGTTACCTGAGAGGTGAATAATTCCTGCTTCATTTAGCAATCTCAATAGTTCGACGCCAGAGGGGCCAACGAACGAGGAGCCAATTCGGTGCTCCTCAGCACCACGGGCCTCGCCGACGATGACGATGGGAGGGGTCATGTACAAAGCTTCTCAGCCAGCCGTGCATAGCCCACAACATCTTCCCAATGTTGCTTCTCAAGGGCCTTGCCACTGAGGATGCGGGAGAATTTGAGCGCGATCATGTCCATCGACTCGCGTTCAGTATCGGTCAACATCTCCCAACCTAACTCAGCGCGGAAAGTACGCTTAAGCGCTTGCGAGATCCTCGCGTTGTCGCCAAAGTCGCCGTGGGTTTTGCCGCGCTCGGTGAGGATGTCGGACGGGGGCAGTTCGGCTTCGGCAGCGGCGAGGATTTCCTTAAAGGGTCTGTGCAGCGCGGACGGGGTCCCTTGTTCCATTTGTATTTCCTTCCATAGCCAGCTTGGTTGAGGATACGGTAGATGACTGCGTCATTGCGAAGCAGGGCCTTAGCGATTTCGCCCACAGGCATATGCTCGCGGTAGGCTAAGACGGCTAAGGCCCTGTCGAGGGGTGGTACGCGATGGGGTCGGCCTTTCATGCAGGGGCTCCAAAAAGGTACCCGGAGCATTTGCGCCCCGGGTCGAGGTTGGGAGGAAGGCTATTCGGCTCGCATCGTCCGTTTCACCTCAGCGAATATCTGCGTGCCGTCCTCGCTAGCGCGGTGGCCAACTTGAATGCGTACGCTCGCGTTGGGGGTCTCGTCGAGTGCGGCGCGAATGGTCTTCTCGGTCAGGTCGACACCCATGTTCTCCAGCGCGTCGGTCAGGCGGAAGAGGCTGTCGGGTGTGGTGTAGTAGGTGTCCTTAATGGACTTAGTGCCGATGGCACCGATGTCGCCATCCTTGTCCGTGAGGAGCTCCTTCAGTTCGTCCTCGTCCACGTCCTCACCAGCAGCTTGAAGGGCATAGGTGAAGCGCACGAACGGGGTTTTCTTCTGTGAGGACTGTCCGTGTTCCGGCATGCCCTTGACGATGCAGTCGTAGGTCCCAG
>WNFM01179612.1_pt2 | contig 49775 bp, 49 predicted proteins | sample 5400271 | NCBI WGS metagenome assembly WNFM01 (sample SAMN13153352, study PRJNA577476) | soil metagenome | isolation source: 60 cm saprolite on Douglas fir-dominated hillslope | place: USA:California | collected 2013-09-17
ATGTTCACGCTGCTCATGCTGGCTTTCGGGATGGCGCTGCCGTCCGCCTTCGTGAATATGCGCTTGAGCGCTCACGATGTGCGCGGGGCCATCATGCCACCCGGCATGATCATGCATCGAGACACTTCCGCCGCGGCGATGAGGGACATGGCGGCGGTGGACCCTCGCGACGTGACCGCCAGCTACGGACTCGAGAAGCAGGGCGCGCAGCCGCTCGCGCCCCATGTCGAGGGGGGCGTGAAGGTCTTCGACCTGGAAGCCTCGGTCATTCGTTGGCAGATACTTCCCGATGTCTCTGTCGATGCCTACGCCTTCAATGGTCAGGTGCCCGGCCCTACGCTGCGCTTTCGCCAGGGCGACCGGATTCGAATCAACGTGACGAATCGGCTCCCGGAAACGACGACCGTACATTGGCACGGGCTGATCCTGCCTAACGTGATGGACGGCCCGGCGAACGTGACTCAGGAGCCGATAAGGAATGGCCAGGCCTATCGCTACGAATTCACCGCCCTGCAATCGGGCTCATACCTCTATCACTCGCACGACCACGTCGACCGTCAACAAGCGCTCGGGCTGTACGGAGCGCTGATCATCGATCCGGCAAGTCCTGCGGACGAAGTCAAGGCGGATCACGAATACACGATCCAGCTCCAGGAATGGCTCGTGCGCAATGGCCTTACTTACCCGGCGATGCCGATGGACGGCGGGCAGCCGAACTTCTTCACCATGAATGGACGCGCTTACCCCTCGACCGACACCATCAAGATGAAAGTGGGCGAGACGCTCAAAGTCCGCTTCATCGGCTCGAACAGCGGCTTCATCCACCCCATGCATATCCACGGCGGACCATTCCTGGTGGTGGCACGCGATGGGGAGACGCTCGCACCGTCGGCCCGATTCGAAGCCGACACCGTCAATGTCGGGCCCGGACAGCGTTACGACGTGATCTGGAAGGCGCGAAATCCCGGCAAATGGATGATCCATTGCCACATCGCGCACCACACCACGAACAATAATGCGGAGCAGCACGGCGGCGGCGGGCTGATGATGCATATCGAGGTGGCCGGCAACTGAAAGGACGACTTTCCGCATGAACTTCGCTACTCGGCATCAGAGGGGGTTGCATCAACTCTTCCTGATCAGCATCTGGATCAAGGGAATATCCGGGATTCTCGAGACGCTCGCCGGCATCGCCGCCGTCTTTGTCGAGCCGCGGGCCCTCGAGGCCGTCGTTCTTTTTCTTACGGCCCCAGAGCTTTCAGAGGATCCCGACGACTGGTTCGCGAACTTCCTCGGCGGCGCCGTCCGCCAGTACTCCGCGGACACGCAAACATTTCTCAGCACGTATCTGATGATTCACGGCTTGATCCGGGTTTTTCTGGTCGGCGGGTTGTTGCGCAGGAAGCTCTGGTCCTATCCCGTGTCGCTCGCGGCCCTTGGCCTCTTCATCGTCTATCAAGGCCAGCGATTCATGCACACTCACTCCCTCTGGTTGGTGTTCCTGACGGTCGTGGACCTGGGCGTTGCGTACCTGATATGGGACGAGTATCGGCTTCGCAAGCGCGCTTGAATCATGCTCGCTGCGGTCTTCTTCTATTCGATACTCTTCCTGGCGGTTGTCGTGGTCCCCGCGGGCGCGATTCTTGTCGCGCTGTTGCTGCTGGATCACAAGCACCAGGTCTGGCGATTCATGACTCGACTTGCCGGCGCGATCAGCTCGAAGTTGGGCGGCGTGCCGGCGCTCGAGCGACTTCGGTCCAGGCTTCCGCGAATGGCCGCGTTCCTGGGTCGCCGCTTCGATTCGCGGCATGCATGGGGCCTTCCCGCCACCATCGCGGGCATCGGGGTGCTGTTGGGACTGTGGCTCTTTCTCGGCGTGTTGCAGGACATCGCGGCGAAAGATCCCCTCGTCATTCTCGACGTTCGGCTTCACAACATCGTGCCGCTGTTCCGCACCCCGGGAATGACGTGGCTCATGATGGCGCTCACGCAGCTGGGGAGCGCTGCAGTCCTTGGGACGCTTTGCCTCGGCATTGCGCTCCTGGCCCTGAGCTGGAAGCGGCCCCGGCTCGCAGCCACCTTTCTGCTCGCTGCGCTCGCTTCAGGACTCTCATCATTGCTCCTGAAATGGCTGATCGGCCACGCGCGGCCGCTCGACGCGCTCATCCATTCGGATACGACGAGCTTTCCCTCCGGTCATTTGCTCGGTGCAACGGTGATCTACGGACTGCTCGCCACGATTGTGCTGCGAAGCCGGGCGCACAGGGCGCTCAGGGTCGTCGGTACGACGTGCTTGCTCCTGATCATCGTGGGAGTCGGCATCTCGCGCTTATACCTCGGAGTGCATTGGCCATCGGACCTGCTGGGCAGCCTGGGGATAGCGCTCGTTCTCGTCGCCGCGATCCTCTTTCTTCTCCAATTCGATCGACCCCTCGGAAAGCTCGACGACTTCCGACTGCCATTTGACGCCGGCGCACCTCGCGGCGCGGGAATTGCAGTCATCCTTATCGCATTGGGTCTGGTAGCCATTCTCGCCCCGCGAACGGAACAGCTATCGATCGACCCGCCGCCGCCGCAGCGCCCAATCGATCTCGAAGGGATCCAGAAGGCGTTTCCGGACTTGCCACGGTTCTCCGAAAACCTCGTGGGCGGAAAGATGGAGCCGATATCGCTCATCTTCATCGGCTCGGAAGGCGATCTGGCGCGCACATTCGCACAGGCCGGATGGTCGCGCGCGGACCATCCCACACCGCCTCGCGTATTTCGGGAAATACTCGCCGTCCTTGGCAATCGCCCCGACCCGAGCGCCCCCGCGACGCCCGCCTTCTTCGCGGATTGGCCGCAAACGATCACGTTCGAGCGGCCCGATGCGAGTCATCCCGACATCGGCTACCGTCACCATGCCCGCGTATGGCAAACGCCCTGCTGCGTTACGCCCGACTGCCGACCCGTGTGGGTTGCCACCGCGAGTTTCGACATTGGGATCGAGATTTCGCGGCGAGTTCATCTGCCGACGCACCGGATTGATCCGGCCATCGATCAAGAGCGCGCGCTCATCGTGAAAGAGCTTGTCAATGCTGGCGCAAGGCACGCTGGGGACTTGACGGTGACGTCCGCGGTCCGTGGATCGAATGCGGCAGGAGACCTGTTTTGGACGGATGGTCGCGCGGCCATCGTCGTGATGCCTCGATGAACGCGGCAGCGGGCTTACGGAAACGCAGGCCCTTTCTTATTGCTTCCGCGGCACCTTCACGGTGATCCGCATTCCCCGGCCCTTTTCCGAGCTGGTCTCGAAGGTTCCACCCAGGGCCTCGGCACGCTCGCGCATCGTAATGAGGCCATAGCCGATCTTCTCAACGCGGTCGCGCTCGGTGTCGAGTCCCACGCCGTCATCCTCGACGGTCAACACCGCTTCTTCGGCGCTGCCCCGAAGCTCGATTCGGACATTCTTCGCCCCGGAATGACGCGCCACGTTGTTGAGCGCCTCCTGGGCGATGCGAAAGAGGGCGATCTCGACCTCGGGACCCCAGCGCCAGCCTTCGACGCCGCGAATCTCGACGCGCATGCCGGTACGCTCGGTGAATTGCTTCGCATACCACTGCAGCGGGGCAATGAGCCCGTATTCGTCCAGCATCGGCGGGCGCAGGTCGTACATGACGTTGCGCACCGCGTTGAAAGTCGAGTCGATGAGCTGCAGGCAATCCTCGTTGCGGGCGCGGATGAGCGCGTCGTCGTGCTTGTCCAGGCGCGTGCGGATGAGGTCCATGTTGATGCGCATCGCCGTCAGGGTTTGCCCGACGCGGTCGTGCAGCTCGCGGGCGATGTCGCGCCGTTCCGTTTCCTGCAGCTTGACCAGCTCGCGCGAGAGCGAGCAGTAGCGCTCCTGCGACGCCCGCAGGCCACTTTCCGCCTGCTCGAGCTGCTCGAGGTTCGTCATCATCCATTCGGCCTCGTGCAACGGCCAATCCGGCGAGAGGTACTGCTCGGCCGGTACGTAATAGGGGTTGCGGCAGACTCGACCGCCGATGACGACGAGCGGGTGCACGATGATCATCTCGCGCAGCATCCTGGGCGTGAAGCGCCGCATGTCGAATTGACACAGGCCGGCGCAGGCGTGACGTTGCCAGACCCGGTTCAAGTTGAGCCGCGCCTCGAACTCGGCAAGGTCTTTCAGCCCGCCATCCAGCGCCCAGGTCATTTCCCCGATGATTCGAAAGCCGGTATGGCCCGCGTCGCGGGCCCCCTGGGCCCACTCCTCGATCTTCCCGAGCATGTCCCGCGTCTGGAGGTTCTGCGCGAGCGGTTTCTCGAAGACCGCGAGTCGGCCCTGGCGCAACGCCGCGTCGACATCGATGCCCTCGGACTTGAGCGCATCGAGGATGCTCTCTGCGCCGTCGTCGGCGACGCAGACGCAAAGCTCGCCGCGCTCGAGGCCGATGCGAATGTACGATGCGGCGATCGCCACTTCCTCTTCGAGCCGGTCGTACAACGTGCAGGCGTGGTCGGCCGGGCCGAGCTGCTCTATTGCCGTGCGTACTTTTTCGAAACGATTTTCGGCATCCATGTCGTCCCGCCAAGAAAATCGATCCACGCGCGTCGGACGCGAGGAATCCCCCCGGACGCGCCGGAAAAGCGGAAGTGCCTGTGGGACAGACACGCGCCTCGCGGTGCAGGTTCCATACCGGGAGCCAGGTAAATCCTCGCAGTCAGCCGCTTGCAAGGCTGGTGCGTTATAAGGGACGTTCTCCCCAGGGCGAGCCGCAAAGAATCGTGAACTCCCGGACCGCAGGTATCGCCAAGTCCCATATGCTTATCTGGGCGGCTGCCTTGTCGCTCGGCGCCTGCGCCTCGATTCCCGGGGGCCCCGCGGCCCCCACGGTCGCCTTGCGCTCCCACGCGGACGCGATCAAGGTCGCGGAGCGGATTACCTGGGGCGTGAACGGCTTCACGGAACGCGTCCTGGCGGAACAGGGGCTGGCCCGCTACCTCGAGGGTCAGCTGCATCCCCCAACCGGCGATCCGCTGCCGGCGGAAGTCTCTGCCCGTGTCGCCTCGCTCACCGTCTCGCAGAAGCCGGCCGCGGATCTCGCGACGGAGATGGAGCAGCAGCGTCGGGATGCGGATGCGATCAGCGATGACGCGCAGAAGAAGGCCGCGCAGGAGGCCTACCAGCAGCGGCTGAACGCCCTGGCGCGCGAGGCGGCGGCGCGCTCGTTGATGCGCGCGCTCTACTCGCGCGACCAGCTGAAGGAGCAGATGACGTGGTTCTGGATGAACCACTTCAACGTCCACCAGTACAAGTCGAACCTGCGCGTGCTGGTGGCCGACTACGAGGAGCGCGCGATCCGCCCGTACGCCCTCGGACGATTCCGCGACCTGGTGGGCGCAACGCTCCGCCATCCCGCGATGATCCGCTACCTCGACAACGAGCAGAACGCCGCGGGCCACCTGAACGAGAACTACGCCCGCGAGCTCCTCGAGCTGCACACGCTCGGCGTCGACGGCGGCTACACGCAGCGCGACGTGCAGGAGTTGGCGCGCGTGCTCACCGGTGTCGGCGTGAACCTCACCGCCAAAGCCCCGAACGTGCGCGCCGAATTGCGCGAGCAGTATGTGCGCGACGGCCTCTTCGAATTCAACCCGGCGCGCCACGACTACGGGATCAAGACCATCCTCGGCCACTCGATCCGCGGGCGCGGCCTCGCGGAGGTCGACGAGGTGATCGACGTGCTCTGCCGCCATCCCGCGACGGCGCGCTTCGTGAGCCGCAGGATCGGCATGTTTTTCGTGGCCGACGATCCGCCACCGGCATTGGTGGAGCGCATGGCGCGAACCTTCGGAGCCACCGACGGCGACATCGCGGCCGTGCTGCGGACGATGATCGAGTCGCCGGAATTCGCACGCTCGCTCGGCGGCAAGTTCAAGGACCCGGTGCACTACGTCGTGTCCGCGGTGCGCCTCGCCTACGACGACAAGCCCATCCTCAACGCCAATCCGATGGTGGGATGGTTGAATCGCCTCGGCGAAGCGTTCTACAACCGCCAGACGCCCGATGGATATCCGCTCACCGAGGCCGCCTGGTCGAGCTCCGGGCAAATGACGGCGCGTTTCGAGATCGCTCGGGCCATCGGCAGCGGCACTTCGGGCTTATTCAGGACCGAGGGCGAGAATCCTGTCGAGCGCCCGGCGTTTCCGCGGCTCGCCAACGCGCTTTACTACCGATCGATCGAGGGCGCTCTGCGCGACGGCACGCGGGCGGCGCTCGACAAGGCGACCTCACAGCAGGAGTGGAATGTGTTCCTGCTGTCCTCGCCCGACTTCATGTATCGCTAGATGGGGGCCACCATGGACCGTCGCACGTCATTGAAGGCTGCCGCGCTCATCCCGCTCGGCGCGCTCGCCCTGTCCCGCGCCGGGCGCCTGTTCGCCGCGCCATCGGCCGGCGGCAAGCTCCTCATCGTCTTCCTGCGCGGGGGCTACGACGCGGCCAATCTCCTCGTGCCGGTGTCGAGCCCGTTCTACTACGAATCGCGCCCCAACATCGCGGTGGCGAGGCCGGGAAGCGACGCGAACGCGGCCATCGCGCTCGACGCGGACTGGGGGCTGCATCCGGCGCTTCGCGCCTCGATCCTTCCGCTCTATGAGAAGAAGCAGGCCGCGTTCGTGCCCTTCGCCGGCACCGAGGACCTTTCGCGCAGCCATTTCGAGACGCAGGATTCCATCGAGCTCGGGCAGCCGCTGAAAGGCGAGCACGATTTCCAGTCGGGATTCCTGAATCGCCTCGTGGCCGCGATGTCCGACCACCGCGGCATGTCCTTCACCGACCAGCTTCCGCTCATCTTCCGCGGCGGCGCGCAGGTGCCCAATATGGCGCTACGCAGCCTCGCCAAGCCCGGGGTCGACGCGCGCCAGGGCGAGATCATCCGCGAGATGTATCGCGGCACGCGCCTCGAATCGCGCGTGAACGAAGGCCTCAGCGTGCGCGACGAGGTGATGCGCGACATGGCGGGGGAAATGGAGATGGCCAGCCGTAATGCCATCAGCACCAAGGGCTTCGAGCTCGAGGCACGCCGCATCGCAAGGTTGATGGTGGAGCGCTACGACGTGGGCTTCATCGACGTGGGCGGATGGGACACACACGTGGGCGAGGGCGGCGCCGCGGGCTATCTCGCCACCCGCCTGGAGGAGCTCGGGCGAGGTCTCGCGGGATTCTCCGACGCGATGGGTGCCGGCTGGAGCGATACGGTGGTCGTCGTGATCAGCGAATTCGGGCGCACCTTCCGGGAAAACGGCAATCGCGGCACCGACCACGGGCACGGCACGGTGTATTGGGTGCTGGGCGGCAGCGTTCGTGGCGGGCGCGTGGCCGGGGAGCAAGTGCGCGTCGAGCGCGCCGCGCTCCTTCAGGACCGCGACTATCCGGTACTGAACGAATACCGCGCTGTATTGGCCGGATTGGCAGCGCGGCTGTTCGGTCTCGACGAGACGCGGCTACAGGAAGTGTTCCCCGGCGCGAAGCCCCGCGACCTCCAGCTGATCTAGCCGGCGCACGCGTCTTTCGTTCCGATAGTGCCTGTCGCCCTGCGTCAGACTCGCCTGGCCTGATCCCCCACCGGCAGCTTGCGCACTCTCTTGCCGGTCGCGGCATAGATCGCGTTGGTCACCGCCGGCGTGATTGCCGACGTTCCGGCCTCGCCCATCCCCCCCGGCGGCTCGACACTCTTCACGATGTGAACCTCGATCACCGGCGCCTCGTTCATCCGCAGCACCTGGTAATCGTGGAAATTGCTTTGCTCGACGCGGCCGCCCTTCAGCGTGATCTCTCCATGGAGCGCCGCCGTGATACCGAAGATGACCGCGCTCTGGATCTGCGCACGCACGGTATCGGGATTGACGACGGTGCCGCAATCGACCGCGCACACCACGCGCCGGACCCGAACCGCTCCGTCCTTCGACACCTCGACTTCGGCGACCAATGCCAGGTAGGTCGCGAAGACGAACTGGAGGGAGACGCCGCGGCCGACCGCTTTGGGCAGGGGCTTTCCCCAGCCGGCCTTCTGCGCCGCGAGCTCGAGGACGGCCTTGGCGCGCGGCGACTTGTCGAGGAGCGCCCGCCGATAAGCGACCGGATCCTGCTTCGCCGCCGCCGCAAGCTCGTCGATGAAGCTTTCGGTCACGAACACATTGTGCGACGGCCCGACGCTGCGCCAGAAGGACGTCGGAATGCCCGGAGGCTCCAGCCGCAGGTACTCGACGTGCAGGTTCGGGAGGGCATAGACTAGGTCGATCGCGCCTTCGATGGTGTCGGAGTCGAGGCCGTTGTTGAACGCCGGGGGAACCCAGCGCGCTATGACCGAGGACCCCGCGAAGCGGTTGCTCCAGGCCACCGGCATTCCCTTGTCATCGAGGCCCGCGGATATCCGGTCGAAAAAGTACGGCCGATACATGTCGTGCTGGATATCTTCCTCGCGCGTCCACACGACCTTCACCGGGCCGTCGACTTGCATCGCGATCTGGACCGCGCGTGTGACACCGTCGATCTCGAGCCGGCGACCGAAGCCACCGCCGATCAAATGGTTGTGAACCACGACCTTCTCCAACGGCAGGCCAGCGGTCTTCGCGGCGGTGGCCTGCGCTCGCGCGAGGACCTGGTTGCCGACCCAGATTTCGCAGCCATCCTTGCGGACGTGAACCGTGCAGTTCATCGGCTCCATGGTCGCGTGCGCGAGGAAAGGTACCTGGTAGGCCGCCTCGACCTTGGTGACCGCGCCCGCCATCGCCTTCGCGCCGTCGCCGATGTTCTGGGCAACCGCTCCCGGCTTGAGCGTCGCCTTTTCGAGCTCGTCGGCGATCTGTGCCGTGTCGAGCTTGGCGTGCGGACCGTCGTCCCATTCGATCGCGAGCGCCGCCAGGCCTTTCTTCGCCGCGCCCATGTGGTCGGCTACCACCGCCACGGCGTCGTCGAGCCGCACGATCTGGCGCACGCCCTTCACGGCCTTGGCCGCGGTATCGTTCACGCTCTTCACGCGACCGCCGAACACGGGCGATTGCGCGAGGGTCGCGATCTTCACGCCCGGCGGCCGGGCGTCGATGCCGAAGACGGCCGTTCCGTTGACCTTCGACGGCGTGTCGAGGCGCTTGGCCGGGGTGCCGATGAGCTTGAAATTTTCCGGTTGCTTGAGCACTACGCTTTCAGGGATGGGCAGGGCGGCGGCGTCGGCGGCAAGCTCGCCATACTTGACGCGCCTGCCCGTCGGCACGTGAAGCACCGTGCCGCTTTGCGCGCGGCAGGACGACGGATCGACATCCCAGCGCCTGGCCGCCGCCGACACGAGCATGACCCTCGCGGTCGCGCCGGCCTGGCGCAGCGGTTGCCACGACGCGCGTATCGCATTCGAGTTGCCGGTTGCCTGTATCCCACCGAACAATGGGTTGCCATATAGCTTTTCGTTGGGCGGGGCGTGCTCCAGGCGCACCTGCTTCAGGTCCACCTCGAGTTCTTCGGCGATCAGCATCGGGATGGAGGTGTAGGTCCCTTGGCCCATCTCGACGTACGGCATGGTCATGACGACGTATCCGTCGCTTCCGATGCGGATGAACGCGTTGGGCGCAAACGTCGCATCCGCGGCGCTTTGGGCCGCACCGGCATCGCGAGTCGAAGGAACCACGGTGAAGCCGATGAGGAGACCTCCGCCCACTGCCGTGCTCACGGTCAGGAAGCGGCGACGGGAAAGATCCACGACGGGATGGCCGGTCACGTCAGGCCCCTTTCTTGGCGCTCGCCGCGCGCTTGATTCCCTCGCGGATTCGCACATAGGTGCCGCAGCGGCAGATGTTCCCCGACATGGCGGCGTCGATGTCGCCATCGGTCGGATGGGGCTTCGCAGCGAGCAACGCCGCAGCCGACATGATCTGGCCGGATTGGCAGTAGCCGCATTGCGGGACCTCCAGCTCGATCCAGGCCTGCTGGATCTTCTTGCCGGCCGGCGTGGTGCCGATGGCCTCGATGGTCGTGATGCGCTTGCCCGCCGCTGCGGAGATTGGCGTGACGCACGAGCGTACGGGCTTCCCATCGAGGTGAATGGTGCACGCGCCGCACAACGCGAGGCCGCAGCCGAATTTGGTCCCGTTCATCCCGAGCACGTCGCGCAGCACCCAGAGGGTCGGCGTGTCGTCGTCGACATCGACGCTATGGGCAATGCCGTTGACGGTGATTGCATGGGGCATGTGTCGCTCCTTCCAAGATCTGGATGATCCGGCCCGCGTGCGGCGATGGCTATCGATGTTTTCTGACGTCAGCGGTTAATGCAGCTATCATTTCCGCATGTCTTCCACGCTCCCCCCGCTGGAAACGTTTCGTTTCTTCGAGGCTGCCGCACGGCACTTGAATTTCACGCGCGCCGCGGAGGAAATGCATGTCACCCATGGCGCGGTGAGCCAGCGCATCAAGCGGCTGGAGGAGAACCTCGGGGTCCGTCTTTTCCGGCGCAGCGCAAGGCGCATGGTGCTGACCGACGAAGGCAGCCGCCTCCTGGAGCGCGTGCGCGCCGCCATCACCGAGCTCGCCGAAGGAATCGAGTCGATTCGTCCCGGTGATGGGGAGCAGATCCTCACGATCAGTACACCGCCGTGTTTCGCGGCGTACTGGCTGCTGCCGCGCCTCGCGGACTTCAATGAGCAGCATCCCGACATCCAGGTGAATCTCCGGGCCTCGAGGGCGCTGGCGGATTTCACCCGCGACGGCGTCGACATGGCGGTGCGGTTCGGGCTGGGGACGTGGGCCGGATTGAAATCGATCAAGCTCTACGATGACGAACTGGTCCCGGTGTGCAGCCCGGCGTTCAGGGGCGGCCGGCTGCCCCGTGATCCCGCGGACCTCCTCAAAGTGCCGCTCCTGCACGATGACCGGCAGCCCTGGTCGCTCTGGTTCGAAGCAGTCGGCTTGTCGTATCGCGACGCCGGTAAAGGGCCGAGCTACAGTGGCGACAATCTCCTTCTTCCAGCGGCGATCGCCGGCCTCGGCGTCGCCCTGGCACGCGCATCGCTCGTCGAAGCGGACCTCGAGTCGGGCCGATTGATTCGACTTTTCTCCCGAAGCGTGCCGACCCGATACTCGTACTACATCGTGTATCCGCCGGGCTCGGAGACGTTCGGAAAGATTCAAGAGTTCCAACAGTGGCTACTCGAGCAGGTCCAACCGAGGAGGCAGGAGGCTCCGCCACCGGTTCGCCGTCGAAAGCTCGCCAGCGTATAAGCGCAGCGCGGGAGCGGCTCCCAAGAGGCTGCCGAGAGTCATCTCGACGCCGCGCGTGCCGTCTTCAGTGCTGTGGTCCACCACAGCAGATCGTCGATCATCGCCCCGGCAGGCGCCTCCAGCTCGGCCAGTCCGGCGTCGACATCGCCGCCCTGGTAGTGGGCCCAGAGCGTGGCGACAGGGATATGGACCGACGTCCGAATCGGGGCGAGCTGGATCTCGATCGCAGTCTCGCGCAGCTGCTGTACGCCGCGTGCACCCATCGCCGAGCCATAGCTTACGAAGGCGCAGGCCTTGCGATTCCACTCGGGATAGACCCAGTCGATCGCGTTCTTGAGCACCGCGGAAGGCCCGTAGTTGTACTCGGGGGCGACGAACACGAAGCCGTCGGACTGTCCGATCGCGGCGGTCCATCTCTGCACGACCTCGTTCTTGTAGGGCGGGCGGCCCGGCATGGCTGGCGTCAATGGCTGATCGAAGAACGGCATCGGAAAGTCGCGCAGGTCGAGGAGCAGGGCATCGACCTCCTTGCGTTTCTTCAGGTGCTGCAGGATCCAGTGCGCGGGCTTTTCCGAGAAGCGGCCCTCGCGGGTGCTGCCGACAATGACGGAAATGGCGGTCATGCTTTCAATCCTTGGTGTTCATTCAAAGCAAGGTATCGCGGCGTATCCGATCATGGCAGCCTATTTTTCTCGATCCAAAACATCGGTCGGAACGATAGATGCGCCACCCCTCACTTGCGCTTGAGCTGCGCGATGAAGGCGCGCGCGGCCGGCCCGGGCGGCGCGTCCTTGCGAAAGACCACTTTCATAGGAAGGCTCATGTCGCGCGGATTGCCCTCGACACGGATCTTGACCAGCGCTCCACTGTCGAGGTCCGCCTTCACCATGTGCAACGGCATGTGTCCCCATCCCAGGCCGGCCTTGAGGAACGCGTGCTTGGCCCCGAGGTCCGCGAGGCGCCAGGTGAGCGGCGAGAGCACGCCGAAATTGCGTCCCTCCGTCAACGCGGTCCTGTCGGTGAGAACCAGCTGCACCTGCTTGGCGATGGCCGATGCCGAGACCACGCCGCGCGTCGTCGCCAGGCGATGGAAGGGGCCGACGACCGTCACGAACTCGACCCTCAGCAAGGCCTCGGATTGAAGCTCATCGGGCACGAGCGGCAGCGAGCCGATGACGCCGATGCTGCAGTTGCGATCGAGGACGGGCTTGGCGACCCCGCCAAGGGCCTCGACATAGAGCCTGAGCGGAGTATGCGGATACGTCTTGCGGCTGTGCGCCGCCGCCCGCGTGAGCGCTTCCATCGGCAACATCACATCCACGACCACGGAAAGCTCGGGCTCGAGGCCCTCGCGCATCGCACGGGCCCGGGCCTTGAAGCCGTCGACGTTGTCCGCCACCGAGCGGGCATCGGCAAGAAGGCTCTTTCCCTCCTCGGTGAGCCGCGGGTAGCGGGCGGAACGATCGAAGAGCTTCACGCCCAGCTGCGCTTCCAGGTTGGCGAGCGTCTGGCTCACCACGGATTGCGCGCGCCGCAGTTTCCGCCCCGCGGCCGAGAAGCTGCCCGCGTCCACCGCGGCGATGAAGGTTCGCAGTTGGTCCAGCGTCACTCCGTCCAGCATGGCCCATCTCCTTTAACGATATGTCTCATCTAAATATATAGGCTTTAAGGATATGACGCGAGGCCCTATTGTGTCTGTAGGGAACCTTTTTGGAGACAGAAATGAGCTCGACAGCTGCCGTACTTACCCGCCCCGACACCGCGACCCGCCGCATCGTGCAAACCACCAGCGGCCGCCGCCACGGCCCGGTCAATCGCCTGGTCAGCCCTTCCGATATCGGCGAGCTGATCAAGCCCTTCGTATTCCTGGATCACGCGGAAGTCGTGGCGAGGCCCGAACCGCTCTTCGGAATCCATCCCCACTCCGGAATCGCGACGCTCACGGTCGTGCTGCGCGGAGCCATGGTCTACGAGGACACGACCGGCAAGAGCGGTTCCGTTCCGACGGGTGGGCTCGAATGGATGAGGGCCGGAAACGGCGTGTGGCATGACGGCGGGGCCTTGCCCGGCGAGCCGTTGCGCGCCTTCCAACTTTGGGTGGCGCTGCCGGCCGCCGAGGAGAATGGTCCCGCGGAAAGCCAGTACATCTCCTCGGACGATGTGCAGTCGGAGGGCCCTGCGCGCGTGATCCTCGGACGTTACGGCCGCGCCGTCAGCCCGATTCGTGCCCCCGCGGGCATCAACTATCTGCACGTCAGCCTGAAAGACGGGCAACGCTGGAGCTACACGCCGCCCGACGGACACACGGTCGCATGGCTGGCGGTCGACAAAGGCGCCTTGCGGGCGCACCAGCCGATCCTCGCGGGGCAGGTCGCCGTTTTCGAGGAATCCGGCGACGCGATCGAGCTCGAGGCGGATGGCGACACGTCGTTCGTCCTGGGATCGGCGATCAAGCATCCGCACCCGCTCGTCCTGGGCTACTACTCGGTCCACACGAGCCGCGCGGCGCTCGATCAGGGTGAAGCGCAGATCGATCGTATCGGCCAGCGGCTTCGGGCCGCGGGTCGCTTGTAAACGATCGGTTGCAAAGTCTTGCAACTTCCATGGTGCGCGCGTGCTCATACTGGTCCCGCGGATCAATTCGTCAAGGAAGAGAACCGGCATGCAAGAACGCAAATTGACCATCATGAATCGCCTGGGGCTGCACGCGCGCGCCGCGGCCAAGCTCGTGACACTGGTTTCCAGGTACGCGTCGAACGTCGTGCTCGTCGCCAACGGGCGACGCGCCGATGCGCGTCACTTCATCGCCGTCCTCATGCTCTCCGCGGGAATGGGAACCGCGGTGTTGATCCAGGTCAGCGGGCCCGACGAAAGCGAGGCGATGAGGGCGGTGGCGCGTCTTATCAGCAACGGATTTGGCGAAGGCTAGCTGCGTTGATCGCCGTTATCCGTGCGCGCTTGCTTGCCGCTCTGGCGATTTTTCTCGCCCGGCCGGTCAAGCGCTGCACCCCCGCGACAAGCACGGATCCCGACTCGCTCGCGGCAGTGCTTCGCAAGGGCGACGTGCTCCTCACCGAGGGAAATACGTGCGCCGCGGCGCTCATCAAACGCCTTACACGTTCGATGTGGTCTCACGTGTCGATGTATGTGGGTGCGCTCGAGGAGGGGCCGGATCCGCGCTGCATCGTCGAAGCCGATATCGTGGCGGGCGTGCGAGCGATACGGCTCTCGGAGCTGGAAGGCCTGAATGTTCGCGTGCTGCGCCCCATTGTCCTGAACGACAAGGATCGTGGCCGCCTCGCCGAATGGGTCGTGAGCAGGATCGGCGGCGAATATGATCTGGCGCACGCCTGGATGCTCGCCCGGCGCTTTCTACCGGCGCCGCCGAAGACCGGCTTCCCGCCCGCGCGGAACGGGATCGCGGAAGGCGCCACCCGATTCATTTGCTCCACCTTGATCGCCAATGCATTCACGCTGGCGGGCTATTCCATCGCGCCGATCCACAAGGCAGGCATCCCGGCCAGCAGCACGGACCATCGATATGTCATACCGAGCGATTTCGAGAGCGCCTCCGTATTCGAGGTCGTAAGCCCGCCGCCTAGCGCACCTCCGACTCCGCGAGCATAGAGTCGCCGAGCCGCGCGCGCTGCAGCTTCAGCAGCCACGCCGCCCACATTAGAGCCGCGAGCATCGTCGCCCGGCCCACCCACCCGAAGAAAAGGCCGATGCCGCGCGAGCGGCGCAGCAACCCCAGGTCGCCGAAAATGTTCTGCCAGTCGTGCCCGTCGCTCTCGGCGCCGGTGGTGCCGCCGAGGAGCATGAGCTGCGGATCGAAGGCGTCGTACATGTAGACCGCCATGTCGATCACCGAAAAGCCGAGGAGCCACAGGAAGATCGCCGCGCCGAACGGGTCGCGCCGTTTCACGAGGAGGGCCACGCCGAGCACGATCGGCATGAGGTGCTGCCCCAGTGTCCCGCCGAGCGTCATGATGAATTGCCCGAACCACCGGAAGAGCGCGTAGTGGCCGGCTTCGTGAAACGGCAGCAGGATCATGTGCAGGAAGCGGCTGCCGGCTTCGCCCGCGCGGACGTCCAGGTCATGCCAGATCCACAGGGTCCACAGCGCGAATAACGCCAATGTCGCCACGCGCGCGATCCAGTTCGGCTTGGCGACTTCTTCGGGCACGTAGAGGAGCAGCGGCGCGAGCACGGCACGCTTCGGCGCTGCGGGCGGGCGCGCAGGCGTAGCGCCGAACTTGGCAAGCACCAATCCGCACTCGGGGCAGGCCGCGGGAAGCGCCTGGTCTTCGGACAGCGGCGCGTGGCCGCATTTCGGGCAGGAAACGTAGGGCACCGACAGAGCTTATCCTGTGCCACGGGAAGTGACCCGCGAATCCATCGCAGGAGGCAACGTGACTCTTCGGCCGTTTCGAACCCGCTCGCTTGTTCCTTTCCTGTTCGCCATGACGCTGGGCGCGGCCCATGCCGCGGGTCCCGATCCCGCGGTGCTCAGCTACAAGCTGCCGGTGGATCTCAAGTGGAACGAGAGCCCGATGTATCCCGGGCTGAGGAACGCGGTGCTCTACGGCGATCCCGGCAAGCCCGGCCCCTACGCGGTGCGCAACAAGTTCTCGCCGAACTCGTTCAGCCGCCCGCATTTCCATCCGCACGATCGCTACATCCTCGTGTTGTCGGGAACTTGGTGGGTCGGGACGGGAGAGCGGTTCGATCCGGACAGCACGACACCGATGCCCGCGGGGAGCTTCGTGGTGCACTACGCGAACAAGGTCCACTACGACGGCGCCAAGGACGAGGGGTGCGAGCTCCTCATCTACGGCGACGGGCCGGGCACGTCGACGCGCGTGGGTCTCGCGGGCGATGCGAAGGCCGAGCTTCCCGTGGTGGCATACGTCGCCAACGAGACGGCGAATCCGGACCGCCTCGAAATCTTCCGCAAGGGATTGGCGGACTCGGGTTACATCGAAGGCAGGAACGTCGTGGTCGATCACCGTCATGCGAAGCTCGACGGCGAATACGCCGGCGTGATGTCCGAGCTCGCGGCGCGCAACGTGAACGTCATCCTGGCGGCGAACGCGCCCGCCGCTGTCGCGGCGTCGAAGACTACGCGCACGATCCCGATCGTGATGGCGGCGGTCAACGACCCGGTAGGCCTCGGGCTGGTGTCGTCGCTCGAGCATCCGGGCGGCAACGTGACGGGAACCACGAATTACGCGCCGCAGCTCATCGGCGAGCGCCTGCGGATCCTGAAGGAAACGATTCCGGGCCTCGCCCGGGTGTCGATGCTGATCAATGGGAACAACGCCAATAACAGGGCGCAGTTCCGCTTGCTGGAGGACGCGGCGGGAACGCTCGGCATCGAGGCGCAGATGCTCGACGTTCGCTTCCCGGCCGACATCGAGCCGGCGTTCGCTCGCGCCCGCGCGTTCGGCGCGCAGGCCATCCTCAATGGCGTGGACAGCTTCATCAATTCCCAGCGCTTCGCGATGGCGCGCATCGCCGCGCAGAACGGCTTGCCCGCGATCCTCACAGACCGCGAGTACGTGCTCGCCGGCGGGCTCATGTCGCTCGGGGTCGGCCACCAGCAGGGCTACTATCGCGCCGGCGAGTATGTCGCGAGGATCCTGCGCGGCGCGAACCCCGCGGACCTGCCGGTGGCGCGTTCCACGGAATTCGTCCTCAGCGCGAGCCGGTCCGCGCTGGACGGTTTGAAGCTGAAGCTGCCCGAGGGTCTCGCCGCGCGCATCGACGAGTGGCTTCCGTAGCGAGACTACTTCGCGCGTTCCAGGTAACTCTGGAACACGCCGACATGCACGAGCGCGGGCTCGGCCGATTCCGGCCACAGGTCTTCGGTACGAAAGCGGACGTCGTAGGTGGGCTCATCGGCCGCCTCTACCGAATGCGCATGCGCGTCGGGGAAGGGATAGGCGGGCGACTCGCTCACCACCACGCCCGCCTTGCCGCGAATGTAGCCAGGCATGCGCACGTGGCCCGGCACGTAGTCGAGGCGTACGCGCACGCGATCGCCGGGCCGGAAGCTTTCACGGGACGCGACATTGGTGCGGCCCGCGGCGCTCGGCATCGACAGCGGAAACGCGCCGCCCGAGCGCCGTTCGAGCTCCTCGAGCGTGACGATGCCTTTCTCGGCGCAAAGCGTGGCGAGGCTCGTGAGGGAGCGCTCGTAGTAGCTCGCGGTAAGGTAATGGCGCGGCTCCATGCGCTCGATCGCGTGGCGGTACTCGTCCATGTTGAAGATGCCGAGCCTGACCGCCAGGGAGTAGAGCGCGTTCACGCGCATTTCCCACGGCGCGTGGAATGTGCGCGCATCGAGCGTGTATCGCACAGGACCGAAGCCCTGCTTGCCGCCCAAGTCGTGCATGCCGTCCATCGGTCGATTTCTCCTAGAGGCGCGCGACGCCGATCATCGCGTCGCGCGTGACGATTTCCGCGAGCCTGTCCTCGGGCCAGCCGAGGGTCTCCGGGGGCTGCACCGGCAGCACCATGTAGCGCGTGTCGGCGGTGGTATCCCAGACGCGGATCTCCACTTCGGGCGGCAGATCGAGGCCCATCTCCTTCAGCACCGTGCGCGACTGGCGCACCACGCGCGCGCGGTACTCGAGATCCTTGTACCAATCCGGCGGCAGCCCGATGATCGTGAACGCGGTGCACGAGCAGAGCGTGCAGCAGATCACGTTCTGCAGCGTGGGCGCGTTCTCGAGCACCACGAGATGGCGATGGTGCCTGGGCATGGCGAGGCCGAGCTCGGCGACCGCTTCGCGGCCGTTGGCGAGGAGCCGCTGGCGGAATGCAGGATCCACCCAGGCCTTGGCGACCACCCGCGCGCCGTTGCGCGGCGTCCACTCCCCTTCCGCCAGATGCGTGAACTCCTCGACCGCCTTGCCCGGGTTCAGGCCGCGTTCGTCGAGCGCGCCCTGGATCGCATCCACGCGCTGCTCCACGGAAGCGACGGCGGGGTGCGCCGCGTTGGGTTGGGCCATCGATCGAGCTCCTCGCGTCCGGAAGTTAAAGCAGTATTGCGAGTCCCCCGGATGAGGTCAAGGGAGCATGCCGGCCGATTCGACGTCGTATTGCGCGCCCAGCCTCGCCACCACGTCTTCGATGACGCGATGGCAATGACGCGGGCAGGCGGGCGGCGGCATGATGTACCAGTTCGCGGTGTCGCCGCCATCGGATTCGCGAAAGATCGGCTCCGGCATCCGGCAGCGGGTCACGCAATCGACGACGCGGGTGCGAACGAACTCGCGCACCAGCAGTGCGTGAAGTTCGGCGGCGGAAATGGTTTGCCTTGGCATGGGACATGTTTGCAGTTGGATGCGCGCAGCATAGAGGCCGTACTCGGGTCCGGGGTCTGTAGGCCAACTCCTACATCGCCGGCATTCGAAACGAGTCGGGCCACGGTGTTGTCCACCTCTGCAGACGCAAGTCTCCACGAGGCAGACCATGACCAAGCCGAGAACCGGCCAGGCACCGCCGCCGCTTTCCCGCGACGAATTCGCCAAGCGCTTCCGCCAGTCGTTCTACGACCCCGCGTTCGACGCGGAAAGCGAGGCCATCGCGAGGCTCGAGGCGATCGCGTGGGAGGCCTACGATCAGGATCGCAAGGCGCCGCGCACCGCCAAGGCGGGCCCCGGGTTCGCCGATCCCGAGATGGACCTTTCGGTCGAATGGCGCGCCACGCGCGACAAGCTGCTGGATGCCGCGACGCGCCAGAAGGACCCGGCGACGAAATCGCGCGTGCTGGTCATCTGCGGCTCGTCGCGCAACGACGGCACGTGCCCCGGCGAGATGTCCAAGACCTATCGGCTCACCCGGATCGCGCGGGAGGCGCTCGAGCGCGAATCGATCGAGGTCGACCTCCTCGACTTGAGCCGGCTTACGTCCGATTATTACCTGCGCATCTATCCGTGCAAGGCCTGCGTCTCGACCGCGCAGCCGCTTTGCCACTGGCCGTGCAGCTGCTATCCCAACCACGCGTTCAACCAGGTGGGCGACTGGATGGCGGAGATCTACGAGCGCTGGGTGGCGGCGCACGCGGTGATCCTCCTCACGCCTTGCAACTGGTACCACGCGTCGAGCTCGATGAAGCTCATGATCGACCGGCTGGTGTGCGCCGACGGCGGCAATCCCGATCCGACCACCACGAAGGGCAAGGATGCCGAGAAGGCCAAGGAGGTCGAGCTCGCCGGCTGGCCCTATCCCAAGCACCTCGAAGGGCGCGTGTACGGCGTCGTGGTGCACGGCGACGTCGCGGGCATCGAGGACACGCGCCGCGCGCTTTCCGACTGGCTCGATTGGCTGGGATTGATCGAAGCGGGGCCGCTCGCGCGCCTCGACCGCTACATCGGCTACTACGAGCCCTATGCGACGAGCCACGAGGCGCTCGACCGCGACCAGGACGTGCAGGAGGAAGTGCGCAACGTCGCACGCGCGGTGGCGAACGCCGTGCGCGAGCTGCGCGCGGGGACGCTCTCCAGGCCCGACGCGAAGCTCGAGCGGCCGCGCCCTAAGTAGCCGCGGGGTTCGCCACCACGTAGCGCACGAAGCCGCTCTCGGCCGTGTACTTGTCGTACAGGCCGCGCGCGCGGTAGTTGTTCTCGCGCGTGTTCCAGTAGAGGCGCGACCAGGATTGCGCCTTCATCTCCGCGAGGAGCCAGTCGATGAGCTGCTTGCCCACGCCGGCCGAGCGGCGACGCGGGTCGACGAAGAGATCCTGGAGGTAGCAGACCGGCGTGAGCGTCGCCGTATTCTCGTGAACGAGGTAATTCGCGATCCCGATCACCTCGCCGCTGCGTTCGGCGACGATGGCGTGCACGGGCACCGCGGGGTCGAGGATGCGCGCCCACGTGTAGCGCGCCACGGGCTCGTTGGGCGCACGCTCGTAGAATGCGCAATAGCCGTCCCAGAGCTCGCGCCAGCGTGCCGCGTCGCGCGCCTCGACCCCGCGGATCGTGACCTCACTTTTCATCCCGCGCTCTTCAGCGCGTACCCATAGGCGAGGTTGGTGCGGCCCGCGCCGCTCCTGTCGTACACCGCCTTGTATTCCGCGATCCTGTCGCCCATGACCTCCACGCGATACTCCGGCTTGAAGTCGTAGAGGCGCGCGTTGTTGGCCCCGAAGATGGCGGTCTTCACGGGGCCGTCGGCGGCGCCCAGCGGCGCGAGGCCGTACTTCTTCTGCAGCTCCGCGGGAATCTCGAGCCGGCGCAGCGCCTCGATCTGCCACTGCGGCGAGCCGGTCCAGATCGCGTCCGTGCCCCAGCACACGTGGTCGGCGCCCAGGCCCCGGATGAGCTGGCCCATCATCACCGCGGAGACGCGCGGATCGGCGATCGTGGATTGCGCGAAGAGCTGGCCCACGTCGGCGTAGACGTTGGAAACGCCGTGCTTGGCGGGAATCTCGGCGAGGTCGGTGATCCACTCGATGCGGCCGGTCTGCTCGAACTGCGCCCACGCGTCCTCGGGCCTGCCGCCGCCCGCGAAACGATATCCGCCGTGGTAGATGATGAAGTTCAGCTGCGGCCAGTCCTTCGCGGCCTTGGCCACGTCGCGCACGTCGGAGTATTGGAGGAGGTGCGGGTACTGCTTCTCCACCGAGGGCGGGAAGAGTCCCTTGTGGATGCAGACGTTCTTCAAGCCGGCCTTGAGGAAGCGCTCGTAGGCGGGGTAGACGAGCTTCTCGTCGTCGAGGCGCCACGGATGCTTCGAAAGGTCCTTGTGGGTGTTGTCGCCGATCGTGTAGCCCTTCATCGAGTCGGGCTTCAGCTCGGTGATGGCCTGCTCGACCTGCTCCATCCATCCCGGGTAGCCCGGCGTGAAGATCGCGTGCGACATCATCCGCTTGGCGCGCGCGAGGCCGTTCACGTCGGCGCGCGCCTGGGCCTTCATCTCGTTGGTGAGGAACCAGTCCTCGGGCACCTCCGAAGGCGCGCCGCTGATGCAGGCGACCTTGGTGTCGCTGTCGAGGTAGATCTCCTTGAGATAGTTCGCGAACATCAGGTCGTCGATGGTCTGCTCCTTGCCCTTGAGGGCCGGGTTCCATCCCGCCTTGCCCACCGCGTTCCTCTGGTTCACGAAGGTGGTGATCTTCGTTCCCGGGCGCAGGAAGTGCGTGTGCATGTCCATGATGAATTGGCCGGACAGGGCGCGCGCGCGCTCGTCGGCGCGCTCCGGCTCGGCGGCCTCGGCGCGCGAGACGGCGTAGAGCGGGCCGTAGGTGTCGTTCATCGCGAGGAAGGCCGCCGCCATCCCGGCGGCGCTCTGGAAGAAGCGCCGGCGGCTGATACCCAGGCGCCGGGCCATGCGCGCCCCGGACTCCTTCACGCGTGCCTCGAACTGCGCCTGCCTGGCCGTCTGGCCGGCCGGCATGAACTCGTCGCTGGAGACCGACTGCACGGGAATCGGGGACGGGAACAGGGACTCGGCGGATGCCAGCCGCGCCAGTTCTTCCGGGGACAGCATGCTCATGGGGCCTCCAAACGGAAAGTGGTGTCAGGTACGACATATTAAGTCGTACCTGACACCACTTTCGCTTTTGTCGGACGAGCCCTGCGGGCGCGCGTCTATTCTTCCGCGCCGGCCCATTCCTGCGCGGCGCGCGCGGCCGCGGTACGGGTGTAGAAGAAGCCGTCGCGCACGAAGCCGGAGATGAGGGTGGCCTTGGCGGCGACGATGCGGCCATTGGGGGCGCGATCGATCACCACCTCCTCCGGCAGGCCGTCGAGAAGGTGAAAAGGGGCGAGGCGCCCGTCGGCGAAGCGCGAGGGGTAGATCTTCTGGGTCGCGAAGTCGAAGAACGCGGGCCGGAAGCGCAGCCCCGAGTTTTCCTGGCTGCGGCCGCCCGTGCCCAGATGGACGGTGTTCTCGCGCTTCAGTTCGTTTTGGCTCAACACGCGTTTCACTTTTCGCTCCCGGCGGGCCGATGCGGGCCCGGATCAGTGAGTCCATATTCCACCGACGCGAAGCGCGCCGATATGGGAAATGTCTCAATCCGACCGGCGATAAACGCCGCTAAGCGGATAGGCGGTCGCGCGGAGCCGATGTAGGGCATTGTCCTAGGCGATTCTTACTGGTGAAACGCGCATTACAAATATGGAATTTTCGCTGGCCGGGCATTCCGCCGGCGCGTCTCATGGCGGCTCGATCAACCGAGGCGAGGAGCCCCATGAAAACCAAGCTCACCTGTTTCATTGCATGTGCCGTCGTTTCAACCGCGTTCGCGCCGCGCGCGCTCGCGAATGAAGGCGAGGCGAAGGCGCCGTCCCAGCAGAGCCGTTTCGCGACCTGCGCGCACCAATCGAAGGGACTGCGCGGCGACGACCACCAGAACTTCATGAGCGAGTGCCTGAAGGGGCACGAGGCGGACGCGGAAGCGCTCAAGAAGGAGGCCACGGCGCACAAGGCCTCGGCGGAGCCCTCCCATCAGCAGGGCAAGATGAAGACCTGCAACGACGAGGCGGGCAAGAAGAACCTGCACGGCGACGAGCGCCGTGAGTTCATGAGCACGTGCCTGAAGGGCTAGGCCGCGGTGACCGTCTTGACGGCCTGCGCGAGGTGCTCGGCGAAGCGCTCGCGCAGCGCCGTCTTCATGAGCTTTCCGGTGGCGGTGTGCGGAAGCTCGTCGACGAATACCACGTCGTCGGGGATCCACCACTTCGCCACCTTGCCCTCGTAGAAGCGCAGCAGCTCCTCGCGCGTCACCTCCGACTTGGGCTTCCTCACCACCACCAGCAGGGGGCGCTCGTCCCATTTCGGATGCTTGCAGGCGATCACCGCGGCCTCGTGCACCGCGGGGTGCGACATCGCGAGGTTCTCGAGCGCGATCGAGCTGATCCATTCGCCGCCGGACTTCACCACGTCCTTGCTGCGGTCGGTGATCTTGAGATAGCCGTCGGCATCGAGGGTCGCCACGTCGCCGGTCGGGAACCAGCCGTCGACGAGCGGGCTCTGCGTCCCCTTGTAATAGCCGCGGACGACCCAGGGACCGCGCACCATCAGGTCGCCGAACGCCTTGCCATCCCACGGCAAGTCATGGCCGTCGCCATCGACGATCTTCCAGTCGACGCCGAACACCACGTGCCCCTGCTTCTCGCGGATCTTTCTCTGCTCTTCAACGGGCAAGGTCAGGTGCTTCTCCTGCACCTTGCATACGCTCCCGAGCGGCGACATCTCCGTCATGCCCCAGGCGTGGTTCACCTCGATGCCGAAGTCATCCTCGAGCGTGCGGATCATCGCCGGCGGGCACGCCGCGCCGCCGATGATGGTGCGCTGCAGCGTGGTGAGCCGCACGCCGTTTTCCTTCATGTACTGGATGAGGCCGCCCCACACGGTCGGCACGCCCGCGGAGAAGGTCACGCGCTCGCTCTCGAAGAGCTCGTGCAGCGATTTTCCGTCGAGCGCCGCCCCCGGGAAGACGATCTTGGCGCCCACCAGCGGGGCGGCGAAGGGAAGACCCCAGGCGTTCGCATGGAACATCGGCACCACGGGCAGCGCGCAGTCGCGCGCGCAAAGGCCCATGGCGTCCGGCAGGCAGATCGCGTAGGCATGCAGGACCGAGGAGCGATGGCTGTAGAGCGCGCCCTTCGGGTTGCCGGTGGTGCCCGAGGTGTAGCAAAGGCCGCACGCGGTGTTCTCGTCGAAGGTGGGCCACTCGAAATCGTCGGACTCGGCCGCGAGGAGCTCCTCGTAGCAGAGCATGTCTTGCGTCCCCGCGGGCATGTGCGCGCGGTCGGTCATGACCACCACGTTGGCGAGGCCGCGGCAGGCGGGGAGGATCTTTTGCACCAGCGGCAGGAAGCAGGCGTCGACGAACAGCGCCGCATCCTCGGCGTCGTTCACGATCCACGCGATCTGCTCGGGGAAAAGGCGCGGGTTCACCGTGTGCATCACCATGCCGCTGCCGGCCGCCGCGTAGTACAGCTCGAAATGGCGATGGCCGTTCCAGGCGAGGCTCGCGACGCGATCGCCGGCCGCGAGGCCGAGCTTGCGCAACGCGTTCGCGAGGCGCCGCGCGCGGGTGTGGGCCTCGCGATAGGTGTAACGGTGCAGGTCGCCCTCGACGCGGCGCGAAACGATCTGCGTGTCGCCGTGGTGCCGATCCGCGTGGCGGATGAGATCCGACACGAGAAGCGGTGTCTCCATCATCAGGGCACGCATGGCGGTCCTCCCGCAAGGGTGTCCGGTGATCTTACGCCGCCGCAGATTTGGTTGCTGGCTCAGGCGAGGACGAGTGCGGTTCCTCTCGACCTGGCGGACCACCTTGCAAAGCGCATCGTCCCGGTAAGCGCGTCGCGCATCGCCGTTCTTCTGGGCGAGTCAATTAGAGGCGGGTGCTGGTGGAAATCGGCTTCTTTCCGAGCGAAGTCGTGCCTACCGGATTTGCGCGGTTGAAAAACCTAGGCGCGGGTGGTGCGTTGGAACCAGTAGGCGCGCGTGTCGTGGCTCCAGCACGCCGAGATCGGGACCTTGGGCTGTTGCGCGCGCATCTTGGCGAGAACCCAGCGGGCGCGCGCGCGGCGCGACCAGGTGGGGAAGAATTGCCGCGCGAGGGCGCGGGTATGGGCGAAGCCGTTGCGATTCATGTCCGTGGGGTCTCCTTCTTGCAGACCATGATCGCGGCTTTCCCCGCGGATATCTGTCGGAACCGGGGAAGCCGGCGGCAAAGGCCCTCTGAATCAGGTATCGGACTTGTCCTGCAAGAGGTCGCGGGCGGCCGTCCGCAAGTCCTCGACGAATAGCTCGTACACCCCGGCGCCTTCCGGGCGGTCCTTCATGCGCAGGATGTAGGACGGATGGAAGGTGGGCAGCACGTCGGGCAGGCCCTCGCGGGACTGGATCCTGCCGCGCTCCCGGGTGATGCGGAACCGGGCCCCGAGGAGCGCCTTGGCCGCGGTGGCGCCGAGGGCCACGATGAGCGCGGGCTTCACCGTGGCGAGCTCGCGCTCGAGCCACTGGTGGCAGGCCTCGATCTCGCGCTGTGCCGGGGTCTTGTGCAGGCGGCGTTTGCCGCGCGGCTCCCACTTGAAGTGCTTCACCGCATTGGTGACGTAGAGCTGCGTCCGGTCGAGGCCCGCCTCATGCAACGCCTGGTCGAGGATGCGCCCGGCGGGGCCGACGAACGGATGGCCCTCGCGGTCCTCGATGTCCCCGGGCTGCTCGCCGACCAGCATGATGCGTGCGCGCGCACGGCCCTCGCCGAAAACGGTCTGCGTGGCGTTCTTCCACAGGGGGCAGGCGCGGCAATCGCGCGCTTCTTCGCGCAGCTCCTCTAGGCGTGCGGCCGGGCCCGGCTTACGCGGCTTGTCCACCGGTCAACGTGAACAAAGTCACAACGTTCATGTCGGTATTCGGAGACATTTGCCGCTCGTCGGGAGGCCCTTGCCGGATGTCGCCCCGTCTGGCAGCGCGCGGCGGGCAAGCCGAAGATATGGCAACAGGAGACTCATATGCTTCGCTCGATCGCGGTTAGCGCAATCCTCTCCGTGGCCCTCGCGGCCCAGGCGAACGACGGGCTCGAGCCTTCGCTGCGCACCAAGGCCCTGGCCTCCGCCGGATCGGTCGTGGTGAAACACGCCGACGCGCCTTTCACCAGCGGGCGCGATCCGCTGCCCCAGGTGCTGCTTCTGGAAGAGCAGGAGCGGCGCGGCCCGCGGGGCGACTGTGAGTTCACCGCCAAGGATCTGTGCTACGACCTCGCCGACGGGCGCATCGTGTATCGCCCGGCGCGCAACTACATGCCGAGCGTGACCGGCCTCACGCCCGAGAACGTGTCGCTGCGCCACAACCGCGTCGTCTTCAAGTACTCCTTCAGGTAGCCGCGAGCTTCGCCTCGTTGAGCGCCTTGGCCTTCTCGGCGCGGGCGGAGCGCATGCACGAGATCTTGTCCTCGCCATGCTGGTCGCCGCACTTGGCGCGGGCGACGTCGTATTGCGCCTTGGCGCGCGCGAGCTTCGCGTCGGCGGCCGCGGCCACGGTGCCGCGGTACTGCGCCTCGAGGTCCGCCTTGCGGATGCGCTCGTCGGCCTTCGCCTCGGCCTTGCACAGGTCCTTCGCGGAGCTCTCCTGGTCGCGGCATTTTGCGAGCGCCGCATGGGCCTCGCCCTCGATCGCCTTCTTGGCGGCGCCGTAATCCACCGGGGACATGAGGGAGCGGGGCGAATCGACCGCGGCGCTGATGCCGAGCGCCGTGGCGCTCACCAGCAGGGCGGCGGCGATGGTCGCGAAAAGTGTGGTGCGTTTCATGTTTCTTCCCCGTTTCTTCGTCGGTACGGTTGCGCGCCGGCGCGTCCTGGTGTGTGCCGGGTCCGTAACGATGATGGCTCTCGCGTCGATGCCGATCTGTCGGCGCCGGGGAACCTGCGGGGTATGGATCGCTGAATCGGGCGTCAGGTAATTCCTGCGCGCCGCGGCGCGCGGGAAGGAAGCCCTCACATCCGCACGAAGCGCAAGGGCCGATCCGGGGATCGGCCCTTGCATCACTGCGCTCATTGCTGGCGTGCGGCGGTCTAGGACTTCTTGATCGCCTTGGCGTCGGCCATCGCCTTGTCCTTGTCGGCCTTCGCCTGCTTCTTGCACGCGCTCTTGTCGGCGCCCTTCAGGTCGTCGCACTTCTCTTTGGCGACCTCGTAGGTGGCGTCGGCTTTTTCCTTCGCCACGTCGTACATGGCGTGCGGCGTGCCTTTGCGCTTGGCTTCGAGCTCGGCCTTGGCGACCTTCTCGTTGCCCTTGGCTTCCTTATGGCAAACATCCTTGGCGTTGCCGCTCAGGGACTTGCACTTTTCATTCGCGGCCTTGTAGTCGGCCTCGATCTTTTCCTTGTCGGCGCGGTAATCCGCGCTCGCCGCGACCTTGGCGTTCTTCACCGGGTTGGTCGCCGTGCTGCCGGCGGGCGGCGCGGCGGTAGTGGATTGCGCCGGTGCCAGTGTCGCCGTACTGAGCAGGAAGGCCCCAGCAAGGGCGGCGTAAAGAGTAGTCATTTTCATTTTGTAGGGCTCCTTATGCGATTCCAGTCACTGGACCCACTGATTGCGCTCGCACTTGACCTCGAAGTCCGTGATCTGCTTCTCGGCCTCGTCTTTCGCAATCCCGTAGGAATTCTGGAGGCTGCCCGCGAGCTTTTCGCGGCGGCCGGCGATCTTGTCCAACTCGTCGTCGGTCAAGCGTCCCCACTGCTCGCGAACCTTGCCCTTGAGCTGCGTCCAGTTGCCTTCGATGCGGTCCCAATTCATGGCGTCACCTGAGTTGGAATGGATGTGAAGCGCTTCGGGAGAACCCTCCCGTCGCACTGGAGATGATGAAACGGCACGATTTTCCGATCTGTCGGGCAAAACGGAATTCGCGCTGCGAATTGCGCTGATAGCCTCGTCAGAAAACTCCTACATTGGAACCGCCCGCCTGCGCGCCGATCACACTTTCTCGCGCATCCGCGTCCGTCCGTTTTTCCGCACCAGGAGGTTTCCCATGCCCGCACCCTTCCAGCTTCCCCCACTTCCGTGGGATGAGAGCGCGCTCGAGCCCGTCATCTCGGCGCGCACCATCGGCCTGCACTATGGCAAGCACCACGCCACCTACGTCAAGAAACTGAACGAGCTGGTGGCCGGCACGCGCTACGCCGACATGCCGCTCGAGCAGGTCATCGCCGCCACGGTCGGATCCGAGGAGACGAAGAAGATCTTCAATAACGCCGCGCAGGCGTGGAACCACACCTTTTTCTGGAGTTGCCTCAAGCCGCGCGCCGGCGGCGAGCCGCCCAAGGTGATCGCCAAGCGCATCGAGGAGAGCTTCGGCGGCTACGCCCAGTTCAAGGAAAAATTCTCGCAGACCGCGGTCGATACCTTCGGCAGCGGCTGGGCCTGGCTCGTGGCCCGCGGCGACAAGCTCGAGATCCTCTCGACCGCGAACGCCGCCACACCGATCACCATGGGCGCCATGCCGCTCCTCGCGATCGACGTCTGGGAGCACGCGTACTACATCGACTACGAGAACCGCCGCCCCGAGTTCGTGGATGCGGTGATCGACCGGCTCCTCGACTGGAGCTTCGCCACGGAGCAGCTCGAAAAAGCCTATTCGGGCCAGCGCAAGGCGGCGTAGCGCCGGCATTGCCCCGGGGTCGGTACAATTCCGACCTCGGATGTCCCGCGTTTCCTCCAAAGAATCCCCCCGCGCGATCGCGTACTGGCTCCTCGCCTGCTGCGCGCTCGTCTTCGCCATGGTCGTCGTGGGCGGCATCACGCGGCTCACGCATTCGGGGCTGTCGATCGTCGAGTGGCAGCCCATCGTGGGAGCCCTTCCGCCGCTGGACGAGGCGCAATGGGCCGAGGCCTTCGCCAAGTACCGGCGCACTCCCGAATATCGCCTGCGCAACCCCGATATGACGCTCGCGGGGTTCAAGGGCATCTTCTGGTGGGAATATGCCCATCGCCTTCTCGGGCGCGTGGTGGGCGCGGTCTTCCTGCTGCCGTTTCTCTACTTCCTCGCGCGGCGCAGGATCGACGCCAGCCTGGGCGCGAAGCTCGCGGGAATCTTCATTCTCGGCGGCGCCCAGGGCGCGCTCGGCTGGTACATGGTGAAGAGCGGCCTGGTGGACGATCCACGCGTGAGCTCGGTGCGCCTCGCCGCGCACCTGGGCCTCGCCTTCCTCATCTACGCCTCGATGCTGTGGGTGGCGCTGGGGCTCCTCGTGCGCCCCGGCGGCGGCGCACGAGGAACCCTCGTGCTCCACGGGGCGCTCCTCGTGGGGCTGGTCTTCATCATGGCCCTCAGCGGGGCGCTGGTCGCCGCGATCCACGCCGGATATGCGTACAACACCTTCCCGCTCATGAACGGCGAATGGGTGCCGGCGGAAATCCTCGTGATCAAGCCGTGGTGGATGAACTTCATCCATAACATGGCCGCGGTCCAGTTCAACCATCGCGCTCTGGCGATGGTCATCGCCGTGGTGACGCTCGCGCTATGGTGGCGAGTCGATACCGAGGTGGAAGCGCGCCAGCGCGTGCGCACCTGGAGCCACGCCCTGCTGGCGGCGCTCGCGCTGCAGATCTCGATCGGCATCGCGACGCTGCTTCTCAAGGTGCCGGTGCCGCTCGCCGCCGTCCACCAGGCGGGCGCGCTCGGGGTCTTCACCTGCGCGATCGTGCTGCTGCATGCGTTGCGCGGCGACCGTGACCGCCGATAGTCAGCTGCGTTCGTACGGCGCGGCGGCCTCGAGAAGCGCGCGGCCGCGCGTCGCGTGCGCGGCGACCAGGCAACGGTCGCGCTTCAATCCCCCCAGCGCGGCGCATTCCGTGCGCTCGACCTGGTAGCGCGCGTCGATGCGCGCGCGCTGCGCGTTGCGGGCGGATTCCTGCGTGCGGCGGAAGCTCGCCTCGAGGTCCGCGACGCGCACGGTCTCGGCGGCCTCGGCGCGCGCCCGGCAAAGCTCGCGCGCACTCGCCGCCGCCTCGTCGCAGTGCGCGACGAGCGCCGCGCGCGCGGCCTCGATTTCCGCCAGGGCCGCATCGTACTGCGCGCGGGCCAGGGGGCGCGCCTGCGGCGCCAGCGCCACGCCGATTCCCAGCGCGGCTGCGCTGGCGATCACCGCACCGGTACCGAGCGCGACGAGGACGGCTCGTCTCATGGTCCCTCCGTGATGGACGCGGATGCGCCAAACGACGCAATCCAAACGCAGCCATCATCGTGGGACGCTCTCGGGAGGGTCTGTCAGCCCTGCCGAAACGACTTGCCCGACGCTTCTGAAACCATCGTCGGACGAATCCGACAACGCGGAAATTAGTGCTTGTGAATCAGGTGCATCCGCGCAGCGCGAAAATCAGCAGCAGGATCGGAATCGGCACGCCGAGGAGCCACATCAGGATGTAGCCCGCCTTGCCTTCCTGGACCGAGGGGAGCGCGGGAAAATGAGTTTTCATTCGCGTTTCTCCGAGGGGAGTGACGATTCCCATGATCGCGGAGGAGCGCTTCATCCATCATCGTGCGCGATCCGATTCCTCTGTAAGAAGACGGCGTGGCGCGCGGTGGGCTTCAATCCATCACGAGTCCGCCGTTCACGTCGAGGATCTCGCCGGTCACGTAGCCGGCGAGCGGCGAGACGAGGAAGCGCACCGCGTGCGCGAATTCCTCGGGCTTGCAGAAGCGCGCCACGGGAATCTGGGTGAGGAGCTGGCGGCGCTGCGCCTCGTTCAGCTGCTCGATGGCCGCCGAGCTCTCGACGCAGGACGCCGCCACCGCGTTCACCGTGATGCCGTGCGGGGCGACCTCGCGCGCGAGCGCGAAGGTGAGGGAGGCGAGGGCGCCATGGGAGGCCGCGTACGCGGGGCCGGTGTCCGCTCCGGGATTCTTCGCCGCCTGCGAGAGCACGTTCACGATCCTTCCCCATTCGCGCTGCCTCATCCCGGGCAGCACCGCGCGGCTCCAGTTGAACGCGCCATCGACGTTGGCCGAGATCACGCGCCGCCACTCGGCGACGTCGGTCGCCTCGAGCTTCGCCGCGGAGGTGGAATCGGCGGCGTTCACGAGGATGTCCACCGGGCCCAGCAGCTTCTCGATCTGCCCGTGCGCCTGGCGCACCGCGCCGGCGTCGGCGGAGTCGCATGGGATGCCGATCGTGGTCCCGCGCAGGAACCGGATGAGGCTGTCGAGGCGCAGCGCGTCGGCGTCGACCAGGGCCACCTGCGCCGAGTCCTCGAGGAGCGAGCGCACCACGGCAAGGGCCGCGCTGCCCGTCGCCCCCGTGACCACGGCGGTCTTTCCCTTGAGGTCCATCAGCGTTTCTTCACGATCTCGATCGAATTCACCTTTTCCTGCGCCTCGATCATCGAGCCCAGGAGCTTGTCGCCGAAGCCGAGCGCCACCGCCTGCGCGAACGACTGGTGCACCGCCTCGCCGACGAAGCTCGCGATCGGCAGCGACTCGGCGAGGTGGGTGTAGTAGCGCAGGTCCTTCGCCGCGTTCACGATGGAGAACTTCATGCGCGTGAGGTCGCCGTGCACGGCGCCCCCGCCGATCATCTGGAACATGGGCGAGTTGAGAGCGCCCTGCGAGACCACCTCGAAGAGCTTGTCGAGGCGCACGCCCGCCTTGGAGGCGACCGCGAACGCTTCCGCGATGCTGGCGGCGATGGTGAGCGCCATGAAGTTGTTGACGAGCTTCAGGGTGTGGCCCGCGCCCGGCGGGCCCACGTGGAAGATGTTCTCGCAGAACGCGGCGAGCACCGGCTTCACCTTCTCGAAGGTCGCCTCGTCGGCGCCGACCATCGAGTTGAGCCGGCCTTCCTCGGCCTCCTTGGGCGTGCGCGCGAGCGGCGCGTCGACGAAGGTCGTGCCCCTGGCGCCGAGCGCGGCGCGGATCTTCGCGGTCGAGCCGGGCTCGGCGGTGGAGGTGTCGACGACGATGAGGCCCGGGCGCGCCGCGGCGAGGAGGCCCGCCTCGCCGAAGACGATGTCCTCGACTTGCGGCGAGCCGGTGACGCAGATGATCACCACGTCGGCGGCCTGCGCGACCTCGGCGTTGGTGGCGCATTCCTTCGCGCCGGCGGCGAGGATGTCGGCCAGGCGCGAGCGGTCGCGGTTCACCTTCACCGCGAGCGGAAAGCCCTTGCGCGCGAGGTTGGCCGCCATGCCGTGGCCCATGAGCCCCAGGCCGATGAAGCCGATGCGCTGAATATTCATCTCCGTCCTGTCGTACTTTCCGGGGAACGCCACCGGAGATTACGGCAGAATGGCGTTCCGATGAAGAGATGTCTTCTGGCCGCCCTCGCCACCGCCCTCGCCGCGGGCGCGCCCGCATGGGGCGCGACGCCCGCCGTGAGCTCGGGCAACCACCACAGCGTGGCGCTCCATGCCGACGGCACGGTGCGCACCTGGGGCGACGACTCCAGCGGCCAGCTCGGCCTCGGCAGGACGCTCCTCACGCGCGCGCCCGCGCCGGTGCTGGGCCTTTCCAACGTCGCGCAGGTGAGCTCCGGCTTCAACCACGTGGTCGCCTTGCTGCGCGACGGCACGGTCTGGGCCTGGGGCGTGAATGGCCTCGGCCAGCTGGGCGACGGCACCACCACCAATCGCTCGACGCCCGCGCCCGTCGAAGGCCTCACCGGCGTGATCGAGATCTCCGCCGGCTACGGCTTCACGCTCGCGTTGAAGGGCGACGGCACGGTGTGGTCGTGGGGAGAGAACTATCGCGGGCAGCTCGGCTACGGCTACGACGAGAGCCGGCGCGTGCCGCTGCATGTGCCGGGCTTGCCCTTCATCCGGCACATCGCGGCGGGCGGCGGCCACAGTCTCGCGCTCTCCGACGAGGGCATTGTCTGGGGGTGGGGCGCGAACGACGTGGGGCAGCTGGGCGATGGCACGCTGACCGAGCTCTATACCGGCCGCACCGATGCGCGCCCCGTGGTCCAGCTCTCCGGCGTCGCCACCATCTCCGCGGGCGGCCAGTTCAGCGTCGCCGCGACCGTGAGCGGGCTCGTCTATGCGTGGGGCGGCAGCGACGACGGCGGCCTCATCGGCAGTGCCACGATCGGAAAGAGCAGCGTGCCGGTCCTCGTCGTGGGCCTATCGGGCGTAACCGCGCTTTCCGCCGGCGTGGACCACACGCTGGCACTCCTCAACGACCGCACCGTGATGGCGTGGGGCAACGGCTACTCGGGCCAGCTGGGCGACGGGCAGGGCGTACCCTCGCCCACGCCGGTGCGGGTGGCCGGGCTCGCCAACGTGGAAAGGATCGAAACGGGCTTCTACTTCTCGGTCGCGCGCGCGAGCGACGGCGGGGTATGGGCGTGGGGCGACAACACCTTCGGCGAGATGGCCGATGGCACCACGGACGCGCGCATCTCGCCGCAACGCATCGGCGCGATTCCCGCGATCGACGGGATCGCGGCGGGCGGCTACCACGCGTTCGGCGTGGCGCTCGACGGGCGCGTCTACGCGTGGGGCGCGAACGATTTCGGCGAGTTGGGCGACGGCGTGAAGCCGCTGCGATCCACGCCCGCGGTGGTGCCGGGCGCCACGTCGGTCGCGAGCATCACGGGCGGCGGCACGCACACGCTCGCACTGAAGAGCGACGGAACCGTCCTCGCCTGGGGCTCGAACGGGGTCGGCGAGCTCGGCGACGGCACGCGAACGGCTCGATCGACCGCCGGGCTGGTACCGGGCCTTTCGGGCGTCGCGGAAATCGGCGCGGGCTACTACACTTCGGCCGCGCGCAAGTCCGACGGCACTGTCTGGACCTGGGGCTACAACTATGGCGGCCTCCTCGGCCTGGGCGACCAGGACGGGCGCGATTCACCGACGCAGGTTCCGGGGCTCACCGGTATCACGGGGCTTTCGATGGGGCCGTCCCATACGTTGGCGATCGCGAGCGACGGGACGCTGCGCGCATGGGGAGGCAACGGCGCGGGCGAGCTCGGCGACGGCACCACGATCGATCGCCACTCGCCGATCACGGTCGCGGGGATCGACAACGTGAAGCAGGTCGCGGCCGGGGGCAGCCATTCGCTCGCGTTGAAGAACGACGGCACCGTGTGGGCGTGGGGCGAGAACTACTCGGGCGAGCTGGGCGACGGCACCAACACGCGCCACGCGATGCCCGCGATCGTTCCGGGATTGAGCGGCGTGGCGAAGATCGCCGCGGGAGATTCGTTCTCCTTCGCGGTGAAGACCGACGGCACCGTCGTCGCCTGGGGCGCCGACTGGGACGGCCAGCTCGGCGACGGCACCGGCTACAGCCAAACCCGCCCCGTGCCGGTCGCGCGCCTGCGCGACATCGAATGGGTCTCCGGCGGGGGCGCCGGAGCGATGGCGTTGAAGCGCGACGGCACCGTCTCGTCCTGGGGAAGCAACATCGATGGCCGCCTCGGCGACGGAACCTTCGTCGACCGCGACGCGCCGGTCACGGTGCTGCGCGAAGACGGCGCGGGCACGCTTGAATCGAACGACTGGTTCCTGGATCTCAATCCCGCCATCGCGAAGACGATCGCGTCGGATCTCGTGCCCGTGTTCCTGGTTGTGACCGCGAACGCGGCCGGCGAGGTCACGGCGAAGGTGCGCTTCCGCGGGCAGGACGTGGGCACGACGGCGAGCGTCTTCGCCTTCGCGCTCGCGCCCGCCAACGTCGTGAAGCGCCTTTCCCTGAAGGACGCCATGCAAGTGGGTTACGCCAAGACTCGCGACGGCGCCAAGGACACGCCCACTCCTTGCGTGCTCGCGCAGCTCGTGAACGGCCAGCTGCAGCAGGTCTCGGCATCGACCCTGCAGGCGTACGTGAGCGGCGTCCTCGGCTCGCAGGGCCAGTCCGTGACGTTGCTGAATAGCGCCTCCGCCGCCAACGCCGCCGGCGCCACGTTCTTCGTGGGCTACGGCGCGAACGGCTCGACGATGATCGCGAGCGGCCTGAATCGCAGCGCGGTGACGGTGCCGGGATCGGTGACCTGCCAGCCGCAGCCCCCGCAGACCGGCTGGTGGTGGAATCCGCTCGAAGGCGGGCGCGGCTACTCGATCGAGGTGCAGGGCGGCCACATCTTCTTCGCGGCTTTCCATTACGACGCCTCGGGGCGCTCGACCTGGAACGTGGCCTCGGGCGCGACGTCCCTCGACGGATCGCTCTTCACGGGCGATTTGCTGAACGTGCGCGGCGGACAGACCCTCGGCGGGCCCTACGGGAATTTCCCGCAGGTCTCGACGCTGGGGGCGATCACGCTCGCGTTCAGCGACGCTTCGCACGGCCTCATGAACTGGCCGGGCGGGACCGTGCCGATCGAACGCCAGAACATCGTGACCAACGGCTTGAGCGCCGCGGCCCGCGCGGACCAGCCGGAAAATGGATGGTGGTGGAACCCGCAGGAAAGCGGGCGCGGGTTCTTCATCGAGTGGCAGGGCGACTGGGCCGATCTCGCTGGCTATATGTACGATGACGCGGGCAATCCCGTGTGGTACATCTCCGTCTTCCAGACGCCCGACACCCGGCAATTTTCCGGCGCGTGGTGGTCGTATGCGAACGGGCAATCGATGGGCGGGGCGTACCAGGCGCCCACGCAGACCAGCAACAACGTGGCGCCGGTGACGGTGCGGTTCTCCGCGCCCGATACCGCGATCATGACGCTGCCCAACGGCAGGACCACGGCGCTCACGAGGCAGAGGTTCTGAGACCGACGGCGGAGCTGCGCTTCTACGAGGAGCTGAACGACTTCCTGCCCGAAGAGCGGCGCAAGCGCGATCTCGCGATCGAGATCGACCGCTCGCGCTCGGTGAAGGACGCGATCGAGTCTTTCGGCGTGCCGCACACCGAGGTCGACCTGGTGATCGTCGACGGACGCTCCGTGGATTTCACGCACCTCCTCACCGGCGGCGAGCGCGTCGCGGTGTACCCGATGTTCGAGGCGCTCGATATCGCGCCGCTGGTGCGCCTGCGGCCACGCGCGTTGCGTGATCCGCGCTTCGTGGCCGACGTGCACCTGGGGAAGCTCGCCCGCCACCTGCGCATGACGGGCTTCGACACGCTCTGGGCCAACGACTGGGACGACGACGAGATCGTCGGCCTTTCGCTCGCGCAGATGCGCACCATCCTCACGCGCGACAAGGGGATGCTGCGCCGCTCCGAGGTGGAGCGCGGCTACTTCGTGCGCGCCACCGAGAGCGAGGCACAGCTCGCGGAGGTGATCCGTGCCCTGCAGCTCGAGCGCCTCGTGGCACCCTTCACGCGCTGCCGCGAATGCAACGCCGTGCTCGAGGACGTCGCGAAGGAGGCGGTGATCGAGCGGCTGCCGGAGAAGGTGCGCGAGTTCTACGGTTGTTTCAAGCTCTGCCCGGGTTGCGATCGCGTGTATTGGGAGGGCACGCACTTCGAGCGCATGAAGGCGGTCCTGGGGCGGATCGGGGAAAAGCGCTGAATTTTCGGCACGACTCGGCGGGGAGCTTCCTGTAGATTAGCGACGAAATGCGAAGGCAATCCACGATGAGGGCTTTGCTGATCGTCCTGCTGGCCGCGGCCGCGGACGCCCTCGCCGCGCCCGCCGCGGAAGTCTTCAGCCTGGAGGGCAAGGGCGAATACCGCGAGGCGCAGCAACTCACCTGGCGCCCGGTCACGGTGAAGCATTCCCTCTTCCCGACCAACTACGTGCGCACGCTCGAGCAAAGCAAGATGGCGATCCTTTTCGCCGACCGCACGCAGATGCGCCTGGGCCAGAACAGCGTGATGCAGATCAAGGAAGTCGCGAGCGGGCCGGACACCCGGACCATCATCGATTTGCAAAGGGGGCGCAGCTGGACGCAGTCGAAGACCACGCCGAAGGGCCTCGTCATGGAGACGCCCTCGGCCCTCGCGGCGATCCGCGGCACCGACTGGGAGATGGTGGTGGACGAGGAGGGCCACGCCACGCTCTCGGTGTTCAGCGGCGAGGTCGAGTTCTACAACGACCAGGGCAACGTGATCGTGCGCCCCAACGAGCAGGCGCGCGCGGAGCGCGGCAAGGCGCCGGTGAAGCTCCAGCTGCAGGTGTCGCGCGAACGCGTGCAGTGGGTCTCGTCGTCCACGGTCGACACGCAGCGCTACGTGGAATTCCGCGGGAGCCCATCGGCGGAGCTCGCACAGATCGCGGCGTTCGTGCGCGAGCAGCGCCTGGGCGACGCTTATGGAAAATTGCAGTCGCTGGCCGCCTCGCCCGGCGCGAGCGCCGCGGCGATCCTGCTGCTCGCCGATTTCGAGGTCTATCGCGGCGATGCGGCGAAAGCACACGAGATCCTGGCGAAGGCGGCTTCTCGCTTCGCGGCCGACGAGCGCTTCGAGGCGGCTCTCGCGCGGATCGCGCTCCTCGCCGACGACGCGGAGGGCGCCTACGCCTACGCGCGCGCCGCGCTCGCCAAGCGCCCGTCGGCGGAGGCCCATATCGTGCTGGGCGACATCGAGCGCCGGCAGGGGCGCGCCGTGCAGGCGGGCGCGGACTATGCGAAGGCGATCGAGGTCGCCCCGGACGACGCGCGCGCCTGGTTCGGGCTGGGCGTGGTCGAGAGCGAGCGCGAGAACGTGAAGCGCGCGCGCACCGATCTCGCGGCGGCGATCAAGCTCGACGCGACCGACGCGACCTACCGCGCCGAGCTCGGCACGCTCGAGGGCTTCGCCGGCAACCTGGCGCTCGGCCGCGAGGAGCTCACCCAGGCGATCGCGATGCAACCCGACAACTACGTCGCGTTGACGGGCCTGGGCGTGCTCGAGCTGAAGGCGGGCCACGTCGACGCCGCCATGCAGGCGCTGTTGCAGGCGAGCCTCGTCGAGCCGCGCTACGCGCGCGCCCACGTGTACCTCGCCGCGGCGTACTACCAGGCGGGGCGCGACGACGCGGCTCTCGCCGAGCTCGCGCGCGCGACCGAGGTCGATCCCAAGGATCCGCTGCCGTATCTCCTCATGAGCATCATCCATCTCGACCGCATCGAGCCGGGATACGCGGTCGGCGAAGCGCAGCAGGCCCTCGCCCGGATCCCGTTCCTCAAGTCGCTGAACCAGGTCGCCGACAACCAGAAGGGCGTGGCCAACGCGGGGGCGCCGCTCGCATTCATGGGGCTCGAGGCGTGGGCGCGCAGCATGGCGCACGAGTCGTACCTGCCGTTCTGGGGCGGGAGCCACCTCTTCCTCGCCGACCGCTATGCGGGCGATTTCGACAAGCGCTCGGAGCTGATGCAGGGCTTCATCACCGACCCGCTGGTGTTCGGCGCTTCCAACCGCTTCCAGTCGCTCCTCGGCGAGCCCGGCAACCACGGCACTCTCGCGATGCGCGCCAATTCCAGCGACGACCTGCGCCTCTACGAGCCGGTGCTCACGTTGAACGGCTACGACGTGAGCCGTGTTCCGGCGGCGTATTTCATCGAGGCCGTGGACACGCGCATCGATCCACGCAATAGCCCCATCGACGCGCACGCGCGCACCTTCACCGCGGCGGCGGGCGCCAAGCCCACCCACGAGCTCGGCCTCTTCGTCTACGCCAATCGCCTTTCGGTGGGCGCCGACCTGGGCAGCCGCGATGGCCTCTTCGACCGGGTGGACGGCACCGCCACGCGCGTGGACGCCGGCATGCGCTACGCTTTCGACGCGGCCTCCAGCCTCTGGATCAAGGCGGGCGCGAGCGACCAGGACTCCACGGTCGACGAGAGCCTCACGTTCCACGGGACGCCGGCCAACATCGTGCAGCGATCGCATTTCACCTTCAAGCCGCGCACGAGCGACGTGGCGCTGCGGCACACCTTCGTGCGTAACGACGCGCTCGAGGTCACGTGGGGCGCGGAATGGGCGCGCGTCAGGACGCCGAAGTTCCTGATTCGCGATTCGTTCGCGCACGAGGACCCTTTCACGGTGCCGCAGGAAAGCCTCGACGAGAACGACCGCGACCGGTCCAAGACTGTCTACGCCATGGTGCGATGGGGCGGTCCGGCCCTGCGCGTGGATGCGGGCGTGGCATGGAGCGATTACTCCAAGGATCGCGATATCCTCGCGCACGTGGCGAGCGGCAACGTGCCGCTGCAGGAGTCGTTTTCGCGGCGCAAGGCCGACCCGCTGCTGGGGCTCACGTGGCGGATGACGCCGGCGACGCTCACGCGCGCCGCCTGCCGGCGCTGGGCGCGTCCCGCCGCGCCCGATACCCTGGCGCCGGTCGCGGCGGCGGGCGTGCCGTTGGACGACCAGCTGGTCTTCGCCGGCGGAACCCTCGAGCAATGCCGCGGCCAGTGGGAATGGACCGCTTCGGAGCACACGTTCACGACGGTTTTCGCCGAGCGCGTGCGCACGCGCAATCTGGCCTCGCCGCTGGACGGCGTGCAGAACACCGGCTCGGACCTCACCAACCTCGATCGCCTGCGCAACCGCGCCATCTCCGCGCCTCCCAAGCCCGACCTCCTCGAGGACATCCCCGTCTATGGAGAGGGCATTGCGCGGCGCGCGGGCTTCGCGGTCGAGACAATCGTCACGCCGCGCATCGGCGTGCGCGCGCACTACACGTTCACCGACAGCGAGAACACGGCCGCCGCCTTCGGCGGGCGGCGCATTCCCTACCTCGCGCGCCACAACGTGAACCTGGGTCTCACCTGGGCCCCGGGGTGGCGCACCTTCGTGACCGCGCAGGCGGTGTATCGCAGCGAGCGTTTCGCCGATGAGGCGAACCTCGCCCGGCTCCCGCCCGGCTGGGACGCGCAGGTGAACGTGTATGTCGAGACCCTGGACAAGCGCTGGGCCCTCGAGGCGTACGCCGTCAACCTCATGAAGAAGGAAGCGTCGGACCTTTTCGGTATAGTCGTGAGCTACCGGTTCTGAGGCGCTGCCCGCCGGCGGCGCGGGGGAAATGAAAGTCGTCGAGCGCAGCACCGAGTTGCCCCTGAAGCTCGTCGCCGCGCTCGCGGCGTGCGTGGCGCTCGTGCTGGGCGCGCTCGGGTTCACCAACGCCTGGCATGCGCTCGAGTCCAAGGGCTTCGACCTGCTGAGCGCGATCGACGCGCCGGGGCGCTCGAGCCTGCCCATCACCATCGTCGGCATCGACGAGGCCTCGTTCAGCGAGATCGGGCTGCAGTGGCCGTGGCCGCGCGGTTATCACGCGAAGCTCGTGGACCAGCTGGTCAAGGCGGGCGCGCTGGTGGTTGCCTTCGACGTGCTGATGCCGGAAGCCTCGAAGCCCGCGGACGACGCGGCGCTCGCGCAGGCGATCGCGCGCGCCGGCAACGTCGTGTTCGTGGCGGACAGCGTGTACCAGGAATCGGCGCACACGCGGCAATGGCTGCGCGTGGAACCGCTGCCGATGTTCACGCAGGCCGGGGCGGCCAACGGATTCGCCACCGTGTATCCGGATCCCGATGGGGTTTTGCGCGACATGCCGCTCGGCGCCGACGCGTTCTGGCGCGCCATCGTGAAGCGCGCCAACGACCGCCAGCCGGGGCTCCTCACCTTCGTGGAGCCCGCGCCGGGCGCCATGATCCGCTACGTGGGCCCGGACCACACCTTCCCGTACGTCTCGTACTACCAGGCGCTCGAGGCGGACACGATGCTGCCCTCCGACGCCTTCCGCGACCAGATCGTGCTGGTGGGACGCGACCTCAAGGCCAACACGGACGCGCGCATGGCGCAGGGCGATCTCTTTCGCACGCCGTTCACGCTGCGCACCGGCTGGCTCACGCCGGGCGTCGAGATCCACGCCAACATCCTGGAGACGGCGCTGCGCGGCTTGTCCACCGTACCGGCGCCGCGTGCGTGGAGCATGGCCTTGCTCGTGCTCGTGACCGCGCTGTCCGCGTGGATGATGCGGCGCTGGCGCCCGCTCCTCTCCGGGCTCGTCGCGCTCTGCATCGTGACCGCGATCGCCGCGCTCGACTGGGTGCTCTTCACGCGCATGAACGTATGGCTGCCGGTGTTCGCGTCGATGACGAGCGCGGTGGCGGTGTACCTCGCGGTGGGCGGCGTGGCGTGGCTCACCGAGCGCCGGCGGCGTAGCGAGATGCGCCGCGCGTTCTCGCTCTACGTTTCGCCGGAGGTGGTCGACCACGTGATGGCGAATCCGCAGCGCCTCGCCCTCGGCGGCGAGCGCCGCGAGGTGACGATGCTCTTCACCGACCTGGCGGGCTTCACGACGATGACGGAGGAGCTCGGCGCGGAGCAGGTGACACGCGTCCTCAACGTTCACTTCTCGCGCGCCACCGCCATCATCAAGCGCCACAACGGCACGGTGAACCGCTTCATCGGCGACGCGATCATGGCGATGTGGGGCGCGCCGCTGGAAGACGACAAGCAGGCGGTGCGTGCATGCCTCGCGGCGTGCGAGATGCAGGCCGACATGGAGGAGCTGCGCAGGCAGTTCAAGGCGGAGGGCCTGCCGGAGATCCGCATGCGGGTGGGCATCCACTCGTGCACCGCGGTGATCGGCAACCTCGGCTCGTCGGACCGCTTCGACTACACCGCGATCGGCGACGGCGTGAACCTCGCCGCGCGCCTGGAGGGCGTGAACAAGCTCTACCACACCGGGATCCTCATCAGCGGCGAGACCGCCTCGCGGCTGGGCGATGCTTTGGCCGTGCGCCTCGTCGATCGCGTCATCGTGAAGGGCAAGTCGGAGCCGGTGGATATCTGCACGCCGTGCGCGGACCCGGTGGTGGTCGAATTGAGCGCCCGGGCGATCGCCGCCTACCGCGCGCGCCGCTGGGAAGAAAGCGAGCTCCACTGGCGCGACCTCTTGCGCCGCCTGCCCGACGACACCATCGCCGCCCTCTACCTCGAGCGCATCCAGCGCCTGCGCGTCACCGCGTTGGAGGCCGACTGGGAAGGCGCGGTGGAATTGGAGAAGCTCTAAAAAGTCGTGTCAGGTACAACTTAAAAAGTCGTACCTGACACCGTCGAGGATCGCGCTCTGACGGCCCTGCGCACGGCCGCGGGTCCAGCGTGTCGCGTCGCAAATGCGGGTTCCCCTCTAAGCGCCACGCAAGTGCCACGCCTTGGGCCGCGTGAACGTCTCGATCCCATAAGTTGAAAGCGTGAGCCCGATGCCCGAATTGCCCACGCCCGACCAGGGCAGCCGCGGGCTCACGCGGTCGCAGCAGTTCCAGTACACCGAGCCGCTATTCAGCTGCGCGAGGATGCGCTCGGCGCGCTTGCGGTCGTTGGTATAGACCCCGGCGGTAAGGCCGTATTCGGTGTCGTTCATGAGCTTCACCGCCTCGGCGTCGCCCTTGACCGGCATCACCCCGATCAGCGGGCCAAAGGTCTCGTCGCGCATCACGTCCATCGCGTGGCTCACCTCGACCAGCACCGTGGGCTCGAACCAGTTGCCCTTCGCCTTCACGCGCTCGCCGCCGGTGAGCACCTTGGCGCCCTTCCTGCGCGCGTCCTTCACCTGCGATTCGAGCACCTTCAGGTGCGGGGCGCGCGTGAGCGGGCCGATGTAGGTCTGGTCGTCGGTGGGGTCGCCGCGCCTGAGGCCCTTCACCTCGGCCACGAACGCGTCGACGAAAGGCTTGAACACCTTCTCGTTCACGTAAATGCGCTCCACCGAGCAGCAGCTTTGCCCGGTGTTGTAGAAGGCGCCGTCGGCGATCCCGGCCGCGGCCTTGGCGATGTCGACGTCCTCGCACACGTACACCGGATCCTTGCCGCCCAGCTCGAGCTGCAGCTTCACCATGCGCCCGCGCACGGCCTCGGCGATCCTGCGCCCGGTGCCGTAGGAGCCGGTGAAGAACACGCCGTCCACCGGCTGCTTCAGGAGCGCGGCGCCCACTTCGCCCGCGCCGATCAACGCGACGAACACATCCTCGGGAACGCCCGACTGGTGCAGGAGCCGCGCGATCTCGAGCCCGGTCATCGAGGCGAACTCCGAGGGCTTGTAGAGCACCGTGTTGCCGGCGAGGAGCGCGGGCACGAACACGTTCGCGCCCACGAACCACGGGTAGTTCCACGCGGAGATGTTGGCGACGACGCCGAGGGGCTCGTGGGAGATGCGCTCCTCCATGGAGCCCGCCACGTCCACCGAGACCTTCTCGGGGCGCAGCGTCTTCGCGGTCTCGGCGAGGAAGAAGTCGATGCGCGGCAGCAATCCCTTTAGCTCGTTCCGCGACTGCGAGATGGGCTTGCCGACCTCGGTGGTGAGCACCCGGGCGAGTTTTTCGGTTTCGTCCACGACGCGCTCGCGAAAACGCCGAATCGCCTCGAGGCGATTCTTCAGGGGCGTGCGCGCCCAGCCGGGCTGCGCCGCGCGCGCCTGCAAGTACTTGGACTTCACGCTCTTCGCGTCGTCGCAAGCGAGCGTCGCCGCCACTTCGCCCGTGGCGGGATTGACGACCTTGAGTTTCACGCGGCCTTGACCGCCATCACGGGCGCCGCTTTGCCGGTGCGCTTGCGCAGCTCGCAGGCCGAAAGGAAGGCGCGCAGCAGCGGCCGGCTGTCGATGAGCGCGGCGTCCTTCGGATCCATGAATTCCGGATGCCACTGCACGCCGACCACGAAGCTGTGGCCCTCCCAGCGGATCGCTTCCACAATGCCGTCGGGCTCGCTCACCGCCTCGGGCACGAGGCCCTCGCCGATCGACTTGATCGCCTGGTGGTGGATGGTGTTGATGCGCTTCACGTCGACGCCGGGATAGAGCCGCGCGAGCCACGTGTTGGGCAGGATGCGCACGTCGTGGAAGTGGTTCTCGTACTTCGACTCGTCGCGATGGGAGCCCTTGTCCGGGCATTGCGTGGCGATGTCCTGGAAGAGCTTGCCGCCGAGCGCCACGTTGATCACCTGGTGGCCGCGGCAGATGCCGAACACGGGCTTGCCCTGCGTCACGAACTCGTGGAAGAGCTCGATCTCGTAGGCGTCGCGCACCTCGTCGCCGGCCCACATGGGGTTGATCGGCGTCTCGCCATAGCTCTTGGGCGACATGTCGGCGCCGCCCTGCAGGAGGAGCCCATCGAGCGCGTCCACGTAGTGCTTGATCTTGAGCGACTTGGGATAGTGCGGCGAGGTGAGGCTCATCTCGGGAATCATGAACGCGAGCACTTCGCCCGACATGATCCAGTTGGCCGCCGATTGCTCGAGGTACTGGACCGATTTGGTGGGCAGGAACGTGCGTGACGGGTCCGGGTAGAGGAGCCGGGCCGAAACGCCGATGCGGAGGGGTTCCATGGAATGTTCTCGCTTTCCCTATTCTATAACGGTAAATTGTGGGCCACCATGAAGCACCTCAGCGCGCTGGACGCCCTCTTCCTGCAGCTGGAGACCGCCGAGACGCCGATGCACGTCGGCAGCCTCATGCTCCTGGGAGGCTTCGGCGCGAGGAAGGATCCCTACAAGGCCATCCGCGCGCACATCGAAAGGCGCCTTCACCTCGCCCCCGTGTTCTCACGCGTGGTGCGCTTCATGCCGCTCGACCTCGCGAGCCCGCTCTGGATCGACGCCCCGCGCGTGGATCTCGACCATCACATCCGCCACCTCACGCTGGCGAAGCCGGGGAGCCAGGCGCAGCTGGAAAGCGCGGTGGCGAAGCTGCACGAGGGCATGCTCGAGCGCGACCGGCCGCTCTGGCAGTTCACGATCATCGACGGCCTTAGGACGGGCGAGGTCGGCTTCTACGCCAAGATCCATCACGCCGCGCTCGACGGGCAGGGCGGCGTCGCGGTGGCGCACGCGCTCCTCGACACGCAACGCAAGCCGCGCGCGCTGGCCGCCACGCAGAAAAGCGCCGCGCGGCTGCCGCCCTCGGCATCGCGCATGCTGGCTTCCGCGCTGCGCAACACGGTGGCGCAATACGGAAGGATCCTGAAGTCGGTGCCGGCGGCGGCCAAAGCCGCGGGGCGTGCGGGCGCGGTCACGCTCACCACGGGCGAGCTCCGGAAGCGCGGTATCGCGCTCGCGCCGCGCAACCGACTGAACGCCGCCATCTGCGGCGAGCGCCTGTTCGTCGCGACGCAGATCCCGCTCGACGAGGCGAAGGCGATCGCCCGACACTTCGAGGCGAAGCTGAACGACGTGGTGCTCGCGGTGTGCGCGGGGGCGCTGCGCCGCCTCTTCGCCGGCGACCAGGGCGCGCTCGCCAAGCCGATGATCGCCGCGGTGCCGTTGAGCCTGCGCGCGCCGGGCGACACCACGCAGGAGAACCAGGTCTCGATGATGCTGGTCGGCCTTGCGACGAACATCGCCGACCCCGTGAAGCGCATGGCGGCGATCCGCGCGGCCGCGACGCGCGCCAAGACACTCGCGGGAAGCATGAAGGGCGCAATCCCCACGGACCTGCCCTCGCTCGGCATCCCGTGGCTCATGGCCGCGATCACGCCGCTCTACCGCAAGGCCGTGGCCGCGCCGCGCATCCCGTCGATCGCGAACCTGGTGGTCTCCAACGTGCCGGGCCCGCAGGCCACGCTTTACCTCGCCGGCGCGGAACTGAAGGCGTACTACCCGGTCTCGATAGTGACCCACGGCCTCGCGCTGAACGTGACCATCGTGAGCTACGCGGGCTCGCTCGATTGGGGCCTGGTGGCGTGCAAGCGCACGGTGCCGGACTTGCGTTCCTTCACAAAGCACCTTACAAGTGCCCACCAGGAGTTGCTCGAAGCCGTGACGACCCATCGGATGGAGAAACGATGAGCCAGGCGAGATCGATCAAGGCGCCCGGGGCGATGCTCCTCGCGCTCGAGGGGCGTGCGCCGTGGGAGCTCGGCGCGGCGCTCGCCGCGTTCCCGCTGCTGCGTTGCATGCCCCACGGCGACGGGCATGCGGTCATCGTCTTCCCCGGCCTCGCCGCGCCGGACATGAGCACGCTGCCGCTGCGCCTCTTCCTGTCAGCCACCGGCTACCGCGCCTACGGCTGGGAGCTGCGCTTCAACTTCGGCCCGCGCGCGGGCGTGATCGAGGCGAGCCTCGAGCACGTGCGCAAGGTGCGCCGCTCCACGGGGCGCAAGGTGAGCCTCATCGGCTGGAGCCTGGGCGGAGTCTTCGCGCGCGAGATCGCCAAGCTCGCACCCGACGACGTGCGCTGCGTGATCACCCTGGGCTCGCCCTTCACCGGCCATCCGCGCGCCAACAACGTGTGGCGCCTCTACGAATTCGCGAGCGGCCACAAGCTCGACGACCCCGATCAGCTCGCGAGCGTGCGCGAGGCCCCATCCGTGCCCACCACGTCCGTCTTCAGCCGCACCGACGGCATCGTCGCGTGGCCCTGCTGCCTGCAGCAGCGCGGCAGCCGCGCCGAGAGCATCGAGGTTTCGGCGAGCCACATCGGCATGGGCATGAATCCGGTCACCTGGTACGCGGTGGCCGATCGCCTCGCGCAGCCCGAGAGGCGATGGCGTCCCTTCCACCGCGAGGGATGGCGCAGCCACCTCTTCAACGACCCATACCGTGCCGTCGATCCGGGCTGACCGCGTATCGCTCGAGTACGAGTCCCTCGGTAGCCCGGCCGATCCCGTCATCCTGCTGGTGATGGGCCTGGGGATGCAGATGGTCCTCTGGCCCGATGCGTTCTGCGAAATGCTCGCCGCGAAGGGCTTCCGCGTGGTGCGCTTCGACAATCGCGATGCTGGGCTTTCCACACAGTTCGACCAGCACGGCACGCCGCGAGTCGCTCTCGAGACGATCAAGTACCTGCTGCGCCTGCCGTTGAAGGCGCCTTATCTCATCGCCGACATGGCGCGCGATACCGCCGCGCTCCTCGACGCGCTCGGCATCGCGCGCGCGCACCTGGTGGGCGCCTCGATGGGCGGCATGATCGCGCAGAACGTCGCCGCGGATTTTCCCGGCAAGGTGCTCACGCTCACCTCGATCATGTCCACCACCGGCAGCCGCAAGCTGCCGGGCCCGAGTGCCAAGGCGCGGCGCGCCCTCATGACGCCGCCCGCCCGCCGAGGCGACCACGAGGGTGCCGTGCGCCGCATGGCGAGCGTGCTGCGCGACATCGGCAGCGTGACCCACCCCGCCGAGGAGGATTACCTGCGCGGACTTTGCGAGAGGCAGGTGAAGCGCGCGCACAACCCGGCGGCGGTGGCGCGCCAGCTCATGGCGATCGCGGCGAGCGGCGACCGCTCGAACGTCGTGCGCCGCATCAAGGCGCCGACGTTGGTGATCCACGGCGATGAGGATCCGCTCGTTCGCCCCGCCTGCGGCGAAGACACGGCGCGCGCGATCCGCGCCGGCGGCGGCAACGCGCGCGTCGAGATCATCCACGGCATGGGGCACGACCTGCCGGTGCCGCTTCTGCCGCTGATCGCGGAGCGCATCGTCGAGCATTGTCGCGCGCACCCCCAAGGCCTGTAGCTATTCCCGGTGCACGTCGACGTATTGGAGCATCGCCCCCAACGCTTCCTCTTTTTCGGGATCGAAGCCGCACGTCGCGGTGAAGAGCGCCGGGTTCTCGTAGGTTCCGAACAGCATGTCCCACCACACGATGTCGCCATAGTTGTTCTTGTGGCGGCCGTATTGGTGGTGGATGCGATGCATCTCGGGGCGCTGGAAGAAGTAGCCCACCCACTGCGGAGTGCGAACGTTGGTGTGATAGAAGAATTCGCCCAATGCGGTGCATGCCGTGTAGACCGCGCCCGCCTCGAGGGAGAGGCCGAGCGTCGTATAGACCAGCGCGGCTCCAATGATCGAGTTGACCACCATCTCGCCCGGGTGCTTGTAAAACGAGGTGATGAGCTCGATCCGCTGCGGGCTGTGGTGGATCTGGTGAAAGAAGCGCCAGAGAATGTCCACCTCATGGCGCCAGCGATGCCACCAGTAGAAGACAAAGGTCGCGATGAAATAGGCGATCGCGCCTCCCACGACGGGCGAGAGATGGTCCGAAAGATGGAAGAGCGACCAGGACGACAGCCATTTTTCCCACGTCACGCCCGCAACGAGGACGACGCCGAGCTGCACGACATTGACCGCGACCACGCGCGGCGGCCAGGTGCGCACGCTTGGCAGGCGCCATCCGGGAATCGTCCGCTCCAGGATCATGCATCCGACACCGATGGCGATGAGGTAGCCGAGCATTGAAATCTCCTTTGTCTGACGTCGATGCTGCCGTCCGCCTATGGCGACCGGCTAGCGAATGGCGACGGAATGCGGATCGAAGGTGTCGAAATGCTGGCGTTGCGGGGCTCGGTGTTGGCGCACCGCGCTGGCTGCGATGACCGCGCCCGCCGCGACCGCGAGAAGGTGCTTCAGCGTGTGCCCGCTCACGAACCCCAGCGCGTCGAAGAGCGTGCGGTCGGCAACCTCGGCGGCCTTTGCCACCGCGTAGAGGACTATGGCGATGCCGAAAGCGATTCGGCTTGCGCGCGGCGCCTTGCCTAGTTGCTGCCATAGGGGGACCAGGACCAGGGGCGCGCCCTGCAGGAGCAGGTACGGGCGCAGATCGCCCGCGCCGCGCGACTCGGTGACGGACCACCAGAAGACGCTCGCGATCGCGATGGCCACGAGTGTGATCGGCACCCATGGTGGCTGTTGCGGATCGCGCGTCTCGGCGTGCACCGCTGCGAGCAACCCCGCGCATGCTAGCGCGATGGGCAGCCGATCCCAAAGGAGCCGCTGGTTGTCGGGCGCTAGGTGATAGAAGCTCGAGCCGAGTGAGGTGAGGAGGAGGGCGGCGAAGAAGAGCGAGTAGCCGCGCAGCGCGGGGTCGGTTAGCAGTGCGCTCCCCCGCGAGCGAAGCGCCCAGAAGCCCCATAGCCCGGCGAGCGCGAAGCCCACGTTGGAAAGCACGTCAGCCGCGTTCGGAATCGCGAAGAGGGAGCGCGTGTCGGCGAACTCGTGATAGTGATCGAGCTGGGCGATCGGACCGTGGACGAGCATTGCCGCGGCGGCGAGCGCGACCAGGGTGAGGGGAAGCCATTGCTGGAATCGGGTCACTTTCATCTCCATTTGGAAAGCACGGCACCATCCTGCCAAAAAGGAGTCGGAAAGCGTACCGCCACTATGAAAGTAGCCGCCCAGGACACGCTAAGTATCTAATTTTGATACCATAGGGCATGGTCGAGAGCGAACGGATGGTCGCCACGCTCAAACGCCTGCTGAAGAAGCAGGGCTACACGTACGCGCGCGCCGGCAAGGCCCTCGGAATTTCCGAGCAGAGCGTGAAGCGTATGTTCTCGAAGGGCACCTTCACGCTGGAGCGCCTCGTGCAGCTGGGTTCTCTCCTTGGCATGAGCCTCGCGGAACTCGCGCAGCAAGCCGAGCAATCCGTGCCCAGCATTCGCACGCTCACCGAGGCGCAGGAGAAGGAACTCGTCGCGGAACCTGCGTTGTTGCTGGTTGCGGCGTGCGTGCTGAACGGTTGGAGCCTCGCCGAGATCACGGCAACTTACCGCTTCACCAAGGCCGAGGCTCTCAAGCGGCTCCTGAAGCTCGATCGACTCGGGCTCATCACGCTCCTTCCGGGCGACCGCGTGCGGCTCAACGTCGCGCGCGACTTCGACTGGATCGCCCACGGGCCGATCCAGCGCTTCTTCCGCAAGCAGGAAAAGGATGATTTTCTCGCCGCCGACTTCAGCGGTGAAGGCGAGAACCTTCTTTTCCTCTTTGGGATGCTCATCCCCGCCGCCAAGTCGCGGCTGCAGACGTTGCTGCGCAAGGTGCGAGACGAGTTCGCGGAGCTGCATCGCGAGAGCATGTCGGCGAAGTTCGATGAGCGCCGTGGCGTATGCCTACTATTGGCGCAGCGTGAATGGGAGCCGCGCACGTTCGCCGCGTTGCGGCGCACGGCGCGCTAGCGATGCACTCTCACGTGCGCGAAGCGCGGGCGGAGGACTTGAGCCTCGTCGACCGCATCGCGTGCCGCGCCTACTCCGAATACGAGAACGACTTCCCCGACTGGGTCGAGTACCTGCGCCGCGGAGTCCCGATGACCGAGCTTGCGCGCGAGGCGCAGGTGCTGGTTGCCGAAGTCGACGGCGTGATCGCGGGCGCGGTGGGCTACGTCGCCCCGCACCGCGAGAAGCACGCGATCTTTCCGCGCGAGTGGGCGGCGCTACGCTTCATGGCGGTCGATCCCGATCATCGCCGCAAGGGCGCGGCGCGTTCG
>WNFM01014190.1_pt1 | contig 49773 bp, 41 predicted proteins | sample 5400271 | NCBI WGS metagenome assembly WNFM01 (sample SAMN13153352, study PRJNA577476) | soil metagenome | isolation source: 60 cm saprolite on Douglas fir-dominated hillslope | place: USA:California | collected 2013-09-17
GTCTATGTATCTGTTAACTGGAAAATTAATTCCAAAATCGAGAGATTCCATGCATATAGCGAAGTAATAATTAAAAAGTTTACACTTCTTAACGGCATTCCCAGTTTAGAGTTTAATTATAATGTAATTTTAAAAAGATAATTTATTTAAATGATCTCAAGTAAATTTAATTCTTTGTCTATTCATACTATTTTTTACAAAATCTGTTTTATTTATACCTTCTTCTGTATAATGTTTATTTTCAAATATTAATAGTACTATTTCTTTTCAATCGTTGTAATCTAAATATTTACTTGAAAATAATGGATATTTGTCTAAATAATTGACTATTATTTCTAAAGATAATTTACTTGAAGCTGTTAAATTATAATATTCATTACCAGTAGATTTTTGTTTTCTAGTTAACAATGAACAATTAAGAAAATTTGATATATTTGTTAAAACTTTAAAATAACTTTCATTAGTTATTGGATCTAACATTCTTTGTTCAATTCTTAATCTACAAGATATTTTTCTTTTTTTTGCATTGTTTTCTAATTTAGTATGTTGAACAGAAAAACTACCGTCTGAATCAATAAATCCACTTAATCAACCATCTTCAGATAATGAATTATCTTTCAATGGTAATTTAGTAAAATTTGTATTATGATTTTTATTTAATCAATCTATTAATTTGTGAAGTTGATGTATTTTTGGAGTTCTTAATTCTCCATTTATTAAATGAACTAATTTTTTTAAACCTATTACTGGTGAGACAGTTAATACACAAGCATTGTCTTGTATTTTATATCTTATAAAACCTGAACCTATTAATTCTAATAATTTATTAGCTAATGGTTCATTTTTTAGACTAAAAGTTATGCAAAATCTTGGATTATGTTTCTTTTTTTGATTTGGTTTTTGAATTCAAATATGTCCATCACCTTCAAATAGACCTGCTAAATATTCTTTAAATTTATTCTCTTTATAATTATTACTATGATAATTTTTATTAAACTCAAGGACCTCCAGTTTGTTTGCCATATCTGGAGCTCCAATATGAATTGGTAAAAAATAATTCATTTTACTATAATCGTTAAATTATATTTGGACTATCTCTTCATCCATTAACTTAATATTAATGGAGCATAACGTATAGTCTCTGAGGATCCTACTTAAAATATTATATATAATTTTGTTGGTTTCCTGCGGATTATCCATTGTAATCATTTTTATTAATTTTAAGGGTTATGTACATTTTTGTTTTTTTTAATAAATTTAAATTTTCATAACTCCTATAATAAAACTTTAGGAACTTCCCGCATATAGTTATGTTTTATTTAGTAATATTACTATTACTTTTGGCAATTTCTCTATTTATATTTAAACAATAGAATCTAAATGAGAAAAATCAAATTCAGTTCGATTTTTATTAAATTGAGCTTTTATTTTTTCAATTTCTGTTAGATTTTCAATTGTTAAAGGTTTTCCAGCTTGTAATCTAATTTGTTCTACTACATATTTTCAATCTTTATAAGCTAAATATTTTGAAGAATACAAAGGATATTTATCTAAATAATTTATAACTTTAGCGTGACTTTGTAAATTATGTGATACAACCATATAACTATAAAATATTTTATCTTTTTGTTCTCTAGATCTATAATAAACATTAACATTTAAATATCTAGCTATTATACTTAATATATTAAAATAGCTAATACCTCCTAATTCTATTGAACAATCTCTATGATAATTTTGTCTTAACTCTATTCTGAAAAAAGTTTGTACTCTTTTTGTACTAATAGCACTCTTTTTCTTTCTATCTGTTAAATTTATACTAAAACTACCATCTCCATCAATAAAACCAGCTAATCAGCTATTACTATCAATAGGTGAGTAATCTAAACCTAAAGTTTTTATATCCATATTGTAAAACTCATTATATCAATTTATTGCTCTATGTAATGCTTCTATTTTAGGTGTTCGCATATAACCATTTATTAGATTGATAATTTTTTTTACATCTTCTATTTTTTGAATTTGTCAAATTACACAACCTTGTTGTGGTCTGTTATGCAAACTACCTACTTTAGTTATCGACATTAATTTTACCGCTAAAGGGTTATCGTTTAAATTAAATACTATAAATATTTTAGGTGTATATTTTGTAGCTTTTGAATCTTTATTATGTATAGCAAAAGATCCGTCACCTTCTATTAAACCAGCTAAATAAGCTCCTAATTTAAATCTTAGTTTTGACTCTGATTCTAATGTAATATAATTTTTTGTGTTGATTTTACCAAAACCTCCTATGAATGCTGGCATAACCATAAAGAATAACATTAATATTCCGTGAGCAGTTATAATTACATTAAATAATTGATGATCTCCTTGAAGAAATTGAACTCCAGGTGAAGATAATTCTAATCTAATTAAAACTGAAAATCCTGTAGCTATCATACCTGCAAATATAGCAAATACTAAGTACAGAGTTCCAATTTCTTTAGCATTAGTTGAATAAAGTCGTCAATTCATATAACATTCCTCACTTTTCATATTTACTCATCTATTTTTGATTTAATATTTAACAAAAATTTAAAAAAACAAATTTATAATTTAACGAAATAGAGGTGATTCGAACACCTAAGGGATAACCCGAACAATTAGCAATTGTTTTAACTTTCCAATGTAAACTATTCCTTATTTATAACTCTTAAAACTCTATTTATTATAATAATTATAATAATTATATAATAAAAAAGGGGTAAATTTAATAAAATTTTGTTAATTTTAATAATTATTTAATAATAAAATTATTTATTATTATTTGTAATATTTATTATTGAAATATTTACTAATATTTTTTAATAAATTATAATAAAATTTAAATTAATAATAATTAGTGTAAATAGATAGCATCTTTAATATAAGATATTACTAATAATACAAAAACATAAGCTTGAATAATAGATACAGCTACTTCTAATCCACATAATGCTAAAAAGAATGCAAATGGAATTAAAGTGAATATAGCTATAATAAAACTACTACTAAACATTTGATATAAAAAAGTAGATAATATTTTTAATAAAGAATGACCTGCTACCATATTAGCAAATAATCTTATACCTAACGATAAAGCTCTAGCTAAATATGATACAGTTTCTATTAAAACTAATAATGGAACTAAAGCTACAGGAGTACCAGAAGGTACAAAATATGAGAAAAAATGTAATCTATGAATGTATAATCCAAGTATAGTTACACCTGTTAATATTGTAAATGATAATCCAATAGTTACTATTACAGAAGTTGTTATAGTATATGAATAAGGTATATTACCTATTAAATTACTTATTAATATAAAGAAAAATAATGAATAAATAAATGGTAAATAAATTTCTTTACCTAATTGTTCTCTTACCATTGTATTAATTGTTGTAAATATACTTTCTATAGATATACTTCATTTTGATGGTAATATTTTATTTTCATTATTACTTATTATATGTAAACTTAATATTATAAATAATATTAATATAGAATATAATCCTAAATTACTTAAAGTGATATTTATATATCCTAATATAGGTGCTATTACACTTATTAAACTACTCACTTCAAATTGTTCTAATGGAGAATTTATAATTAAATTATAATTTTGTAACATTTTAATGTTTTATTTTATTTATTGGTATCTAAAATTAGTACTAAATTTATATTTTAAATTTAATAACGATTAACAATATTTATTATAAATTTTACTTTAAATATTTTTTAAAGAATTTATAAATTTAAGTTATATATAAATTATTATATATTATATTTCTATTTTTATTTTTATTATATATATTTAAATTTAAATAAATATATATATTAATATAGCCTTTATCAGAATCGAACTGACATTAGCTACTTGAAGGGTTGCTGTACTACCATTATACTAAAAGACCTTCTTAAAATAAAATATATAATTTTTATAAATTTTCAATCTAATCAATTAGAGAACAATCAAAATTTAAAATTATATTTATTGAATTAATTGATTCATATATATAATTTTATTAGATATTTTGATAATATAATTTAAATTAATTAATAATAACAAAGACAGAAGGGGAATTGAACCTTTCTACTAACTAATGAGATTAGCGTGCAAACCGTTACACTAAACTGTCTAAATATAATTTAATTATATTATTGAACACTATAAAGGTAAAAAAGTACGAACAAAGAGACTTGAACTCTTAAGGAATTACTTCCACTCCTGCTTAAGAAGAGATTGTTTACCAATTTCAACATGTTCGCTTATTTATTACTCTTTTATATTTTTCTTTTTAGTATTTTATTTATTTTGTTTTATATATTATAATTTAATATTATTTTGATTTCTTAAATATTAAAAGGCGTTAATAGGAATCGAACCTATGAATAAAGTATTAACAGTACTCCGCAATAACCTCTCTGCCATAACACCATAAAAATTTTTGTTTTAAAAGTTAAAGAAAGCTTAATTTAATATTTTAAATAATAATGAGAATTTTAAGACCTTAATATTTAATCGATTTTTGAGAGTATTTTTAAATATTAATTTATTTTATTAAACTCAGTATAAAAATAAGAGTTTTTTTATAATATTAAGCCTTATCTATTTACTCACTTTTTTAGTTTATTTTGTTAATTTTTTCAATTTTAATAATTATTATTGTTAAAATTTTTATATATTAAAATAATAAATATGGTAGGCACGATTTGAACATGCTGTATGTCTCCTACCCAAAAGGAGCGACTGACCAATTTGTCATCTACCATTTAATTTCTTAAAAAATTGAGCAGTAAAGGAATCGAACCTTTTATGGCGCTAACCAATTCTTTTACAGAGAATCACCATTACCAATCGGATCACCTGCCCTTAATTTAGAATTATTTATTTATATAAATAAAATATTTTTTGTTTTAATTAAATAATTAATATTAAGAATTATTAATTATATAAATAATACATTAAACTTATATGATTTTAATTTAATTTAAATTAAATTTTATCATTGAAAGCATCTGGACTTGAACCAGAACTGTCTCCTTAAAAGGGAGACACTCAACCACTCGAGTTCTGCTTACTTATAATGAATTAAAAATTTTAATTACTTACTGAGTTAACCAGATTCGAACTGATATTATTCATTACCAAAAAATGATGTTTTTCCAAATTAAACTACAACTCAAATCATTTTATTTTTTTTTGTTTTATATATTATAATTTAATTAAACAATTTTGTTTAAAATAACATAAAATATAATGCCAAAAACTGGAATCGAACCAATTTCTAATTCTTACAAGGAATTCATTTTACCAATTAAACTATTTCGGCTTAAATATATAAAATATATTATTGTTTAATTAAAAATTAAAAGCAATTTGCCTCGAGAGAGAATTGAACTCACATTTCTATATCTTCAGAATAGCGCTTTGACCACTAAGCAATCGAGGCTTATAATTATGGAGAAAGATAGACTCGAACTATCATATTTGTAATGCAAATACAACTGATTACCAATTATCAGATTTCCCCTTAAATTATATTCTTTTAAATTATTATATAAATATTTTTAAATAAAAAGATTATTTTATTGAATTCTACTCAATATATAAATTAGCCAAACAAATTATACAAAATATTAAAATCTGAATTTAGAGAATTGACGATCCGAAACATTGTAGACAGATAAAATTTGATCAGTTTAGTAGAATATTTTCTTCATTATTACTAAATTTATTCAAATTTATTTGTGAATTCTAAAATATAGCTATAAGCTTCCAAATAAATTAATTAAATTTCAGATTGAAATCGAACCATTTATAATAAGTCAATAATAATATTACATAGAAAAGGGATAAATAAAAATTTAATTAAAATAATAAATTAAATAATTAATTAGAATATTCATTAATAAGAATTCTGTAAAGAATTATTTATTTTTATTACTTTGAGTAGTTATAGATATGGCACCAGAACCAATTTCTAAGATAAATCCTATTGTTAATACTACAAAGAAGATTAAAGCTATACTAAATCCAAAAGTACTTACTTTATATAAAGTAACAGCTATAGGAAATAATAATAATATTTCTAAATCAAAAATTAAAAATAACATAGCTACTATATAAAATTGAATTTGGAAATCAGTTCTATTTTGTTTTCTAACAGCTGAATATCCACATTCATAAGCTGATATTTTAGAATCATCAGGTCTATGCACTGAAAATAAGAAATTTAAAAATAATAAAACAAACGCTACTATAGGAACAACAATAAATAACATTAATAAATTATTCATTAAAAATTAAATAAAGATAAAGAAAGTATTGTTGTACTATTTAATAAAATTGATGGTTTAAGAACAAATAATAAAATAGATAATGTTAAAGTAGATATAATAAAACTATTAGTACTACTTATTTCTATTTCTGAATTAGAATTTAAATTATTAATTATTTTTAATTCTTTATCACTATATTCAAATGTATTTTCTTCTTTTGTAAATAATATTTTGATTATTTTTAAATAATAAGAAGCACTTATTATACTTACAATAATAGCTATTATAGACATAAAGTAATATCCATTTTGAATTGCTGAATATAAAACAAATTGTTTAGAGAAAAATCCTATTAAAGGTGGTATACCAGCCATACTAAATAAACAAATTGTTAAAGTAATTGATAATACAGGATTTAAGAAAAATTGACTTTTTAATTCTGAAATATTATTAATATCATTTTCTGTCCCTGTTTCATCTTCAACCATTATACTTTTTATTAAATCTCTATATGAATTTTTTATTATATATCCAAATAATATGATTATTAAAAAAGTATTTAAATTTGTAATAGTATATTGTATTATATAAAATATTAAAGCTTCTATAGATTGTTCAGAATTAATAGCTAAAGCTAATAAAATAAATCCTATATGAGATATAGTACTATAAGCTAATAATCTTTTTATTTTTGATTGAGATAAACCTAATATTGTACCTATTAATAATGATAATAATGAACTTATTAATAATAAATTTTTACTTCATAAATAATGATTATTAAAACTTAAAATATTACTATTATTTATATTTTTTAAAGGATTTAATTCTAATATTAAATTAATATTATCTATTAAATTAATATGATTTTGTATTTCAAATAATATTAATAAAATAGATATTTTAGGTATAATAGTTAATCAAGTTGTTATTATTGTAGCACTATCTGCATAAACATCTGGAGCTCAATTATGTAAAGGTGCTGCTGCTATTTTAAATAATAATCCTATAAAAATTAATATTAAACCTAAACTAAAACCTAATAAAATATTATTATTATCAACTACTGATATCATACTATATATTGAATCTAAATTAGTTAATCCTGTGAAAGTATAAATTAAACCACAACCTAATAATATAATACAAGAAGCTAAACTACCTAATAAAAAATATTTTAATCCTGCAGATATTGCTAATTCTGAATGTCTATATAAAGAAGCTAATATATATACTCCAAAAGATTGTAATTCTAAACTTAAATATAATGTTATTAAGTTTGAAGAAGATACTAATAATAAAGAACCTAAAGTTGATATTAATACTATTATTGAATATTTTATTCTATAATTATTAATTGATAATATTTTATGACTTTTTTCATTTAATTCTAGATTATTATCTATAAATTTATGATTTATTAAAGGTCAAGCTATTAGTATTACAGAACCTGTTAATACTATAACTATATCAAATAATTGTGTAAATAAAGTAATATGGAATAAACCATTATATATTCCTATACCTGATCCAATTGACTGAATATAAAAAGCATTAAATATTAATGCTCCAGTATAAAGTAATAATAGTGAAGATATTCTTAAATATAAATTTGGTGAAATATTTCTATTTATTGATGGTAGGGCTATTGCCACTATAAGAATCATGATACTAATAAACATCATTACTTTGATTTTTTTTTTTATTTATTATTCAATATTAATTAATATTTAATAATTTTTATTTAATTAACTTTATTACATCCTATTGGATTTGAACCAATTATTAGATGCTTCGATGGCAAATGCTTTTCCAAATTAGCTAAAGATGTTACAAAATTATAAATTTGTATCAAACTTTAGATTATAATTAATATAAATATATTTTATTAAAAAAATATATAAATATATTTTATAATATAGGATAAATATTTAGCTAACATATAAATGAATTTCTAATATATTTTTTGTCATTAAATTTTTATTTAAAATAAAATATAAATTCATTTATTTAGATTTGAATTTGGTTGCAGAAATATTAAAAATATTATACGAGAAAAGAGACTTGAACTCTTACGATTACAAAATCATAAATTCCTAAGATTTACCCGGCTACCAAATTTCGGCACACTCGTAAATTAATAAATATTTACATGAAATATTATTTAATTACTAATATAATACCAGAATATTTATTTAAAATTATTAAAATTAAACACTATATGTTAAAATTTTAACATATGTATTATAAATAAGAGATAGAGTAATCGAAACTCTGTCTGCATAGTGTAAATATGCTGTTAAACCACTCAACTAATCTCTTACTATTATAAATAAAAAAGGGGGTAAAATGATTTTATTTTCCAGCAGCACTTTCCAGTACGGCTACCTTGCTATGACTTTTGAGATGTTACTCAATTGAATTAATAAAAACTAATTAGTTTAACATAGCCGCTATAATATTAAAAATAATAAAATAACTATTTAAATTTATAAAATATATAAATCTAAATTTAACTATGAAAAATTTATAATTATATTTCCATTTCCATCAATATAAGCTTCTTCCCAGCGACAGACAGTTAGTTCATCACGGATGCTAGTTTCACCGTTGCGCTTATTATCAACGATTACTCGAAATTCCTTCTTCATGTTTCCGAATTGCAGAAAACAATCCGTCTAATTTTATATTTTAACTTTTTTTAATGATTAGCTCTTCCTATTTTCCAAATTTAACTTTATTAATAAAAATTAAATTTAACTGAATTATTAATCTTTCAATTATTTAAATTTTAATAAATAAAAATTTTATCTTTATTAAAAAAATAAATATTTAATTCAATTTAGGAAAAAGTTTAGCATCACTTTGTAAAAGTTTTTGTGGCACGTCTATAGCCCAGTTCATAAGGGCCATAACGACTTGTCTTAGCCCCAAATGAAACTCTATAAGAATCATTAATTGTTAAGTATGTAATTAATATATTAAATTAACAATAGGGATTTCGTCCGTTAGCGGAATTAACCTCAGTTCTCACGATACGGACTGAAGACAGCCATGCAACACCTGTATTAAATGTTTAATTTATTATTAAAAATATATTTAATATTTTAAAGTTAAAACATTCCTTTATATAATTTATATAAAAATATAAAAAATCAAAGTTTTTATTCAAGAACTGGTAAGGTTTTACGCGGATTATCGTATTAAATAACATGCTTCACTTCGTTTGCTCCGAAACCGACTAATTTTTTTGTTTTGTTTTCAACTTTGCAGTTGTACTCACAAGGCGGAATGGTTATCGTGTTAACAATGTCATTAATAAATTTATTACTAATAACTACCATTCATCGTTGACAGAGAGGGGTATTTGGGGTATCTAATCCTATTTCCTATCCTCACCTTCGTTTCTGAGCGTCAATCATTAATGGAAAAAAGCTTTCGCTTTTAATATTCTACTTAGTATTTAAGGATATCAGACCTACTCTAAGCATTCTTTGATATATCCTCTATTTGATTCTAGCTTTTATTCTTAACTTATTTAAATATTTGATAAATTAATTAAAAGCCGCCTACAAACCCTTTACGCCTGATTAAGACGATTAACGTTTGTGTCTCTGGCCTTACCGAGTCTTCTGGCACCAGTTTTGGACGACACTAATAATAAGGTAATATCATTATTTTCCCTTATGTTATCAATTTATAATTGATTTCAGTTAGCTAGTTCACTCTTTCGAGCATTGACTAAAATTCTCGACTGCTGGTAGTATTAAACTACTTGGATGATTTCATTCCCAATGTGGCCATATGTTCTCTCAAACTTAGCTATTGATCGTCGGCTTGGTAAGCTTTTACCTTACCAACTACCTAATCAAAATAAATAGTTTTATATAACAGAAAATTTCCTTTAATATAAATTAATTTTTAATAATTTAATTTATTTCCTATTTATGGAAATTATAAAGTAACTTATTTATTATCCTCACCTTTACACCTTATTTTTTTATAATTTTATATAATTTTATATAATTTTGTCAAAAATAATGATTTGCATGTCTTAAACTACTGAATAACGTTCAATCGGAACCAAAATTAAATTCTTATGATATTTAAACAATAAATTGTTAGTTTACTTTATTGTTTTATTTTATATGCTTTAATTGCAATTTTTTGTATCTCTTTTAATTTATTTTATTTTTTTAAAACTATCATATAAAATTATTTTCTCTAAAATTTAAGTAATATTAATTGTAAATTAAATATATTAATTTTATTATTAAAGTCTAAATTTAACTTTAAAATTTTTATAGAAATAAACAAAAATTGTATTGTGAATTGAATATTTTTAAATAAAAAAAATAAAAATAAATTTCTTAAAATTTATCATGGGGATAAGAAAATAAAATTAATTTAATATATTATTTAATATATTTATAAATAAATTAATATGTTTTATTTATTAAATAATTATTTATTATTAAATTATAAAGAATAAATTAATAAGGTGATATATTAAATGCTATTAAGATACTAGGAACTAAGATAATGAAAGCTACACAAACAGGTAATAAATTTAATCAACATAAATCAATTAAAGCATCATATCTCATTCTAGGTAAAGTAGCTCTAAATCATACAAACATAAAACAAAATATACATGTTTTTAATCCAAGTATAATAGATTGTAAATTAATTAAAGAATTATTAATAAATAATTCAGGCATATGATATCCTCCTAAAAATAATATAGAAGTAATACAACTAAATAAAACTATTGAAGCATATTCAGCTAAAAAGAAGAAAACAAAAGGTACACTAGAATGTTCAGTAAAGAAACCAGCTACTAATTCAGATTCCAAAAGCAAATAAGATATAGTTAAAATATAAATAAAAATAAAAATTAAATACGTATATTTATTATATCTAATTTAATACGTTAGTTCAATTATTAATTATTTATTTAAAGTTAATTGTTAATTTCTTTAATATAGATTTTACCTTTAAAAAGTCTTCCTGATTTAATGTTTCTAGAAATAGTCGTTTTATGTACATTAAATTTATTTGCTAATTCTACTCTATTGAAGTAATTTTCAATTAAATTAGAATTTTAATCATACAAACTTAAAGGTCTAAGACTTTTTGTGGTTATTGACATTAAATTTTTTTTATTATCACTATGAGTTTTACCGAACATAGGATTCAATTTACCAGGTTTACTTCTTAAACTTAAAGTTATTTTATCATGAGTTTTTCCAAACATAGGATGATTGATTTTATTTACAAATCTTGATTTAATTTTTTCTATTGCTTGTTTGGTGTGTTTATACCTTAACATAGAATTAGCTGATTTTAAAATTAAATAAAGAAGCAAAAGGAAAAGCAGATATTACTGTAGTTTCGATATCTGTTAATAATACAGCAGGATCTTTATGGAAATAATATATTACTATATTAAAATTATTTAAACCATATTTTTTATAGATCTTTGTAATCTTAAGTTAGATTCTCTACCTTTAATATGATCCATTAATCTAGAATATCAATTTAAACTAGAGCCAATATACTGTTTAGAAGATTTAATATGTATTAAACCGTAAACTCCACCTAAATTACTTAAATCTTTCTTTAGTAAATTAGTATTATAAAGATCTTTATAAGTTTTTAAAGGTTGTCAAAGGTATAACATTTAAACATTGAATAAAATTAATAGGAAACAAGTTATCATATTGAAATTTTTCACAATAACTTTGGTAAATTAAAAATAACAAATAAATAATAATAATATCAACAGTATATTTATCCATTATCTTTCAATAACGGTTGGACTATATCATATTTCATTTAATTATTAGAAATTATCGCGTGTAGTCTCTGAGGATCCTACTTAAAATATTATATATAATTTTGTTGGTTTCCTGCTGATTGTCCATTGTATTATCTTTAAAATTTTAACTTTCTATTATAAATTAGATGAGTATTTAAAGCTTTAGGAGTTTCCAGCATATAGCGATATTTATAGAGGCCAAATCGTTTAGTAATTAGGTTTAGCCTCTTGTAAATCAAAAGGTGTTCTAGATGTTTCAGCTAAAATAGATATAAAATAAAATATAAATATTGGAAATAATGGTATTATATATCAAATAGCTTGTTGATTTTCAATTATAGTTGTAAAATTAAATGAACCTGTTAATATAATTATAATTAATATAGCAGAACTTAATATTAATTCATAACTAATCATTGCAGCTGTACTTCTTAAGGATCCTAAAAAAGCATAAGTAGAATTAGCTGATCAACCAGCAAATAAAATTCCATATACTCCTAAAGAAGATAAAGCTATAGTATATAATATTCCTAATGAAAAATCAGATAATGTTAATCCTTGTCCAAAAGGTATTATACCTCATCCTAATAAACTAAATATTAAAGAAAATACTGGTGCTAAATAAAATAAAATTTTATTAGATTGAGATGGTATAACAGTTTCTTTAAATATTAATTTAAGAGCATCACTAAAAGGTTGTAATAAACCATAATAACCTGTTGTATTAGGACCAACTCTTCTTTGATGAGCTGCTAATTGTTTTCTTTCTATTATAGTCATAAAAGCTACTGATAATAATATAGGTAATATTACTAATAATACATCTAATAAATTAATTAATACATTTAATATAATTAAAATTAAATTATTTGTATTCATAAATAAGTATAATGATCATCTTTATTTATATTTATGATAGACTATTTATTATTTAAATTAATTAAATATTTTTATTTTTTAATTAAATTAATTAAAGTATATAAATTTAAATATAGTCTTAATTTACAATTTCATAAATATAAATATTGATTAAAATAGTTAATTAAAATTAACAACATAACTTATAAAAAAATATCTATCTTTATTATTTATAAAATAAATTAAATATTTTTTTTTAGTAGATTTATTATAATAAATTTTTATTAAATATATTTAATTTTAGAATATAAGAATTAAATATAAGTAAAAGACACTGTAACAATAAATTTATTTATATAATCAACCTAATTTAATAGGGATTTGTTTTAATATTAATTTTAAATTATAAAAATTAAATTTAAATTTAATTAAATTCTATTCTCTTTTGGATTCGAACCAAAATTAACACTTTAGAAGAATGCAGTTCTACCATTGAACTAAGAGAATTTATTTTTATTATATTCTATTTTAGAATTATTTCGATTATAATTTACAAATAATAAAAATATTTAATTAATAGATTTCTTTTAATTTAAGAATAAATAAATTATTTATTAATTCTTTTAGGGTACTAGACTCTATACCCTTATTTTCTAATTAATACACACCCTTATCAGAGGAGACTTTCAAAGGTTTTGCCTATCTTTATCCATGTTGAATGTAATTCAACTATCCACTTTTAATAAAATATATTTTTTTTATTATTAAAGTATTTTTTGAAATAAAATTTTTTATACTTCTTAATTAATTTTAGAGGATTAATTAAGTTATTTATTTAATAATTAATTTATTTTAAAGACTAATTTATTTGTTAGAAATATTTTTATTTATTTATCTTATTTTAGTTTTAATAAATATATTACATCTTTCAGATTTTATTATGAGATATTTTTAGCCTCTTCTTTAGCTAAAATTTTGTTAAATAGTTTATATGGTAGATTTGGAATGGATGATAAATTTTCAAATATAGATGTAATTCATATAGATTATATTAATGATTTTGAAAATAAATTTTGGGATTTAAGTTCTGATAGAGTGGAACTAGGAGATTCTGTTTTAATTCAACTTAAAAAGTAAGAAAATATAGAAGAAAATTCAACTCATAATATAAATGTAGGAATTGCTGCAGCAATAACTGCTTATGCTAGAATTCATATGTCACAATTTAAAAATAATCCAGATTTTAATTTATATTACTCTGATACTGATAGTGCTTATATTGATAAACCTTTACCAGATCATTTAGTTCATTCTAAAGATTTAGGTAAAATGAAATTAGAAAATACTTTAGCTAAAGCTATATTTTTAGCTCCTAAAGTATATTATTTAGAAACTATTGAAGATAAAGTAATTTATAAAGTTAAAGGATTAAAACATGAAATAGAATTAAATAGAAGTGATTTTGAATCATTACTTTATAAAGATACAATTTTACAAAAATCACAATCAAAATGATTTAGAAATCTATCAGATGCACATATTAAAATTTTAGAACTAGTTTATACTTTGAAAGTGACTGAAAATAAAAGAAAATTAATATATAAAAATGGTAAATTAATTGGAACAAAAGCTTATAAAATTGATGAAAATAAAGATATTACATAAAATATTAGTATTTATATAAATATATCTTTAGACCTATGTAGAATCGAACTACTGAAATAAATTGCTCGTCAATTTATTTGTTAGCCATTAACTTATAAGCCTTTAACGGGGATATAAAATTTAAAATAAAAATAAATAAATAAATAAATAAATAAATATAATTATATAAATTTATTATATTCATTAAAATTAATTTTAATTGATTTATATTTAAATATTAAACTTATATTTTCTAAATTATTAATATTATATAAATTAATTGTATCAATAATTTTATTATTAATAAAATTTGATAATAATAAAGACTTTGAATTATTAGTTATTAAAATTTGTTGACTTAAAATAATATAAGGTTCATTTGGATTATTCTTAGCTGAAATAAATGGAATTAAAGTATACACTTTATTATCATCTAAATCCTTTAAGAAATTCCAAATATTACTATTATTAAATTCATAAATTTTATAATAATAAAATTTACCATATTTATTTATATTAATTCTTTTGTCTAAATCTTTTAACATTGTAATTTCTTTATTAGAAATTATTTCGAACATTATTTTGTTCATTTCTTTAACTTTTGCGTTAAAATTCATTATTTAGTTTGTTTTGTTTTTTAGTATTGTTGTACTATTTATTTTTTATTAATTTAATAATATGATGGGCTAAGGCCAAATAAAACTATTAGACTAGCGTGGCAAATTGACACAATCATAAGCATCGTCTAAACAACTTATGAAAGGTGAGATTAATTATAATAATTAATATTTATACAATAATTTTAGTTAATTTTTTAGGAGAATCATGAATTGTACCCAATTCTATAGAAACATTAGAAATTTGAAAAATTTTATTCTTATTTATTAATTTAGAGTTAAGAGGGAATTGAACCCTAATTTTATAGATTTTGCAGATCTACTACAGAAACCATCTGTAAACTCAACTCTATTCATACAAATCTTTTTCATGTGATTCAGAATTACTAATTATATTTATAAAAATAAAAATAACTAATTATATTTATATTTAAGATTTATAATATTAATTGTAAAAAAAAAGATTAATATTATCATTATAATATATATTTAAACTCTTAATTATATTAGAAAAGGGGTAAAATAATTTTTAATAATATTTAAATATATTAAATAATTTATTTTTTATTTAATGATATGAATATAGGTGCAATCATAGATAATAATAAAATAATACTACATATTATTAATAATATAGCAGCATAAGTATAAATTAATTGTCCTATAGCTTCAATTTGACTAAATGAAATAAATGTAGTATCTGCAATATTAGATTGATAAGTAGTATGAATATTATTAATAAAATTTAATTCATTATTATTTCAAATAAATAAATTAAAATTAGTTATAGTATCAAAGATAAAATTTAAACTAGATACATTATTAAAACTAAATGGTAAAATATTAAACATTTCAAACATGAATAATGAAGCAACTACAAAAGCTAAAGGTAAATTTTTAGTATATTGTTTTCCAGTATCTATTATATCTGTTAATGATATATTAATCATCATAATTACAAATAAAAATAATACTGTTATAGCACCAACATATACAATTATATATGATAAACCTAAAAAACCTATTCCAGATAATATTAAATAACCTGCTGCATTTACAAATACAGAAATTAAATATACTACTGAGATTACTGGATTTTGAGAAGTAATAACTAATACACTAGATATTATTGTTGTAAAACTTAATATATTTATTAATATATATTTCATTTAAATTTTATTAAAATAAGCCTATTTTTTTGTTTTTAATATTCGATCTAAATTTTGAACGAAAAAGGCTATAAACATTTAATTTTAAATAAATTAAATTATTTTTATATATTTATATATTTATTAATAATTAAATGTAGGTTTAACCTAAAAATATAATACTCTAATTAAAGAATATTTTTGAAATATTATTATAATATTTTATAATAAATTTAAATTTTTATAAATAAATTTATAAAATGTAATAATTTTATTTGTTTAGTTTATTATTTAAAATTATAAACTAAATTTTATAAATAAATTATATTTTGAAAAATCGTAATTTTAATATAGTTAATTTACGAAAACTGAATAGTTAATATTCTCTTTTATTATTTGTAACTTTTAAATTATATATTTTATCTAGTACTTCTATGTGACCTTTACTTAATAAATTTCTTAAATTATTTTGGAATTTCTGTAAGATTGAATCTTTAATCAACAAATTTAAAAAATTAGAAGATCAAAATTCTAATCAAACTTTAATATTTAAAATATTAGGTTATATTATATACTTTAAAAGTTTAATTATTAAAATAACTTTAATTACTTTTTTAATTAAATGAATTAAAAAATATTCTTTAGTTAAAAATTTATGACATATTTTTAGTGCAATTGGTTCTACATTATTAAGTATATCTTTAATTGATATTTATTCTTTAGATGTAATTTCTGGAATTAAAGATACTCAAATTTATAAATGATTTTCTGATTTAATTATTAATCCTAAAATTTCTTTACCTCAACAAAATCAATCTGTTGAATTTCAAAAGAACACAATTTCTGAAGGAAGTATTAAAGATGCAAATGGAATACAAACAGAAATTAATTCAAGTAATAGACAAGACAATAGAAATATTATCGAAGAAATAAATAATAAACCAGAAAGTTTAAGAAAACAATATATTTATACAGAAAATCAATTAGAAGATAATAATGATAAAACTAATTTTAAAAAATATCTTTTAATTGGTTCAATGTTAATTGTAAGTGGTATTACCATTTGATGTTATTTCAATGATATTAAACCTGGAGATGCAACTAATACAGTAATAGATAAAATAAAATCCTTTCTATACTCATTTAATAGTGACCAGAACAATATTATTGACAACAACACAGGAAATAATTCGACTAATATTCAGACAAATGTAAATTCTGATATTCAATTATCTGATAATACTAATCCTATTAAAGGTAAATCTAGAGTGTTAACTTCTCCTTCTTTAGATAATTTAAATGAACAAGCAGAAAGTTCATGAAATGCTTCAGCCAGTTCTAGTAATATTTCATCTCCAGATTCTGATAAAACAATAACTCAAGCTTCTATATCTACTGCATCTGATTCTTTAATATCTGGTTCAAATTTAATTAAAAATATTTGAAGAAATAGATTAACTACAGATGTTAATGATAAAATTAATTTTATTGAAAGTTGTTTTAATACATCTAATAAATTAGGAGATGAAATAAAATTATCTGATTATTTTGCTTATATTATTAATGAATATAATGTTGAAATTGATACATATAATTTTATGAAATCTAATACAGGATTTAATGATAAAAATTTATTAGACTCGACTAAAGAATCATTATATTATTTTAGAGAATGAATTGCAGAATATCAAAATAAAATTTTCCCATAATCTAATGTTTCTATAGAAATAGGAACAATAAATGATTCTCCTAAATTATTAAACAAAAATATAGTTTAAATAATATATTAATCTTTAAGAATTTAATTGTTATCACCTTTCATAAGTTGACTAGACGATGCTTATGATTGTGTGAATTTGCCACACTTGTCTAGAAGTTCTTATTAGGCCTTAGCCCATCATATTATTAAATTAATAAAAAATAAATAGTACAACAATACTAAAAAAAACAAAACAAAATAAATAATGAAATTTGAAGAAAATATTCAACAAATGAACAATAAAATGTTCGAGATAATTTCTACTAAAGAAATTACTTATCTAAAAGATTTAGACAAAAGAATTAATATAAATAAATATGGTAAATTTAATTATTATAAATTGAATGAAATTAGTAATAGTAAAATTTGAAATTTCTTACATGAATTAGATGATAATAAAGTGTATACTTTAATTCCATTTATTTCTGCTAATGATACACCAGATGAACCTTATATTATTCTAAGTCAACAAATCTTAATAACTCATAATAGTAATACTTTATTAATTGCAAATTATATTAATAATAAAATTATTGATACAATTAATTTATATCATATTACAAAACTAGAAGAAGTTAAAATAATATTTAAATATAAACCAATAAAATTTAAATTTAATGAATTTAAGTCATTTTAATTTAAGATAATATAATTTATTTAAATAAATATGTTAATAATTAGCTTCTCTCCTTTTTAAAGAGACAGTTCTGGTTCAAGTCCAGATGCTTTCAATTATAAATATTTTAATTATTTTTACCCCTTTAAAGGCTTAATTGTTAATGGTTTAACTGTGTAATTCTGATCGACATTACATAATGTAGTTCGATTCTACTTATGTCTAGATAACATCTATAATTGAAAGATATTAAAATAATACCCCTTTCAAAATTTATTTATAGTAAGAAGAAATATTTATTTATTTATTTATTTATTTATTTATTTATTTATTTATTTATTTATTTATTTATTTATTTATTTATTTGATTTATAAAATTGATTTTTTTAAGTCAATTAACCTGAATTTTGGGAGTTTTGTTTTTGTTTTTGTTTAGATAGTTTGAAAATCAATTTAAATTTGGACCACTTTTCTCATGTTAATTTACTTAAAAAAATCAATTTTATCAAAAATAAAGAAATAAAAAATCTATTTTAATTTCCTTTACAATGTTTATTATAATCTTATTTATGATAATATTAAATATAATTTATAATTTATCCGGTTTATTTTCAGTACTAGCATTTATAGTATGATCTATTAATTTATTTATGACTACAATGATTTTAATTCAAGATCCAAGAAATCTTTGAATTAGAATTGTGCAAATCATATCTATAATTTTTATATTATATATTATATTCTTAAATATTAATAAATTATATGATAGCATATATACTTTTGCTTATATTATACCATTGTCTACAATTAAGACAAAACCATTTCACAACTATTTTAATAGAAATATGTGTTATTCTATTAATAGAATAACTTATTTAGAAGATTTCTTCAATCATAAGATTTGTTTTTTAATAAATCCTGAAGTTAGTTTTTTCAATTTCAGTGATAGTTTAGAAGTAAAAACATTTTTAGAAGATCTAAAGGAAGATAAAATATATGTAGCAACTTTTGAATTTATATGTTCATTTTCAACATATAATGAAGAAGGTCCTACAATTAATTTATCTAAACCTATTATAATAACTAAAAATAGTAATACCCAAACCATCTCTAAATTTATTCATTCAAGAATAAATGAATGTGTAGATACATTCTATTTAGAATGATTCATTATTTTTTAATAATAAAGAAGATGGACCAGGAGTTGTTGTTAAATTCCAAGAAATTAAGTTATTTTAAATATTGTTTACTCAATTTATTTCGACTAAAAGTTAATTATAAAATATATCAACATAATATTCAGTATGCTTAAGTGACATTTAAATATTATGGCGTATTTTGTGGAGGGAGATTTTTTAATACGTGATATAAAATAATTAACTATAATAATAATATAATCTCGCACTCATAATCGGCTAACACCTAAAAATAAAAAAAAAACAAAACCCAATGCATTACCTAATAAATAATTTATTAAATAACGATTTAGTTTCTATTTGTTTAATATCTGGTATTGTTTGTTTAACAACAGGATATTTTATAAAAACTAAATTATTAAATTCTTCATTAATTGAAACTCCTAATTCCCCACCAACATTTAATTTTAATCAAGAACAATTGAAAGAAATTCAATGTATATTAGAAAAAGGAGATGAATTAGATAAAGAAATTCAAGATAAATTAGATCAAGATCTTCAAACTATAATGGGAAAAGAAGATTATGCTCAAGAATAAATTTTATTTATTCTTTTATAATATAAATTAAATTATTAATTATATGATTAATAAAGAATGTATTTAATTAAAGAGATTAAATTTGAACAATTTTAAACATCAAGTCTATTTTATAAATTAGTAATGCTAAACTAAATAATTCACAGTTACTTACATTTGCATCCTATTAAGAAATGTTCTTTTTCTTATAAAATTAAATATTATTTCATTATAAAATTAAATATTATTTCATTTCTTAAAATTAAATTATGGATTAATAAATTAATAAGAAATATTATTAAAAATAATAGAAATAATAATTAAGATAGTATCTAGGAGTTAGTTTCTTGCTTTATATACATTCAGCGCTTATCTAATATGTTTGTGGCTACCCAACTATGCCTGTTTAATTAAAAAAAATAATTAAACTCAACAATTGGTACACTAGAGAAACACAGCCTATTGATCCTTTCGTACTAGAAGGTCTTCTCCTTTTTACTATTTATATCTTCAGAAGATAGGGACCATACTGACTCACGTCGTATTAAACCCAACTCGCGTACCCTTTTAATCGGCGAACAGCCGAACCACCCTTCCAAGCTTCTTCACCTGGAGGATAGGATGAGTCGACATCGAGGTGCCAAACAGCCGGAACAATGTGTACTCTTACCGGCTATCAGCCTGTTATCCCTAGCGTAACTTTTATCGATTGATCCCCGTCTATTCCATTATATAGCGAAGGGTCACTATGCCCTACTTACGTATCTGTTCGACTTCTAAGTCTTTCAGTTAGGTATGCTTTCCGCCATTATACCTTTCAAAATCTTTCACTGATTTATTGATCTCCATTCAATTTCTAGCTATACCTTGTAATAATAAACTAACTTATTTAGTTTATTTTTATTTAATTCTTTTTTGATATTTAAAATATTAGAGAATTAATAAATTTTTTTGTCTGTATATTATAATAAATAATTATAATATTATAATTTAAATTAAAATCTTTGGATGTACTTTGCTACTTTTTTAAAGACGACCGCCCCAGTCAAACTACCAATTAGTCATTTATTCCTTAAATTTCAAATTATAAGGTAAACAAAAATTTAATTTAAATTATAAGGTTTTCCAAATTTTGTCTTTCGACATACCTAATTACTATTAATAAAATTAAAATTAATGTAATAACTAACTATAGTAAAGCTGCATAGGGTCTTCCCGTCCCTCTGAAGACAGCGAGCATCTGCACTCGCAATTCAATTTCACTGAGCAAGTTGTAGAGACAGTGAGACCATCGTTACATTATTGATACAAGACCACATTTAATGGCCAATTTATTTTGCTACCTTAGGATCCTCATAGTTAAGACCGCTATTAACCAGATTTTCGATTAGTAACTTTAAAATTACCTCTCTTATATTAATGGCATTGAGCAAATTTCATCCAGAATACTATTATCTTAATAATTGCTCTGAATTGTGTTTTTAGTAAACAGTCGTGGCCTCCGATTTTATTATACCATATAATTAATTAAATTATGGCTAATTTAAATTTTATATGGTTTCTCTTATTGTCAAACTTATGAGAACAACTTGCCGAGTTCCTTAACAACTTTTAGCTCTACGCCTTAGTATTCTCTACTTACGAACCTGTGTCGGTTTAGAGTACGGTAGTATTTTAATTTATAATTAATTATAATTAATAAATTATATATTTAAATTTCCTGATCTTTTCTAATATCCATAAAGATTTTCAATATATTACTCATCAGTCAAAACTTTGGTTTTGAACCTTAGAGGCCGCATTAACATAAGGTGGTTTAACCTTTCCTTATAACCCTTTCGTATTCGGCGAGAAGTATTATAACTTCTTTTACGTTACTCATGTCAGCATTATCTCTTCAGTTATTTACAAACAATGAAACACTGTTTATCATTAATTATACTGAATGTTCTACTACCTAATTTATAAATATTAATTAAATTATATTTATAATTAACAGGATATCGGTTGATTATTTAAGACCCGTTAAATTTTTGGCGCAATAGTCTAAAGGCTGCTACGTTGTTACAACGGTCATTAAAAGATAGCGACTACCAGGCTCACTTTACAGCTGCATTCAATCTATTACTTCCTTTACTTTCACTTAATAATCATTCGGGACCTTGATCCATGTTCTCGGCTGTTTCCGTCTTGACTATTCAACTTATCATGAATAGTCTGAATATCTATTATCAATTTATGTAATTTCGAGTTTCGTTTCCATTGGTAAGATTTTCGAGATCCCCTCAACCTAAACTTTTAATATAAAATTATATTATTAGTTGGGAATTACCGTGCTGTACCTCCATAAATTTATTAATAGATGTCATACTAAAATATGTTTCGTAGAAAACCAGCTATCACCAGTTCAGATTGGCATTTCACCACTTTCCAAAACTCTTCGGAGAATTTTGCAACATTCAACCGTTCGATCCATTATAATCTGGTTTTGGAAAGATCAACTGGCTTCGGGTCTAATAATAGTAACTAACCCAAAATTATATTTGTAAATAAATCACTTATATTATAAATTTAATTGAAATTATTTATTTTATAAGGAATTTATTCTATTTTTATTGTTATAAAAATATTTTAAAATAATATAATTTTATTATACAAATAATTTAGTCGCTTTCGCTAAGGCTAATTAACCTTGCTACTATCATTAACTTACTGACCCATTATGCAAAAGGTACGTCGTCATTTTTTATTTAAAACTTCGACTGCTTATAGAATTACTAATTCAAGACTATTTCATTTCATTATACAATGAACTATTTCAACTTTTCCTTTACAGTACTTTTCACTATCGCTAAATTTATTTTACTTAGCCTTAGAGGATGGTTCCCCTATATTCCGACAAGTTATCTCTCATCGTACTTATTTTTTAAGAAAATTTTTTATTTTACAGGACTGAATACCTTCTTTAGTAATTATTTAAATAAATAATTATTATATAATAATTAAATTATTATTAATGATATTCCAACTTCATTCTATAATAATTAATTTTATATTATTTCAAATATTTGTTTTCTTTAGGCTAATCCGATTTCACTCACCATTACTTTCGGAGTCTCGGTTGATTTCCTTTCCTTTCCTTAATACAATGTTTTGCTTCAGGAAGTATTAATAATTAAGGTTTCCCTTAGGATCGTCACAATTTGCTTACTATTAATAATAATTATTAATTAGTTTGTGGCTTTTGGTTTAGACCTCCTTTTTAATAAATTTGCTAGTTATCCTTAATAATTCCTTTAAATTACTTTGATGTTTGTACTAAATTGTCATCTATACTTTTAATTTTTATATTTATTTTAAAACTATCTAATTTAGAATTTTCTAAATTATTATAATATTTGTTTTTATTTTAATTAATTTATAAGTAAAATAATTTAAATTTTACTAAATAAATTTAATATATAATTTTAGCTGAAAAAAGGAATTGAACCTTTGTTGTACCGTCATGAATGGTAAGTTTTAACCTTTTAAACTATATCAGCCTAATTAATAGAATTAAATTATTTATTTATTAAATTATTCATTTATAATTTAATAAATTAAATGAGTTAGAAGAAAATTTATATCTATGAGACTAGTTAAGTTTATATTATTTGTTAATACAGAATTTATTTATTTTATTTAAATTAATTAAGATTAAAAATACTGCTGGTATAATCTAAATATTAATAAGTCTAAGTATAGGAATTAAAGATCTCACATCAAAAAGAATAAAATTAAAAACAAATTTAAATTATTAAATTAATTATTTAATTATTAATGAATTATTTAAATTTACAAAAGTGTTTGATTCAAGAAGAATTATTATTTAAATGAATATTTTTCTATTTTTTTATCCAGAGATTATTCTATTTTGGGGGTTTAATATACTATTAGATTGACTTAGAACTTTAACTTAAAATTTAACATATATTTTGTAAAAATTTTACAGGTTTAGATATCTTAACTCATTTTATATTTTTAAATTAAATTTTTATAATTATTAAATAAATATTTAAAAAGATTAATTTAGGGTAAAATCAGAGATTTGAACTCTGAACAGTGTCGCCACAAGACATTATTTTGCCAATTAAACTAATTCTACCTTATTTATAAGATTTCTCTATATTAATAAAATTAAATTTTAATTAATCAATAAATTAAATTATTAATATCTGAATATTATTATAAATCTTATTCATTGTTAGTATATTAAAACAAATAATAAAATAAATTTTATATTAACTTTAATATAAATTATACTCTTTTAATATAAATATATAATATAATTAAAGTGGGGTCTATTGATAAAAAAACAACAGTTTTTAATATGATTCTCTTAAAAATACAAAAATAAAAATAAAAAAAAAACATAAATTTACCCTCTTTGATTCTAAAATAGAAAACGAGGTCCATAGGAATTTACTAGAATCGAACTAGATTATTAAATATCGAGTAGTATTTAATAGTTAAACCATTAACTTAAATCCCTTAAAAAAGGGGGGTAAATTTAAATAAAAATGAAATAATAATTATTTATTTATAAAAAATTAATAATGATATAAATAAAATAATAATATTTATTTATTAACTGTAGCTAAATCCATTAAAGTATTTTCTGCTAAACCAATAATAGGAACAATAATTAAGAATCAAGAAAAATAAAATGTTGTAGCAATTTGACCTACTTCTACAAAAGGGCTTTCAGGATGTTGAGAACCAATTCACATTAATATTACAAAATTTACAATAAAGAATCATTGAGCTAATTTCATAGCTGGTCTAAATTGACTTCCTCTTATTCTAGATAGATCAGTTAAAGGTAATATTAATAAAATTAATAATGAACCAAACATAGCTATAACACCTAATAATTTATTAGGTATAGATCTTAATATTGCATAAAATGGTAAAAGATATCATTCAGGTACTATTGAAGGAGGTGTACTCATAGGATTAGCTGGTATATAATTATCACTATGTCCTAATAAATTGGGATAGAAGAAAACTATTATTGATAAAGCTAATAAAAATGCAAAAATAGTTACTAGATCTTTAAATGTAAAATAAGGATGCATTGCATATCTATCTCCATTAGAAGATATACCATTAGGATTATTTGACCCATGTGTATGAAGAGCCATTAAATGACCTACTACTAAAGCAGCTAATAAAAAGGGTAATAAAAAATGAAGAGAGAAGAATCTATTTAATGTAGCATTACTTACACTAAATCCTCCTCAAATTAATTCGACTAAATCTTGTCCAAAAAAAGGTACAGCTGATAATAAATTAGTAATTACTGTAGCCAAATCTTTAATTTACTTACTCTAGCTTAAGCTTATTATGTTTAAAATAAGTAAATCATGTACATTATAATTATTGAAATAAATAATTATATTATAAATTTAATGAGTTAATTTTAAACAAAACAAATAATCAATATTTCTATTGAAATTCAAATTTTGTCTATATTTTTATCTTATCTAAAAAAAAAAAGGAGTAAAATTAAATAAATAATTATATGTTATAATTATAGAAATCTTTAATAAATATTAACAACTAAAATTGATTAAGAATTTGTAAGATTAATTCATTAATAGTACTTGAGTCTAAATTAGGTATTATGTATGTATTCATTATAAAATCTGCTTCTCCTACAGCGAAATTATCACCATATAAATCTGTTATTTCCTGAATAACATCGCTTGGTAAAGTAACTTCAATTTGACATTCTACTATATTTGGATTTGACATATCTCCTGTATTTTTTTCTAAGGAAATAATTATTGTTTTAGAATCAGGATCTACTGCTATATTATAATATTTATTAACATAAACTAAACTAATTTTATAAAACATAAATCCTAAAATTACTATAGTACATGAAAATATACTTCAAAATAATAAATCTTGATTAAATAGGTTGAACATTGGTTTTTTTTTTTTATGGGTAATGTGACAAAGGCTAAATTAATTATATTTTAATTTAGGGATTTTATATTTAACTTTATAACTATGTAAAGTTATAATTAATTTATTAAATATAAATCTATTCAGAGAAATAATATTTAGTTATTAATATAATTATTAATATTTTTATTTTATAATACTTTATATTTTTTAAATAAATATTTGTCTCTTTCTTTTATATTTTATTTTAATTTTTTATTTAATGATAGAATTTGAAAAAAAGTGGGTAGATTTAATAATATAATTAAATAATAATATTTAATCAATTTTAAATTTTATTAGTTTTATACTTATATTTTAACTTTTTAAATTTATAATACGAATATAATGCCTTGTGCTTCAACATAAATTGTTTATATTGAATAAAGATTCCGACTGTACATTAAGCATCATTTCAGATACCCACCGATGAACCAGTCTGTCGCGATAGTTTACTCTACCGACGGTCTAAATGCTAAACAAACAACTTTGACCTGTTTTCATCAGTATTGCTATAAAGTTCTTTATATAAATTTTTAGTAAAAATTGCTTTATATTTAACTTTATAACTATGTAAAGTTATAATTAATTTAATTTATATTTCATTTCAGGTATAATATATTGAGATACTATATTTCTAAGATCATCCATTGATTCTTTTCATACGAAGATTACATATTTATTTTTATTTCCTGCAGATTGAATTGAAGCTTTAATATTAAAATTATCATTTAAAGTTTTTATTAGAAGTAAACAATCATTATAAGAAAAAGAATTAGTTGATAATTTTAAACCATTACCTACTTTAGCTCCATCCTCCATAATTCAAATAGCTAAAGCTAAAGGAGTTAAATATTGATTTATACAACTAGGTACACATTTAATATTATCTTTATATCATAAATCATGTATTCAATTAAAACTAGTAAAAGTTCAAGTAGAAAATCTTATTACTTTTCTTAATTTACCTTTAGCTCCTAATCTAGTTGTAATATCAGGTATTTTAGGGTTACAATAACCTGAATCAGAGAAGATTTTATGTAAATGTAATAAATATTCAACATGAACAGCTTCTTGATAAAAACTAATTCTAGTTCCTACTCCAGTTAATCTTTTTTCAGTTTTACCATCACCAAGAAGAGATCCAAAGATTATAGAAATTATATCTTTATTATGAGGTCCTATTCTATAAATACCTTTTAATCTACTTACTTTAGATTTAACATTTAAATAAATCGGTGTAATAAAAAATAAATGAAATAAAATTAAATAAAAACTAAACATTTGAGGCTCAACAATTAAACCTCATAAACTCATTTGACCATAAGGTAATACATACAAACTTACTTAAAATGTATATATAATTATACATAATAAGCTAGAATAACTTTAAATTCGAATATTCTATTAGTTAAATTAATATTAATATAACTAAAAGTTTCGACTGTGCATTAAGCATCATTTCAGACACCCATTAGTGACCCAGTCTGTCGCGATCATTTATATAACCGACGATCTTAAAGTTTATTAACCTTCTTTAATCGTTTTCACTAACATTGCCAAATAATCTAAAAGACTATTTTATGTCTCCGTCGAGATATACCACTTTAATCCTTCTTTTTCTATAAAGATTGCAGAAAGATTTTTACTCATGGGACTATGGATTAATAGAAATAAATATAAAGTATAATTAAAAGATAAAAACAATGAATATAAATTTAAGTAATGTAAACTAAAATTAATAATATGATACACATTAAAATTGTTAGTTTACTATTTTATGTATTTTTATATATAACAAAGGAGGGTTATTAATGATTAAATAACTGTGTTCTTTGTTGTCTAATATTTTCTATTATTTGTTTTTGATAAATCTTTAACTACTCATTGTCTTTTTACTAGACCTTTCTTTGTGTTTAAAGCTCTTCTAATAGTTTTTTCACCACAATTTATAGATTTAGCAGCATCTAGAATAGTAGAATATTCACCATAAACAGTTCCATTTAGATTATATAAAATTACAGGTCTTGTATTGGTAATACATTTGTTTTTAGTTTTATCTGACATAGATGGTCTATTAAAAGCTTTTTGTCTCATTTTATCTATTGTTTCAGGAGAAATATTAGTACTTCTATTTAAACTACCTATAATTTCTCGTCTTACGTTATTAAAACCATCTTTCATATTTTGTCTATCAACTTCAATATGTTTATAACCAAAACTAGATCCTGCTTCAGTTAAAATATTATAATTAGGCAATAACAATTTTAAATAACTATCTTCTAAGTTTAATAATTCTTTATTATTTTCTTTAGTAACAATATTAGGATATAAATCTAATATAATAAAAGCAAAATTACTTAATCCATATTTTTTTACTGCTGATTTAACTATTTTACTACCTCTGAAATAAATTAGGTGATTACTGAATCTACTATAAAATCTATTAGTTGCAGCAGAACCTATATAATAATCTTTAGTTATTTTATTAACTATCATATAAATACCACTTAAACCTTTAGTTTCATTTAGTATTTGTTGTCTAATATTTTCTAAATCCAGAGTTTCAAAAATATAAATTGGATTTAATTCTAATTCTGTTATTATTGTAATCAATCTTTCTGAACAAGAAAATTCGTTAACTTTCTTTGAAGAAGCATTAGTACTATAACTTCTAATATTAAAACTATTTAAAGAATATGTTAATTTATTATTTAATTTATTATACTTTGTATTTTTTATACTATTTTTTGCCTTAATTTTTCTAATTAAATTTTGTATGTTATAATGTACAATAATTAAAAAAATTGCATACAAAATATTTCCATTAATCCATTTTGGGCTATTTACGTAACCCAGAAAAGCTATAGCCATCATTAATATTAAAATTATTACTCCTATACTTCATACTAATATTCTAGGTGATTTATAAGAACTATAATATAATCCTCTAGCAATATGAGCATATACAAAAATAAAGAAAAATGAAGCTACATTTGCATGTGTATATCTTAATATTCAACCAGCATTAACATCTCTCATAATATGTTCTACACTATTAAAAGCAAAATCTACATGAGGTTGATAATGCATTGCTAAAAATACTCCAGTTAATATTTGTATAATTAAACAAGTTCCTAATAATGAACCAAAATTTCATAAATAGGAAATATTCGCTGGTTGAGGAGAATCTACAATATAAGAATTTAATAATCTTAATAATACATTAGTTTTTAATAATCTCATTTGTATTTATTTTTTAATTAATATCTTTATTTAATATATTTCAAATTTTTAATAAATATATTTTTATATTTATTTTTATTTATATTTCTTTTGAAAATTATAAAGTATTAATTATGGTATATTATACCCTATTTTAATAAATAGTTTATAAAATTATCTTAATTAGATATTTATTTTAAGATAATAAATATTTTTGTTAATTTTGTAATTAAATCTTTATTATTAAACAAAACCAAAAAATATTTTATTTTGAATTAATAATTATATTAATAATAAATGAATCCTTTAATATTAAATATAAAATAATTATAAGTTATAAATTTATAATTACTTATTAAATAACAATTATGTTTTATTTATAAATTAAACGAAAGGTTTAATATTTTAACATTAAATAATTGTTTTAATATTCTGACAATATAATTAAATTTTAGTTTTAAAGTTAATATAATATTTTATAAGCCCAAGAAGATTTGAACTTCTATGAATTTCTCATCAAGAAATCATTCTACCATTAAATTATGGGCTTTTAGTTAATATTTTCATTTTAATTAAATTATTTATATTATCTAAAATAAAATATTAAATTTATAATTTTATAAATATAAAATTTTTAATTAAAAATTTTATTTAATACTTTTATATTTAAGGGGTAAATTATTTAAATTTAATTAATATTATGAAATATTTTAAGATTTATATATAATTTAAGATAAATATTAAAATATGTCAAATTTAACTATTAGCTTGATCAACTCAAGCTAAATAATCTTGAACAGATACAGCTTCTACTACAATTGGCATAAATCCATGTCATACTCCACAAATTTCACTACATTGACCATAGAATGTTCCAGTTCTTTCAGCTATAATAGATGATTGATTTAATCTACCTGGTACAGCATCAACTTTAAGTCCTAAAGAAGGTACTGCGAAAGAATGAATTACATCAGCACCAGTAATAATTAATCTGATATGACAATCTACAGGAATAATAACTTTATTATCAACATCTAATAATCTAAATTGACCTAATTCTAAATCAGATTCAGGTAACATATAAGAGTCAAATTCAATTGATTCTCCACTTTCAGTGACATAATCTGAATATTCATAACTTCAATATCATTGATGACCCACTACTTTTATTGTTATTGTAGGTGATATTACTTCATCTAATAAATATAATAATCTAAAACTTGGGAAAGCTATAGCTATTAATATTAAAGCTGGTGTTATTGTTCATATTAATTCAATTAATGTCAATTAACTTATATAGTTTCTTATATAATTGGACTATATCTTACCGTTATAACGGTTTGCACGTGTAGTCTCTGAGGATCCTACTTAAAATATTATATATAATTTTGTTGGTTTCCTGCTGATTGTCCATTGTAACATCCATTAGAATTTTCACTAATAAATTTTCACTAATAATATTTTTAATATTATTGTATCTAAGGCTTTAGGAGTTTCCAGCATATAGTGCAATTTTATTCAAAGTTATTTTAAGTTTACTTAGATGAAAATTTATATCTATCTTTATAAATTACACCTGAATTCTTATATTTTATAATAGTACTTCCACTTATTCCTAAAAATTTAGCAGCTCTTCTAGCTGAAAAAAAACAACCTATTAATTTAAATCCTTCCGAAGAAAGTTTTTCATAAATATTAATAGGATTTCCTTTTATAGCATTCATTTTTAGTTTAGTATTTAATAAATATTCTCTATTTAAAGCTTTTTGTCTCATTAATTCAATAGAAGATTCTCTATGAGTTTGTCCAAATAAAGGATTATTTTCTCTTACTTTTTTATTACTCATTAAATTTTTAGTTTCTTCTGTGTGATGTCTACCAAATAGAGCAGAATTTTCTTTTATAGAAACTCCTTTTAAAGATTGACTATTTTTTACTTTAGTTTCTTCTGAATGTTTTGAATTTAAAGAACTTCCTGCTAAATTTAAAATATTATAATGTGGATTTAATTTATCCAAGTAATATTTTTCTCTAACTAGAAGATTAGATTTATCACAATATTCTAATATTGTTACAGAGAAATTAGAATAACCATATATTAATAAAGCTCTATTCATTAAATAACTATCTTTACTTTTTATATTACTAAGATTAAAATAATTTTTGAATCTATTAGATATATTTATAGATTTTCCAATATATATATCTTTAGTTAATTTATTAGTTATCATATAAATACCTGATTTGCTTTTATTTTCGTTTAAGATATCTTTTATCATATCTAAAGCATTTTCATATACTTTAATATAATCAAGATTTTTATTTGTTAAAGGATCACCAGAGAAAGTTGAATAACTTTGTACAGAATTAAAAAAATTATAACTTTTAAAATTCTTAAACTTAAAACACTTTTGAATCGGCACATGTCTACCGTGATTTAAATATTTATGAATAATAGGTGATTTTTTTGTATTAAAATAATATACTGATGAACCTAAAACTCAAAATACTCCCACACATATTACTATTAAATAGAAAAAAATAGTATTATGTAATTCTACTATTCCAGTAAATCCTGGTGCAGCACTGTCTTGAAATCCTATTTGTCAAGGTTGTGGAGCATCGTTGTATATAGTATTAAATAATGATAGTGTTTTAAACATTTTTATTTTTTAAATTTAATTTAATCTCTCTTAGTTTAATACTAATCTACTTTATTAATTAAAATTAATTAATTTTATAATATTATAAATTTATAATATATGACTTATTAGTATTAATACTATACAAATTATTTATAATATATTTTAATATTAATATAAATACAATATAAAATAATTTAAGTATTCTAAGATTCGCCTTATTCAATTATTTCATATATTTAATTAAATTATTTAATTTAATTTAATTATTTATTAAAATCTTACTATATTATTTTATAGTATACTTTTAATATTTAACATTTATAATTTTATAAATATTACTTTTATTAAAAAAAGGGGTAAATTTATTTAATAATCAAATTAGATTAAACTAAATTGATAATAATTATAATAATTATTATATTTATTTTAAATTATAAATAAATATAATAATTTAATTTATGATTTATTACTTAATTTAGTGATATACATTCTTATTACTTGTTGGAAAGTAAATAATGGTAATACATACTTAGAAAATATATAAATTAAAGTAAGTAAAGTTAAAAATGAGAATGAAAATTGATTAACAAAATAAAATGGTATTAATTGAGGCATTTAAATTTAATGTAAAATATAAGGATCTCATAATAAAATAAATATTTATTATTAGAGAACTGTCTCTGCATTAAAGCAATTTATTTTATTATTATAATAAGTAATAAAACTTAATAAATGAGACATTGAATTGAATTTAAATTAATAAATTTTCTTCATATTATTAGTAAATTTTAATTTATATATTTTTTGTTTTTGTTTTTTATGTAAAGGGATAAAATAAGCAAATATTAATTATAAAAATATAATTAATTAAGATTTAATATTAGAAGGAGATAAAACTATAATTAAAGCAGCAATATATATTATAAATAATCTTATTTCATTTAATAAAGAAGTATCTATTAATATAGGAGTAAAAATTAAGAAAATTAAAGAAAGTAAAGATAAAGTAATATAAATAGAATATGTAGTTATAACTCCAGTATCTAATTTACTAATATTTTTACTTGTATTAGTTAAAGTATGAGATAAACCATAAGGTCCTACCATTTCTATTATACCTCTATCTAAAACTTTAGATATTTTATAACTTAAATCTAACCCTTTATTAATAAAATAATTGTTATAAATTATATCAAAGAAATATTTACCATTAAAGAAAGTATATAAGTTTTGTCCTATGAAATTATCAGTTAATTCAATAATAAATGTTGGACTTTTATGATATAAAAATATAGCTAAACTAGCACCAAATAATGATAGTAAAGCTGGTAATAATTTAATAAATAAAGGTAAACTAAATTCAGCTTCAATTAAAGAAATATTATTAGGTTTAATAAATAAAGCATTACTGAAGAAATCACTAGCCATTCCTATAAATAAATCAGAAAAGATAAAACCAAAAAATATACTAAATAAAGCTAATAAAAATAATGGAATAATTACTTTATTATTTGCTTCATGAACATTTAAATAAGATTGTTTTGATCCATTTGGTACAGTTAAGAAAACTAAACATATTAATCTAAATGAATAAAATGCAGTTAAACCAGCTGTTAGACTTCCTAATATGAAAGCATATGTACCACTGAAACTATATTGACCATAAGCTAATTCTATTATTAAATCTTTACTATAAAATCCTGTTAATCAGGGTGTAGCTAATAATGATAATGAACCTACTAACATTGTTGTATAAGTAAAAGGTAAAAATTTTATTAAACCTCCTATTCTTCTAACATCTTGTTGATCTGAAAAACTATGGATAACAGCTCCAGCTCCTAAAAATAATAAAGCTTTAAAGAAAGCATGATTAATCACATGCATTAAAGCTACATTATATTGACTTAAACCTATTGCCATTACCATGTATCCTAATTGACTTATTGTTGAAAAAGCTATTATTCTTTTTAAATCATTTTGAACTAAACCACAAGTAGCTGCAAAGAAAGCAGTAGTAGCACCAGTTAAAGTTATTATTAATAAAGCTGTACTACTATATTCTAATATAGGTGAAGATCTTAATAATAAATATAATCCAGCAGTAACTAGAGTAGCTGCATGAATTAAAGCTGATACTGGTGTTGGCATCTATTGTTAACAGTATATTTCTATACTGATCGGACTATATCTTCATCATATTTTGGTTTTAATATGAGCTTCACGTGTAGTCTCTGAGGATCCTACTTAAAATATTGTTTAATAATTAAGAAAAATAAATTAAAGAACGTTTTATAAACTTACTAGACAAGAGTTAAATATCTTGTTTTGTCTTGTTTAGTCTTTTAATAAATAATTTACTAAAAAAGAGGGTAATTTACTAAAAAAGGGGGTAAACTGATATTAATTTGTTATTAAATTCATTAAATATTACTTTAGAAATACCACAAAAAAGAATCAGTTATTAATTCAATTTGTAGTTAATTCATAAAATATTATAATAGTTTTATGATATAAAGGAAGACGTCATTAATTCAATTTGTTAATAAATCTTCCTTTGAATATCATGAGATAAATTCCATTATTTCTTCGTCAGAAATGTTATGTTCATAAATTTCTCTAGCATATATGCTAGATCATTCGAAAAATTTTAATTCTTCAATAGGACAAACATCCAAATCTACATTTGGCATGAAAAATAAATCTGGATCATTTAATATACTTTCAGTTTCAGAAGTACTATCACTACCAAATCATGTACTTTGATAATCAGATGCTAAATCTGTTTCAGAATCACTGTCAGTTATAGAATCTATATTTTCACTATTTATTACAGTTACTGCATTTTCGTTTATTATAGCTTCTATTTCTTCGTGTGTGAAGGCTTCCATGTTTTTAGTAGGAATAGCTATATAATTACTTCTAATTAAGTAATATAAAGAACAACTTAATATAATTCCAGAACCTATACAGAAATAATAGATATTTAAATTATTGTCAAAGAATAAATTATAATTCATTAATTTTATTATTATTTTATACGATATTTGTAAACAAACTTTTTACTTATTATAAGTAATTTTTAATCATTGTAAGCAGGAGTAGCTAAAACAATTCGGATTTAAGTTTTGGCTTAATTTTTGTTTTAACTATAGTTAAATATTCACTTTTGGATTCGAACTAAATTTAACACTTTTGTTTTAAAAACAAAAAATGGTGTTCTAACCGTGAGCGAATAGGTTTTGAGAATGGGTATTCTCTTCTTTTAAAGATTTTTATCTTTTTTGATAAAAATTATCTTATTTTAGAGATTTTTATATTTTTTTATAAAAATCTCTTCTTTTAAATTATTGAATAATTTTAAAACTATTCTAACGAAATTATACAAAGATAAGGGATAATAATTGTAAATTTTCGTTCTATTTAATTTTTCTTAATTGTTTATTTTTTTTTTGTTGGTTTCCTGCTGATTGTCCATTGTATTATCTTTAAAATTTTAACTTTCTATTATAAATTAGATGAGTATTTAAAGCTTTAGGATGTTCCAGCATATAGTGAAGTTTAAGGAAGGCCCTATTTAAAACAATTATATTCCTAATTTATATAAAAATTATTATGCATATATGGTTTCACTAAATAAATAACTCTATGCATACTAGTTTTAGATATTCTAATTATATATCTATTGTTAATTTTATCTCACTTTTTTAAAGTTAATTTTATATCTAACTTTTCTAAAACTGATTGAAGAATTAAACATTCTTCTTTAGTAAACGATTTAGTGCAAATAATAACTGTTTAAGTTCTACCGTGAGAATCCAAATAACCAACATCCATTATTTAATAAGCTAAAGATATTTATGAAAACAATTCTGATATGTTTAAAGGAATAAATATTACAAATTTGTTTTCAACGTTATATCATTTATATCATAAACTATCCAAAGCTGTAAATACTAGAAGTGTTTTAGTTTTAATATGATAATGAGTTATTTATGTATCTTTATGTTGAGGCAATAAACTATTTAGATAAACATAAAAATTTTATCATTAAATTGATTGTAAATTGTTTGATTTAGATAATTAAAATAATTTAAAGACAAAACATCCATAGTCATAAAGTATTTACCTTCACCTCTATCAAATTTAGAAAGACTAAGACTTCTATCATTTAACATATTCCTTGTGATGATATATAATGAGGACTTAAGAACCAATTGGATAAAAGGTAAAATAGATAAATATTAAATATTTGATAGATCTGTTAAATAATTGTAGAAACCTAAGATGCAAATAAAAATTTTAGAAATTAATGTTTTACACCATTAAAACCTTCCATACTACCAGGTAATCAAGAATGTAAAGGAATTTGAGCAGATTTTGCCATAGCTCCAGTTAATAATAATATACCTATAATAGTTATAGCTGTTTCATTCATAAATGGTACTATACTAAATATTGTTGCATAGTCTAATGATCCAAATAAAGCAAATAATGCAAAATATCCAATACTTAATCCCATATCTCCTACTCTATTCATAGTTAAAGCTAATATAGCTGCTTTATTAGCTTGTATTCTAGTAAATCAAAAATTAATTAATAAATAAGAAACAATTCCAATCAAATCTTAAAAATAAAGAAATTATTTTATTAAAGTTAAATAAAATAATAGCTTCTTCTTTATTTCCCTGTACATTTAAAACCTTACAGGATTTATATAATGCCCTAGTATTTATTTTAAATAAAAATTTTTATACATTATATAATGAGGCACAAGACTATTATAATTATATAAAATAATTTATAGATAATGTAAACATAAACAACAAATAATAATAAGTTAAGTACTTGAAATTATGCTTACTTTTTAATTGAGTAGTTATAAAAAAAGGTAAATTTTAGTAAATTATTATCCAGAATAAAGTTTAATTCTAAATTTTTATAAATCTTATAATTTTTTAATGTCTGGTGTCTCATTATAAATTAAAATTTTATTTAATAAAATAAAGATTTCGACTATGCATTGAGCACCATTTCAGGCACCCGTTATTGAACTAGTCTGTCGCGATCCAAATTGTGACCGACGATCTTTTAATGAAGCTAATTCATTTAATCGTTTTCAATAACGTCGCAAGAAAACGTAATTAGCTGATTTATTATTTAAATAAACACTAATTTCTTATTATTCTTCAATTTAATTTTCTAATAATTGATCGTTTTCTTACTATGGTAATAATAATGTTGATTATTTATTAATTCCTAATTTATAGTATAATGAAGGTAATAAATAAGGTTTAACAATGTTAGTAAATAATTCCATAGAATTAACATGAATATAAATAATATAACCTTTATCTTTTCCACATTTAATTGATGTTGCTACAATATTATATTTACTTTTTAATATTTTACAAAGAAAATTAACTTCTTTTAATGTAAAACAATTCGTAGCAATTCTAGCACCTTTTCCTAAAGATGAACCCTCATTCATAAATCAAATGGCTAAAGCTAACGGTGTTAAATATTTTTCAATGTTTAAAGGAACAAATTTTACATATTTATTGTCAACCAATTTATAAAACATTTCATGAATTCAATTAAAACTAGAAAATGTATAACTATTGATTCGATATTGATAAAATACTTTACCTTTTTGTTTTATTCTTATTTGTAGTGTAGGTTTAGTACTGTTACAATAACCTCTACTTGATAAATAAGAATGGAATCACATTAAATATTCTACATTTCTATTGGATTGTTCAAATTTCACTCTTGTACCTATTCCATTTTTTCTTTTTTCTAAATGAGAGTCTCCTAATATTGAACCAAGTATTAAAGAAATAATATCTATATTATGAGGACCTATTCGTTGTTTAGAAGTTAACTTTTTAATTTTAGATGAGAACTGTTCATTACCAAATACATTTAAACCGATTATACTATAAGTGAAATTTGCATTATTATCCCATTTAAGGCATTCTGTGATACCTTCTCAACCTACAAACATTACAAAAAAATTAGCACCAGATACTAAAATTAACATAAAAAAAGTGAATAAAGATAAATAAGAGAAAAATCTTTGATTATGAGGATCCTCAGCCATATAATCAGTTGAAAAAATATGAATTAATGAAGAAATATATAATACAGGAATAAACATAGATACTGTTAATTGATCAAATAAAAATTCTCAAGAGATAGTCATATATTCTGAATCTATTCAATTAAATAAATAAATTGTAACTGGACTTGAATTTAACCCTACTTCATAAAAAGCAATAGTTGCTAATATACTAGATAATATTAAACAAGTACAAGTTATTATATGAGATCCTGTTACTCCTATTTTTCTACCTAAAAATCCTGATATAAATGAACCTAATAAAGGTAAAATTAATATTGTTAAATACATTAAGTTTCTTGTCTAATTAAAATATTTCCTTTAATTCTATAAACTGCTACAATAATACTTAAACCTATTACAGATTCAGCTCCGGCTAATGATATTATAAATATACTAAATATTTGTCCTATTCCATCATCAAAACTAAAACTTGATAATAATATTAACATAGTTACTGCTAATAACATTATTTCTATAGCAATTATCATTAATATTATGTTTTTTCGGTTTAATATAAAACCTAATATTCCTATTAAAAATAAAAATAATGATAAATTCATAATATTATCATATTATAAACCCTTTGGGACTTGTATTAAATGTCTAATATTTATACTTATTATTTTTATATAATTTTTTATAATAAATATATAATATTACTTGCTAATTACAAAAAAAAAAATTCTTTAATTCTTGTTTAGCGATTTATTAATTTATATTTAAATATTATATTTTAAAGGGAATTAAAAAAATTTATAATAATATTTAATAATAATTATTTAATTAAATATTATATTTGAATAATATTTTATTTATAGATTAGTTACCACCTCAGTAATAAACAGCTATAAATAAGAATAATCAAACTACATCTACAAAATGTCAATATAAAATTGCAGCTTCATGTCCTTGATGGTGTGTATCAGTTAAATGATAATTAATTATTCTAATAAAACCTACTAAAATAAATAATGTACCAATTATAACATGTAATCCATGTAAACCAGTTGAAGCATAAAATACTGTACCATATACTGAATCACTCATTGTAAAGCTTGATTCTGTATATTCATAATATTGTAAAGCAGTAAATATTATAGCAAAAATTATTGTTAATAATGTTCCTAAAATTGCTCCTCTTCTATCTCCTTGTATTAAAGCATGATGACCATAAGTTACAAATGCACCAGAAGATAATAATAAAATAGTATTTAATAATGGTATTGCAAAAGGATCTAATGGTGTTATACCTTGTGGTGGTCAAACTCCACCAATTTCTATAGTTGGAGATAAACTAGAATGAAAGAAAGCTCAAAATACACTTAAAAAAGCAAATACTTCACTAATAATAAATAATACTACTCCAATAGTTAAACCTTTTTGTACTTGTATAGTATGATGTCCTAAATAAGTACCTTCTGTTATTATATCTCTAAATCATAGTATCATACCAAATACTGTTAAAGTAAACCCTAAACTTAATAATTGTCCACCATGAGTAAAACCTTGCATATACATAACTGCTCCTAAAGTTAAACTTAATAATGAAAAACTAACTAAGATAGGTCAAGGTGATTGATCTACTAAATGATAAGGAAAAGATTGAAATTGATTTCTATTTATTTTATTCATTTTTTAATTTATTTTTTTATTTTTATTACTAAAGCGTAATTATTAATTTAAACTTATTATTTTTAATATAAATTAATAAATTATAATATCTAAAAATTTAGATATGTTTAGTTACTTAGATTATTATTTTGATTAAAATTATAATAATTTTAATTTATGTAATTTTGTTTTTAAATATTTTAGTCTTTTAATTATATTAAAATATGAATATATATTTATAATTTATTTAATAAAATTAATAAACAATATAAGAAAGATATTAATTAATCATTAATAATATGTCCAGTTTGTATAGTAAGACTAAATGTACCTCTTTTATTTTTATTAACAAATCTATTAGTATTAATTATTCTAGCTTTAGTTCTAGCTAAACTTCCTAATTGAATTACTTTAGATTTAACTCTTTTTGGACTTCTTTGTGTTAAAACTTTACCTGCTAATTTTAAATAAATTCCAGATAAAAAAGAAGGTATTTTATTATTAGAAAATCTATTATTAAATCCTTTATTAATATTTTTAATTTTACTTACTTTAAATAATTTCATATGAATATATCTAAATTTAATAAAATTACTTAATATACCAATAAGATTAGCTAATATATTACTTTCATTTTGTGGAGAATATATTCTAATTAATTCTAATTCCACTGATTTTTTAAATAATTTACTTAATAATTTAACTAATTTTTCTAATTTATTATAATATAAAATTAAAAATTTAGAATGTAAATTACTATTATAATATTTATTTTTTAATGGTTTTCAATAATAAAATAATGTAATTTTTAATAAATTAGGATTAATAGATATAATAGGTTTACTTATAATACTTGACAAATTAAGAAAGGCTAATTTACATATTGTATATAAATTAGGTAAATTTTTATTTATTTGTTTATAAGATTTATTAGTAAACGTATAAATATCATTAGTAATATTTGCTAATTTATAATTAAAAGGACTAATTAATCTTATATATTGTTGTTCATTCATAAGTATTAAATTTGATTCATTTAAATTTGTTTTAGTTAATCCTTTATTAAAATTATTTAAACTATTTAATTTAGATAAAATTAAATTAGATTGATTTTTATTTAATAAATTTAATTGAGATTGATTAGTATTAGTTATTTTATAACTTAATTTTATTATTGTTTGTAAATTTTTATTAGTTTTTTTACTATTTACAGATTTTTTATTTTCTAATCCTATTTCCGTATATTTATTTTTTATATTTTCTACTGATAGATCAGTTATTACTTTATTTATATGTTTTCTTAATATTGATAAACCATAAATAAGACTTATTTTAATATTTGAATTGATATTTTTATTCATTTGATTTTTAGTTTAAGGGTAATGTGACAAAGGCTAAATTAATTATATTTTAATTTAGGGATTTTATATTAAAATTTATTTATTAAATATAAATCTATTCAGATGAATAATATATAATTATATTAAGAATTATTAATATTTTTATTTTATAATACTTTATATAATCTAAGTATAGATTATTCTCTTCCTTTTATATTTTATTAATATAATATATTTACTAAAAAGAATTAAATTTATAATTATATTTTAATTTAAATAAACAGGGGTAAATGACAAATGATTTAATTACTCAATTTAAAGTAAATATTGAATTAATAAATAATTAATTAAATTAATTCAAAAGGTTAATTAATTTAATTAAATTGTTATCACTATTAAATAATTCTAAAAATATAAAAATTTAAGAATATAATAATAAGAAAGCAATCATTAAAGAGAATAACCCTGTAGCTTCAGCTAAAGCGAATCCTAAAATTGCAAAGCTGAATAATTGACCTCTTATTTGAGGATTTCTAGCTGTTGAAGCGATTAATGAAGAGAAGATTAAACCAATACCTGCTCCAGCTCCAATTAATCCTGAGCAAGCTAAACCTGCTCCAATGTATTTTGCTGCTGCTAACATTTTTATTTAGAAGAATTATTAAATAGTGTCTAATTTATATTATATATAATATATATATGTACGAGTAATCAGATTCGAACTGATTATATCTACTTGGAAGGTAGAGGTTATACCAATTTAACTATACTCGTTTATATTAACTTTTAATTAAATAACTTTAAATTAAATTGTAAAAATTATTTAAATAAACTGTTTCTTTTATATTTTATTAATATAATAGGGGATAATTATTTAAATAAAAATAAATAACAATATGTTTGAATTTTATAATTAATTTATTATAAATTATTTTATTAAAAGATTATTAAATATATTTAAAAGATCTTAATAACTTGAATATTAATATATTTTATAAAATATAAAAAATCAAATATCTAAATTTCTAATTAGAAATTTTTAATAAATAAAATAAATTTAATATAATTTATAAATTTAATAATTAAGAAAATAAAATAAATACTTATAAAAATAATATAAAAATTATATGAAATATTAAATACTAAATTTTCAAAATTATTAAACAAATTAAGATATAAATCACTAGATTCTAAAGAACAATGAATATTAACCACATTAATATTAGTAGGAGCATCTCCACTAATAACTGTAGTATTATTTTCTATATTTGTCATTTTAGATGTTTTATAATGTTTATGATGAAAAGGTACCATATCTTTAAGTAAACTTATATGATCTTCAGCTTTTTCAATTGTTAATAAAACATAATTTTTAAAATTAGAATCTGTTGGTGAAAGATATGATTCTTGATGAACTGTTAAATCTAAACTAGGTCCTACTCCTAAACCAAAGTTAAAATAAAATGTAGGTTCAATAGGAGAAAATTTTAAATATATACTAGATAATTTAACTCCGACAGCATAAGCAATTAATTCACTATAATTTTCAACTAAAGAATTTAAACCTTTTATGTAAATATTATTATATAATATTAAATATTCAGTGTTATCCATATAAATAATATTATTTATTAAAAAAAATTTAAAATAAGAATATATTAAAATACTTATAAATACTATTTTAATTCAAGATATACTATTAATAAAATTATTATATTTGAATATTATTTTAAATATTAAAAAGATTATTAAAAGTATTAATATATTAATATAAAAAAATGATATTATTAAGTAGCAAGATATTAATATTAAATTTATATTATTTATATTTAGATTAATTAATGATTTATTTATATTATTAGTTTTCATTTTTTAAATTATTTGTTTGTTTCTAAAATTAGTACTAAAATTATTATAATAATTTTAATAACGAAGACAATTATTTTATGTTTATTTTAATTATATAAATTTATTTATTTATTCATATTATTAAATATAAACTAAAATAAATATGGTTTAATAATTTATTATATAACTTTTTATTTTTTTCAAGATTATACAATATTATGTAATTATTAAGTCTTTTAAATTAATAAATATTAAACGAGACCTTCCAGATTCGAACTGGAACTCTTCTAAATGACAATTAGAAACTCTACCAATTAAGCTAAGATCCCTTAAATTTAATAGATAAAATTTTAAATAAAAAAATTTTTTAAATATAAAATAATATAACAAAATAAAAATTAACAAGAGCGAGGTGATTCGAACACCTACCAATGATTTTGAAGATCGTCATACTAACCGTTAATACTACGCTCTTTATATTAATTCTTTTATAACTAAGGGATAAATTGAATTAAATTTATTAAAAATATAATATTTAAAGTAAAATTAGACTTAAATATTATAAAGTAAAGAAGAAATAGAAAAATGTAAATCATCTAAAATAACTTTAGGGAATATACCTAATAAAACAGTAGGTAATAATAAAGTTATTAATAAATTAAATTCTCTTCTAGAAATATCTTTAATAGGTTTTAAATGAGGAGAATAAATACCATAAGAAATTCTATTATATAAATAAATAGAATAAATAGCAGATAAAACAATACCAGTTGCACCTAAAGCAGCTATTATAGGACTTCTTTCTCATATACCAATTAAAGATAATTGTTCACCTAAGAAATTTAAAGTTAATGGTATACCAGTATTACTTAATGTGAAAATGAAAAATAATATAGTAAATACAGGCATATAAGTTACTAATCCTCTTACATAATGAATTATTCTAGTTCCTGTTCTATCATAAATTACACCTCCTACACAAATAAATAAAGCAGGTGAAACAAAACCATGAGCTAATGCTAATAATATTGCACCTTCAATACCTTGAATAGTATTAGAAAATAAACCTAACAGAACTACACTCATATGTGCAATACTTGAATAAGCAATTAAAGCTTTAGTATCTTGTTGAATAATTGTAGCTAATGAAGCGTAAATTAAAGTTATAATTGCAATAGTTTGAATTAAAGGTGAAAAATAATTAGTAGCATCTGGTAAAAAATTAATTAAAACTCTTAAATAACCATATGTAGCAAATTTTAATATTGTAGCAGCTAATAATATAGATCCAGCTAAAGGACTATCAGCATGAGCTCTATATAATCAACCTGTTAATGGTCATAATGGAGTTTTTACTGCAAAAGCTATAAAAAAACCTAATCATAAAAATTTTTGATTATCTAAATTTATATCTGATAAAGATATTATTTGAAAATCTGTTGATCCTACATAACTATATATTTGTAGTATAGCTAATAACATAAATAAAGATCCGGCTAAAGTATATAAAAATAATAATAAAGCTGATCTTAGTCTAGCTTCACCAGAACCATATATTATAATTATTAAAAATAATATTGGTAATACACTTTCAAAAAATATATAGAATAAAATTAAATCTAATACTATAAATACTCCTATTTGTAATGTTTCTAATAATAAAAATGATATTAAAAAGTATTTTAAATTATTATCTATATTATTATAATTAGATAATATAGCTATAGGACTTATAAATGTAGTTAATAATACAAAAAATAATGATATTCCATCAATACCTATATTTAAATGACAATAACTTAAATTTATAAATTCATATACAAATTGATATTGATTAGTACTTGAATCAAATTCTAATCAAATATATATTGATATTAAAAAATTTATTATCATACTTATTAAAGTTATTCTTTTCATTATTATTTTATTTTCTATGGTATCTTCAGGTATTGTTATTAGTAAGATACTACCTATTATAGGTATTAATAATAGTAAACTAAGCATTTCGAAATTATAAATATTTTGTTTCGATATTTATAACTTGTTATCTATTTAATTTTAAATAGATTTTATTTATAAATTTTATAATCTTTTTTATTTTTTATTTTTTTAATTTATATTTAAAAAGATTTATCAAATAAACAAACCAAATAATATAAATATATTGAAGTTATAAAAATTTTCTGTTCCTTTTAATATGTTAATTTTCGGACACTGTGAGATTTGAACTCACGACTTTTATCAAGTACTCGTTTTCAAAACGAGCGCCATAAACCAGACTCGACCAAGTACCCTATATAATTATTATAATTATAAAAAATTTTATTAAATAAGACCGAAGGGACTTGAACCCTTATAATATCCATTATGAGCGAACTGCATTACCACTTATGCTACAGTCTTTTAATCTGATTCTTTTAATTAAAAATTATATAATAATAATTATATAATAAAAAAGGGGGTAAATTTAATTAATGAACTGTTTATTTAATAATAAATAATAAGTTTTAAGTTAAAATTATAAATAACTTAATATAATTTTGATTTATCAATTTAAGATTGAACAGGTAACATTTTGAAAGCATGTAATGGGATAGGGCTTTGTAATGTTCATTCTAAAGTTGAAGCTGTATCAGTTTCATTTTTAAATTGTTCTGAAGATGTGAAATAAGAAGGAATATTTCAAGGATTAGTATTTATTGAATTTCCATTAGCAAATATATCATAAAGAATATAACCAAATAATACAGTAGCCAGAATTGAAATCATTGATCCAAAACTTGAGATTTGATTTCAACCACTAAAGGCATCTGGATAATCTGGGATTCTTCTAGGCATACCAGCTAAACCTAAAAAGTGTTGAGGGAAGAAAGTAGTATTACATTTGACCAAATATTTCTACTTGGATTGGACTATATCTTAAATTGAATAAGCTTAAAACTTTTCTTAATGGAAATAGTAAACCTTTTATCTTGAATTTTAAGAATTCTAATAAAGGTTGCTTTATTCAATTTTCCTTCGTGTAGTCTCTGAGGATCCTACTTAAAATATTATATATAATTTTGTTGGTTTCCTGCTGATTGTCCATTGTAACATCCATTAGAATTTTCACTAATAATATTTTTAATATTATTGTATCTAAGGCTTTAGAAGTTTCCAGCAAATAGAAGGATGTTTACTAAAATAATTAGGGGGCTAATTTACTTTCTTCACTTAGATTAAAATTTTAGGTTTAACTGTACAAATAAATTTTACATTATTTATCAGAAGATGAGATAAATCATTTTACTCCTTTAATGATAATAGATTTATTAATATTTTTAGATATAGTACTAAATCTAACTCTAAATTGTGTTCTAGCACTATTTATTGAAGGAAATGTAATAATATTTCCTTGTTCATCTGTCATAGTTATGTGTGTTCCATTATTTCCAAATTGAGGATAAATTTTACCTTTTTTACCTTTACCATGCTGATCATGGTTTGTATAAGAATTTTTTAAAGATACACTCATTAAAGCTTTTTGTTCTTCACTAGGTTTAGTTATGAATCTAGGATGTATATCTTTAGCATGCATTTTTTTAAGTTTAGCTTTTGTTTTTAAGGAATGTTTAAACCCTTGAGATGAACCAGCTAATTTTAAAATATTATAAGTAGGTTTATACATATCAAGAAAATTTTGTTCTAAACCAACACATAAAGTTTCTTTAGGTTCACAATATTGTAATATTAAAAATGCAAAATTATTTAAACCATACTTTTTTAATGCTTTATATAAATGTAAATTAGAAGAATCTATTTTACTTAAATGTACTCTAAATCTTTTATCTAATTGTACACTACTTCCTATGTACATATTTCCATTAACTAAATTAAAAAACATATAAACTCCAGCTTTATTTTTAATATTAAATAATATATCAGTTTTATTATCTTTAATTCCTATAAATTGAATTTCTGCTGATATTTTTTTAAGCTTGTTAAATACTTGTTTTTGTTTTTTAGTTTCAGGTTCAGGAAAATTATGATTAGGTAAGTTATTTATTTTTCTATTTAAAGTATCATTATCAATATCATTTAAATCAATATCTGGTTTGTCTCTGTCTAATACTTTTGAAGGAGAGGTAATTCAATTTTTGATTTTTTGTATAACCCCAACAAATAAAGTTCAAAAATGAATTTTACCTAATAATTCATTATATGATTTTCCTGTAATTTTAGGTACTCAGAAATAAAAGCCTGCAAATATAGCAAACACAGCTCCCATTGATAAAACATAATGGAAATGAGCTACTACATAATAAGTCATTAAATTGTTTTCTATTTATCATAATTAAATTATAAATAGAAAAATACTCATTTTACAATGAGGATCGGACTATATCTTATCTAATTATTAAACTTAATTAACGTTCGATTACCACGTATAGTCTCTACGGATCCTACTTAATATAAATTTTTAATAATTATTGTTTAATTTTTTAATAAAATAAGAAATAAATTTTATTTGATTTTAAACAACTACTCTTAAATTTTGATATTTTTGGTTTCCACGGTATTGCCTTTTAAACTTGTAGTATGGAAACAGCGTTATTTTCCATTTAAAAGGTTTCACCGTTAGCAATATTGATATATAATAATATTACCGATAAATTAATTATTTAAATTTATCACAGTGGTAAGACAACATGACACTTATTTAAAAAGATCTCTAAATTGAATAAATGAAAGTGTTTTTTCTCCAAGTAAAGGGTAATTAATGCAGTGATTAAGAATTTTTATTAAAGTTAATTTTCTATAAATTTCAATTAATCAAAATTTATTATTTAATTCTCTAACTTCATTTTGAGCATTGAAATGATTTTTTATTGTATCTATAATATTTTTATCATTTTTTTGTCCTATTGAAAATGAGTGATTATTTGATACTTTTCTAATCGAAAAACAACCTTCTGCTTCTATAAACCCAGATAGTCATTCGTTAAAATAATTATAATCAATATTAACAATATCTGTATTTGAATTAAGATATTTTTTATCTCTAGCATTTAAATATCATTCAACATTATTTTGTTGAAAACATTCTAACATAAATGCTAATTGAGCTCTTAATCTTGAAGTTAATGGTGGATAAGAAACAAAAATATTAATTAAATTTTGAATATCTTTTCTATGATTTACTACTCAGATAATAAATTTATCATTTTCAATAATTCTTACATTTCCCCCAATATGTTTTTTAATTAGATTTAACATTGTTAAATTTTCAATACAATATTTTAATTTAATAACTAATCTATATTGAAGATTTTTATATCTTCAATGATTTACTTGAATACTTCCATCACCATCCATTAATCCTACTCAGAATTTATGAATATAAAGAGGATCTTTTTTAATTCTATCATGTAATGCTAAATCTAATGAAGCATTAGCTAAAACTACTCCTGTAACACCTCCAATTGTAAATAAAGATAAGAATCCTAATGTAAATAATAAAGGTGTTGTTAATCTTAAACTACCTCCATATAATGTAGCAATTCAAGAGAATATTTTAATTCCTGTAGGTACAGCAATTACCATTGTAGCTGCTGTGAAATAAGCTCTTGTATCTACATCTAATCCTACACTGAACATATGGTGAGATCATACTAAAAATCCTAATATTCCAATAGAAAACATAGCATATACCATTCCTAAATAACCAAAGATAGGTTTTCCTGAAAAGGTAGATATTACTTGACTAATTACACCAAATCCAGGTATAATTAATATATATACTTCGGGATGTCCAAAGAATCAAAACAAATGTTGAAATAATATTGGATCTCCTCCTCCAGCTGGATCATAGAAACTAGTATTAAAATTTCTATCAGTTAATAACATAGTGATTCCTCCAGCTAAAACAGGTAAAGCTAATAATAATAAAATAGCAGTTACAAAAATACTTCAAACAAATAATGGTAATTTATGTAAACTCATACCATTTGTTCTCATATTTAAAACTGTAGTAATGAAATTAATTGCTCCTAATAATGAAGATACCCCAGTTAAATGTAGACTAAAGATAGCTAAATCAACAGAACCACCTGAATGAGATTGAATTCCTGATAATGGTGGATAAATAGTTCATCCAGTACCTGCTCCATTTTCTACTAATGCACTAAGTAATAATAAAATTAATGATGGTGGTAATAATCAGAAACTTATGTTATTTAATCTTGGGAATCTTTTTCTTAAGTAGTTTCTTACCTAAATGGACTATGTCTTCATCATTTATTATAATGAGCTTCGCGTGTAGTCTCTGAGGATCCTACTTAAAATATTATATATAATTTTGTTGGTTTCCTGCATATTCTTCCCATGTATACATAAGTGTTACGACTAATTCAGTTGAAAATACAACTTTATAAGTTTAAACTTCAATTAGGTGTCTATGTATCTGTTAACTGGAAAATTAATTCCAAAATCGAGAGATTCCATGCATATAGCGAAGTAATAATTAAAAAGTTT
>WNFM01305480.1_pt2 | contig 49750 bp, 56 predicted proteins | sample 5400271 | NCBI WGS metagenome assembly WNFM01 (sample SAMN13153352, study PRJNA577476) | soil metagenome | isolation source: 60 cm saprolite on Douglas fir-dominated hillslope | place: USA:California | collected 2013-09-17
TCGCGCGCTCGCGCGACATGCGCGGGCCGCTCTATGGCGCCGTATTCATCACCCTCGCCATTCAGTGCGGCGTCGTCGCCGTCTTCAACCTCAACTACGTGCGGCATCTCGCCAGCGGCGAGACGCGGGAGGATTTTCTGCGCCGCAACGTCGCCCGCTACGGCCCGGTGCCGTGGCTCAACGCGCATCTCACGCCGCATGACCGCGTGCTCGTCACCGAGCGGCAACTCGTCTATCACCTCGACGTCCCGAGCTTCACCGCCAGCCAGCGCTACGAGTACCTGGTCGATCTCGTGCCGGGTTCGAGCAATCCGCGGCGGTTCCTCACCGAGATCAGCCGGCTCGGCATCACCTATGTCCTCGCGGTGCCCGGGCTGGCCGATTTCGCGCGCGGCGAGCGCCATTTCGAGACCGGTGAGCTGGTCAGCTTCACCTCGGCGCTCGTCGCCGCCGGCTGCGGCACCGTGGTGCATAGCGAGGTCATGACGGCGCCGCGATCACGCACCGTCATCGACGCCGCGAACTGCCATCTTTAGCCGCGCGATGGCGGCGCCGGCGGTTCCTTGATCGCCAGGACGAGGAGGTTCTTTCCGAAGAAGCGGGACAGCAGACGATCGAGCGCCCGGCTGAGCGGGAAGATCAACCGGTCGTAGAGGCGCAGGGCGGATCGATTGATTTCGCCGCTTGAATTCTGCGTCAGGCGATAGAGCAGGCTGGCGGGAAAACCCAGGCTATCGACGTATCCGGCATAGGTGATGCGGAAGCCTGCAGCGCGAAGCAGGGCGACGAGGCCGCGGCGGCGGTAACGGCGGATATGGCCGACGCGATCATCCATCGCGGTCCACAGAACGTTGAAGGCTGGCACGTAGGCGATGAGACGGCCGCCGGATTTCAGCACCCGGGCGATGTCCTTCGCTGCCGCGTCATCGTCGGCAATGTGTTCGAGAACGTTGAGCGTATAGACGAGATCCATGCTGGCCCCGGCGACGGGTGCGGCCGATCGATGGGTCGGAATGCCGCGCTCGCTGAGACGGCGGCTCAACGCCGGATCGGGCTCGACGGCGACGAGCCTGACACCGTCGCCATGGAGCTCGGCGGCAAACGTCCCGACGCCGGCGCCGAAATCCAGCACGTTGTCGCCCGGGCGCAACTGCGCGGCGATCAGCGACATCAGATAGCGATTGTAGTTCTTCGCCTCGGCCATGACTTCGAGGTTTTCCGTCCCCGAATAGGCGGCCGGCTCGCCGACCATGACGCGGAAAGCTCCTAGGGCCTGGACGATAGATCGGGCGGAGCGACCGGCGAGCGGACGGATGGCGCCACGGCAAGATAGGCGATGCGTTTGATCTCCTTGCGGCCACGGGTCACCGTGTCGAGGATCAAGCCGCAGAACAGGAAGAGAAAGGCGAGCAGCATGATGCCGGTCGCCAAGAGCGCCGTTGGCAGCCGCGGAACCAGCCCCGTTGCGGTGAAGGTGATGATCACCGGCGTGGCGAGCGCCAAGGAAACGGCGGCGAGCAGCAGCGACAGGAATCCGAAGAAGGGAAGCGGCCGCTCCTCCTTGATCAGGAGGAATATGGTGCGCAGTATCCTGAGCCCGTCCCGATAGGTGTTCAGCTTGCTGTCGGAGCCCTCCGGCCGATCCTTGTAGGCGGTCTGCACCTCGGCGATAGGCATCCGCAGGGCCAGCGCATGGACCGCGAGCTCGGTTTCTATCTCGAAACCGGCGCTCAGCAGCGGGATCGATTTCACGAAGCGGCGCGAGAAGACCTTATAGCCCGACAGCATATCGGTGAGACCGCGACCGAAGATGATGCTGACGAGCCAGCTCAGCAGCGCGTTGCCGAGGCGATGCCCTGAACGATAGGCCCGCTTGATCGCCGTGACGCGGCTGGCATTGACGAGATCGAGGTGGTTGGCGAGCAGCAGCTCGACCATGGCCGGCGCGGCGCCGGCATCATAGGTCGCGTCGCCGTCGACGAGGATGAAGGCATCGGCGTCGATATCGCCGAACATCCGCCTGACGACGTTGCCTTTGCCCTGTAGCCGCTCGCGCCGCACGATGGCTCCGGCAGCCCCGGCGATATATGCCGTCCGGTCGGACGAGTTGTTGTCATAGACATAGATCGCCGCATTCGGCAGCGCCGACCGAAACGCCGCGATGACCTGCCCGACCGTCGCCTCCTCGTTGTAGCAGGGAACAAGCACGGCGATTTGCGGCAAGGGCTCCGGGCGCGCCGCCGGCTGCAAAAACTCACTGCTTCGCGCCGATACTTGCATTTCTCCGACTTTCAGCTCCTTACGCGCCGCCGAGTGTAACACTCCTCAGCCGGGATTGCAGATGCAAGATCCCGGCGGCCGGCGGGCTCAGGTCCGGCGCGGCGGCGACTCGGCATTCTCGTCATCGCGGAAATAGCGGCTCGGCGTCGTCGCGAGATGGCGGCGAAACATGCTGGTGAAGGCGCTGGGGCTGTCATAGCCGAGATCGAGGGCGACGCTCGTCACCTTCTGGCCCTGCGCCAGACGGGCGACGGCGTCGAGGAGCCGTGCCTGGCGGCACCAGGCGCCGAAGCTCAGCCCGGTCTCCCGCAGGAAGAGCCGGGCGAGGGTCCGGCTGCTGGCGCCGACCTCGCTACCCCAGGCTGCCAGCGGCCGGCGCAGCGCCGGCGCGCGCATGATCGCCGCACAGATGCGGGCGAGGCGCTTATCGCCCGGCATCGGCAGATGGAGGGGCAAGATGGCAGCGCGCGCAGCTCGTCGAGGATCAGCGCCATGATGCGGCCGTCGCGGTCGCGCTCGACATAATCGAGGGGAAGCTTGACCGCTTCGAGGATGAGCTCGCGCAGCAGCGGCTGGACGGCAAGGACACAGACCGAGCGGGGCAGCCCGCTCGCCGCATCGGGGCGGATATAAAGGGTGCGCATCGCCACCGCGCTGGCGCAGCGGATCTCGTGATCGACCGCGGCGGGGATCCACAGACCGCGATGCGGCGGCACGACCCAGATACCGCCGGCGGCCGTCACTTGCATGACGCCGCTGGTGGCGAAGACGAGCTGCGCGCGCTCGTGGTGATGACGGGCGACATGGACCCCGGCGGCAAAATCCTTCGCCATCGCCGCGATCGGGCGGGCAATCGATTGATAGTCTTTCGCGTTCGTGCTCTTTCCAAACATCGTGGGGATCGCGACTGATCTCAGCGAGAGGGCTCATCCTAGAAGCGGCGGCCCGGCGGGGAAAGCGGCGCGATCCCCGCGGCGCCAAGTTTCATCTGGTTTGGCGCGGCATCGATGGCTAAGATCAATCTGCAGTTGATGAACAACCATGGGAAAATAAAATGGCTTATAAACTTTTCTCGGCGGCGCTGCTCGTTCTCATGCTGAGCGGCTGCACCGGCCGTTTCGTCGGCTTTCTCGAGTGCAGCCAAGGCGGCTCGCCGGTGTGGTGGGAATATCCCAACAGCAAGGGCAGCTTCGACGGTATCAGCGTCAACGCCGCCAATTGCGAGAAGAAATAGCGCATCGCCCGGCGGGCCGGCCAACCCGGCCCGCCGAACGGCGCGACGTTCCGGCGCCCCGCGCCGCTATGCTCAGCGGTGCGACGTGACGACTGGCGGCGCGGTGCGTTCGATGACGGCATCGGCGAGGGCGCGGCCGATGCAGCCATAGGTCAGATCGTTCATGTGCAGCCCATCCGGCGACAGCATGGTCGTGAAATCGAGCTGACCGGACGCAATCCAATGCTGCATCAGCGCGAAGCGCCGGAAGACGGGAACCCCTAGCTCCTTGGCCAGCATGGCGAGGCTACGCTCCATGTCGCGATAGAGCGGATGGGCGAGAACCTTGGGAGCGAATTGCATGTCCATGATGATGACGTCGAAACCGGCCGCCTTCAGCCGCTCGATGCCGCCGCGCACGACCTGGCGATAGCGGCCGATATCGAGGTCGCGCAGCACCGCATTGGTGCCGACCTGCCAGATGACGAGATCGGGCTTGGCAGCGATCACATCGCGATCGAAGCGGGCGACCATATCGATCGAGGTCTCGCCGTTGACCCCGCGGTTCAGCACCTCGACCGACTGCGCCGGGAGCCGACGTCGCAGCTCGGCGGCGAATTGGCTGGGATAGCTGAGATCGGGAGAGCTTGCGCCATAGCCGACCGTGGAGGACGAGCCGATCGTCACGACGGTCAGCGTCTCATAGCGCGCCAGCCGCGTTGCCGTGCGCGCCAATCCGGTCCGCAGCCGCTCCAGCTCGCGCGGCGCCGCGCAGCTTTTATCGTCCGGCGCCGCGCCGGCCGGACTGGAGAGCAGCACCGCGAACAACGCGAGCGCTGCACAGCGGAGCCCGCCGTTCCGTCCCCCCATTGAAACTCCCCCTCACTGCACGGCGTAGTCGATAGCGTCGGCGATCCGGTGGGCCAGGCAGTCATACACATCGGCGGCGAGGCGTGCCCGGTCGCTCTTTTGTACGTCCTCGAAATTGAAGATTCCGTTATCGCTCCAGTATTTCATGATGTCGAAACGCTTGAAGAGATAGACCTCGTCGACATCGGCGATGCGGTGCATCGTCGCCATATAGCGCTCGAAGCCGATGATCGAGGCAGTGCGGCGCGAGTACTGCATGTCGACCAGGACGACCTCGATGTCGTGCGCGCGCAGCGCCGAGATCCCGGCCTCGAGCGTGGCGGTAAAGGCATCGACGTCGACGCCGCGCACCGCATCGGTGGTTCCGGTTTCCCAGATCGCCAGGACGGGATTCTCGGCGATCACGTCCTTGGCAAAGCGGTCGACCATCTCCTGCGCGGTTTGTCGCGGCACGCCCTTGTTGACGACGGTGATCTCGACATCGGGATAACGTTCCGCCAGTACCTCTTCGAGCCGTTGCGGATAGGGTTGGAGCGGCGACTGCGCGGCGGCGCCGGCGGTCGACGAGCCGCCGATCGCGACGATCTTCACCGGCTTATGCTGCTGGATGCGAGCGGCGAGGAGAGGCAGCTTGGGGTCGTCCTGGATGAGCTCCGCCGGTGCGGCGCAGTCCTTCTCCTGCTCCTGAGCGCCGGCGAAATCCGGCACCAGCAGCGCCAGCAGGATCAGCAAGGCAAGGCAGGGGAGGGCGCGGCGCACGGCGCTAGCTCGAGCCCAGCGGGCGTATCGGCGGTGCCGGCGGCAGGACGCCTCTCGCCTGTCCCCGCTCGGTCGCGCGATACCAGGTGACGAGCGCCGCCATGCCGATCATCAGCGCGAAACCGACGAGGTTCACCGCGAGCTGCATCGGCAGCCCGCCCGACCATTCGGTGAGAACGAAATGGGCGAGCACCGAGAGCAGGATGCCGAGACAGAAGATCGGCAGCGACTGCTGGCCGCAGATGACGATCGGCCGCGCGCTCCGCCAGCGCAGGAAACGGCTATCGGTTGGAACGAGGTAAACGATGACGATGGCGACGGCGAGGAAATGCACCAGGCGAATCGGCACGAGATTGGTCTTGTTGATCGGCCAAAGCGGCTTCAGCAGCAGGGCGGGGAAGGGATCGTAGACGCCGTGGATCGTCCAGCTCAGCTTGATGACGGTCGAGGCGATGACGATGACGACCGCCGGTCCGAGCAGCCATCGTCCGGAGGGTGACAGCGGGCGCCCGGTGATGCTGGCGAAGCCGCAAGCCGCGCCGATGACGAAGAGAAGCTGCCAGGCGAGCGGATTGAAGAACCACACTTGATCTTCGGGATAGCCGTGAAAGGACAGGCCGAGAAGCTGCGTCGCCGCGTAGAGCGCCAGCGCCGGCAGCACCGCCGCCGCGATGTGCAGCCGCAGCAGCCAGAGGACAAGCGGGAAGCTTGCCAGCAAGACGATATAGACCGGCAGAATGTCGAGAAAGGTCGGCTGGAACTGGAGCGCCAGCGCCTTGATGATGGCGATATGCGGTTCGGCCAAGAAATCCCCCACGCGCAATTCATCGTTATACATGGGGTTATTGAAGGTCAAGACGGTGTACGAGACCTCGGCGGTAAATATCATGAACAAAAAGATATGAGCGACGTAGAGCTGCCAGACTCGCCGATAGGTTTGTGCGCTTGCGAAGACAATCCCGCTGCGCTGCATGCTGCTGCCGTAGACCATTGCGGCGGTATAGCCGGAGATGAAGATGAAGATCTCCGCCGCATCGCTGAAGCCGACCGACGGCAGGGTGAAATAGCTCAGCGAATTTTCCGGGATGTGATCGATGAAGATGAAGAACAGGGCCAGCCCGCGAAAGAAATCCAGGCGAAGGTCGCGCGGGTTGCTCGTTGTCTTCACCGCCATGTCGTTGCGATCCTGCGGAATCGAAGCCTTCGAAGCGCCGGCAATCTAGCAGCGCCGCCGAAGATCGTCGACAGCGGCACCGCGTCGACCCGGCGCCGGACCCGTATGTCGCCCAATATCTCTGCTGTTTCAAAGTCTTATGGAATGTCAAATGACCGTTACAGCGACGCTACGGGGCGTCTTGCCCGGCCTCGTCCGGCTCGCCCTCGACTGGCTCGAGATGGATGACGGCGCCGTTGATCAGGCGCTTGCCGGCATGCTCGAAATTGACCGTGATGCGGTCGCCGATCACCGATTGCACCTGGCCGGTGCCCCAGCCTGGCTCGCCCGGATGACGCACGCGCAGCCCGGGGACGAGGCGGCTGGCCATTGCCTAGCCGTGCGCCCGCGGGCAGCCGGAACGCCGGTCACGCATTGATTGTGGGCTCCGTCACTGCGGATTATAGATAGGACAAGTATAGATAGTTGGGTGCGCCGCGAGAAGCGCGAGCGGAGGCAGCGACGCGATGAGCAGGCTAGTCGATCTGAGGATTCTGGAGTTGCTCGCGGCACGGCTGTGCCACGAGCTGATCAGTCCGATCGGGGCGATCGCCAACGGGGTCGAGCTCCTCGGCGAGGACGATCCGGAATTCGTCCGCGACGCGACGGCGCTGATCGGCCAGAGCGCGAAGAAAGCCGGACAACGGCTGCAATTCTACCGTTTCGCCTATGGCTCCTCCGCGACCGGCGAGGCGGCAGGGCCGGACCCGCGCGAGCTCGTCGGCGGGCTTTTCGAGGGCGGCAAGCTGAGCTGCGCGTGGCAGGAAGAGGCGATGATGCTACCCGCCGAATGGCAGAAGCTGGCCTGCAACATGATCGTGCTGGCGGCCGAGACGCTGCCGCGGGGCGGCACGATCACCGTGGCGGCCGGTCCGGCGGCGGCGCGCCGCCTCGAGATCGTCGGCGCGGGCGACGCGATCAACGTGACGGATGAACTGCGCGCGGCGGTGGCGCGGACGACGGATCTTGCCGATTTGACCTCGCGCACCATCCACGGCTATTTCACCGCGTCGCTGGCGGCGGCGCTCGGCCTCTCGCTCACCCTCGCGGACGGCGATTCCGGCCGGCTCGTCGTGGCGGCGATTCCATAGGCTTTCCGCCGCTTGTGCCCGGCGCGCGTGCCGGGCGGCGAATTCGCCGGCGCCGTAACTGCTTCTTAATCCATTTCCCGCAACTTGTAGCGATCGGTCGGCGGTTCTTATCCGACGACGCCAATCGACTCAGCTTTGCCCGGGAATGGCCATGGATGATCTCCTCAGCGAATTTTTGACCGAAGCCAACGAGAGCATTTCGGTGCTTGACGTCGAGCTGGTGAAGCTCGAGCAAAACCCGAATGATCCCGAGTTGCTCGGCAACATCTTTCGGCTCGTCCACACGATCAAGGGGACTTGCGGCTTCCTCGGCTTGCCGCGTCTCGAATCGGTGGCGCATGCGGCCGAGAACGTCCTCGGCAAGGTGCGCGACGGCGAGTTGACGGTATCGCCCACGGCGGTCAGCCTCATTCTCGAATCGCTCGACTGCATCAAGATGATCATGGGCGAGCTCGAGGCCAAGGAGAGCGAGCCCGCGGGCGACGATTCCGACCTCATCGGCCGCCTCAATCTGCTGGCCAGCGGCAAGAGCGTCGCGGCGGCGCCGCAGGCCCCGTCCGCTCCGGCGGCCAAGCCGGAGAGCGTCGCCGTTGCCGCCCCGGCCCCCGTCGCGGCGCCGACCCCGGCGCCCGTCGAGGTCAGCGCGCCCGAGCCGGTCAGCGCACGCGACGTCAGCGAGGAAGTCGTCATCGAGGCTCCTGCGGAGGTTTCCGGCGCGGCCGCCCGCCAGGTCGACGCGGGCAAGGAGTCCGCCGTGGCCGGTCAGAGCATCCGCGTCAACGTCGATCTCCTCGAGAATTTGATGACCATGGTGAGCGAGCTCGTGCTCACCCGCAATCAGCTGATGCAGATCCTGCGCAGCCAGAAGGACAGCGAGTTCACCACCCCGCTGCAGCATCTCTCGCATGTCACGACCGAGCTGCAGGAAGGCGTCATGAAGACGCGCATGCAGCCGATCGGCAATGCCTGGGCGAAGCTGCCGCGCATCGTCCGCGACCTCTCGCTCGAGCTCAACAAGAAGGTCGAGCTGCGCATGCTCGGCGCCGAGACCGAGCTCGACCGCCAGGTCCTCGAGATGATCAAGGATCCGCTCACCCACATGGTGCGCAACTCGGCCGACCACGGCATCGAGGCGCCGGCGGATCGCCTGCGCAACGGCAAGCCCGAGCATGGCACGATCACTCTCAACGCCTATCATCAGGGCGGGCACATCGTGCTCGAGATCAGCGATGACGGGCGCGGCCTGCCGCTGGACAAGATCAAGAAGAAGGCCGTGGCGAGCGGCCTCGCGAGCGACGCCGATCTCGCCGGCATGACCGACCAGCAGATCCAGCAGTTCATCTTCAAGGCCGGGTTCTCGACGGCGAGCCAGGTGACCAGCGTCTCCGGCCGCGGCGTCGGCATGGATGTGGTGCGCACCAATATCGAGAAGATCGGCGGCACCATCGAGCTGAAGAGCCAGGAAGGCAAAGGCTCGTCCTTCATCATCAAGATCCCGCTCACCCTCGCCATCGTCTCGGCGCTCATCGTCGAGTGCGCCGGCGAGAAATTCGCCATCCCGCAGATCAGCGTCGTCGAGCTGGTGCGCGCCGCGGCGAATTCGGAGAACCGCATCGAGCAGGTGAACAACACGCCGGTGCTGCGCCTGCGCAACCGGCTGCTGCCGCTCGTCTCGCTGCAGAGCCTGCTCAAGCTCGGCACGCCGCGCAACGAGAGCGGCGAGACCTTCATCGTCGTCGCTCAGGTCGGCACCTACAGTTTCGGCATCATCGTCGATCGCGTCTTCGACACCGAGGAAATCGTCGTCAAGCCGGTCGCGCCGATCCTGCGCGACATCGCCATGTTCTCCGGCAATACCATCCTGGGCGACGGCAGCGTCATCATGATTCTCGATCCCAACGGCATCGCGGCGGCGAGCGGCGACATCACCGTCGAGGAGAGCGGCATTCGCGAGCAGGCGGTGACGCGTGCCAGCCGCAGCGGCGAGCGTACCAGCCTCCTGCTGTTCCGCGCCGGCAGCGAAGGGCCGAAGGCAGTGCCGCTGGCCCTCATCGCCCGGCTCGAGGAGATCGAGCTCGAGCGTGTCGAGTACTCGAACGAGAAGCCGGTCGTGCAGTACCGCGGCAAGCTGATGCCGCTCGTCACCATCGATCCCAGCTACACCATCGGCAAGGCTGGCCGCCAGCCCGTCCTCGTCTTCGCCGATCGCGAGCACACGATGGGCCTCGTCGTCGACGAGATTCTCGACATCGTCGAGGAGGAGCTCGCGGTCGAGCTCGCTACCGAGCGGCGCGGCTATATCGGCAGTGCGGTCATCGCCGGAAAGGCGACGGACGTCATCGATGCCGGCTATTTCCTCACGCTCGCCTTCGACAATTGGTTCGGCACGCATGGCGAGCTCGACTCCGACGAGAATGCCAAGCGCATTCTGATCGTCGACGACTCGCCGTTCTTCCGCAATCTGCTGGCGCCTCTGCTGTCGGTGGCGGGCTATCAGGTCACCACCGTCGAATCGGCCGATCGTGCCCTTGGCCTCTGCGAGGCCGGCGAGGATTTCGACGTCATCGTCAGCGATATCGAGATGCCGGGGATGAACGGCTTCCAGTTCGCCGAAGCGGTGCGCAGCTCGGCCCGCTGGCAGAACACGCCGCTCGTCGCCCTGTCGTCGCATACCTCGGCGAAGGATCTCGACCGCGGTCGCAAGGTCGGCTTCAGCGACTACGTCGCCAAATTCGACCGCGATGCGCTGCTCACCACGCTTTCCGAGACGCTCAGCCAGCATAGAGGTGCCGCATGAACCACGATAATTCCATCGCCGATCCGCGCCGCGGCAAGCCGAGCGCCGGGCGCGAAGCCGGTGATTTCGTCTCCGTGGTGATCGGTGGCCAGCTCTTCGGCATCCCGGTGCTCGAGGTGCGCGACGTCCTGGCATCGCAGCGCATCACCCGCGTGCCGCTGGCGCCGGCCGAGGTTGCCGGCTCGCTCAACCTGCGCGGCCGGATCGTCACCGCGATCGACATCCGCACCCGTCTCGGCCTGGCCGAGCGCTCGGAGGAAGAGATCGCCGGCAAGCCGCGCATGAGCGTGGTCGTCGATCATGGCGGCGAGCTCTACAGCCTGATGGTCGATTCCGTCGGCGAGGTCCTCAGCCTCTCGGCGGCGAATTTCGAGCGCAATCCGGCGACCCTCGATGCGCGCTGGCGTGAAGTCTCGGCCGGCATCTACCGGCTCGACGGCGCGCTGCTGGTGGTGCTCGATGTCACGCGCCTGCTTGATATCTCGTCCCGCTCGGAAGCGGCCTGAACTGCCGTGGCCGATCACGTGTATAGCCGAGAGTGAGGTCATGAAGTCCTGCCTCATCGTTGACGATTCGCGCGTCGTACGGAAAGTCGCCCGGCGAATCCTCGAGGAACTCGAATTCGCCATCGAGGAGGCGGCCGACGGCCAACTCGCCATGGCGGCCTGCTTGCGGCAGATGCCCGATGCCATACTGCTCGACTGGAATATGCCGGTGATGAACGGCATCGAGTTCCTGCGCGCCCTGCGCCGGATGAGCGGCGGCGCGGTGCCGGTCGTCGTCTTCTGCACCACCGAGAACGACATCAAGCACATCCAAGAGGCGGTCGGCGCCGGAGCGAACGAGTACATCATGAAGCCGTTCGACACCGATATCATTCAGGCGAAATTTCTCGGTGCGTCCCGGGGCGCTGCCATCCGCCAGCTCGCCGGGTGCGCCCTATCGCATCATGGTGGTCGATGACAGCGCCGTCATTCGCGGCTTGCTGATCAGATCGCTGGAAAGCGATCCCAAGATCGCGGTCGTCGCCTCGGTCGGCGATGGTCGCATGGCGCTGAACGCGCTGTCGCGCTACGACGTCGAGATCGTCGTGCTCGATATCGAGATGCCGGTCATGGATGGGTTGACCGCGTTACCGCTGCTGATTGCGGCGAAGCCGGGTCTCAAGGTGATCATGGCCTCGACCCTGACCCGTCGCAATGCCGATATCAGCCTGCAGGCGCTGACCGCCGGTGCAGCAGACTATATCGCCAAGCCCGGCGCCACCGCTCTGACCTCTGCGGATGTCTTCAAGAACGAGCTGGCGGCTAAGATCAAGGCTTTGGGTGAGGCGAAACGCAAGGCCGCCGGGCTCGCCCAGCCGACGACGACAGTGGCGCGTCCGGAGAGCGCGGCGCGAGGACCGGTGCGCCGTCCGGCAGGACCGCAGCCGATCGCGCTGCGGGCGGCGTCACCCGAACCGTTCGACGTGCTGGCGATCGGCTCCTCGACCGGCGGACCGCAGGCGCTCTTCCAGCTGCTCGGCAATATCCGCGGCGCGATGACCCAGCCGATCTTCATCACCCAGCACATGCCGGCGACCTTCACGATGATCCTGGCCGAGCATATCTCGCGCTCGACCGGGTGGGTGGCCGCCGAGGGCGTCGACGGCGAAATCGTGCGTGCGAACCGCGTCTATGTGGCGCCCGGCGACTTCCATATGCTGGTCGAGGCGGCACCGGGCGGCGACAAGATCATCAAGCTGAGCAAGGCGCCGGCGGAGAATTTCTGCCGGCCGTCGGTCGACCCGATGCTGCGCAGTCTGGCGCAAGCCTATGGCCGCCGCCTGCTCACCGTCATCCTTACCGGCATGGGGCATGACGGCCTGCACGGCGGCGAGGCGGTCCGGGAGGCCGGGGGAACCATGGTAGCTCAGGACGAGGCGACGAGCGTCGTATGGGGGATGCCGGGCGCGGTGGCGACGGCCGGCCTGTGCAGCGCCGTATTGCCGATCGGCGAAATCGGTCCCTATGTCGCCAAGCACGCACGCCGGTCGACGCCATGAACGGCGATGAATTCGATATCCTGAGCAACCTGGTCAGGGAGCGGTCCGGCCTCGTGCTGACGCGCGACAAGGCCTATCTGCTCGAGAGCCGCTTGCTGCCGGTTGCCCGCAAATGGCAACTCAAGACGCTCGGCGATCTCGCCGCGGCGGTTCGCGGCCGCGCCGATCCCGGACTGGTGCGCGCCATCTTCCGCGACGTCAAGCCGTTCGACCAGTTCAAGAGCTTCGTGCTGCCTCATCTGCTGCGGGCGCGCGCCTCGACACGCACCATCCGGATCTGGAGCGCCGCCTGCTCGAGCGGGCAGGAGCCCTATTCGCTCGCCATGATCCTCACCGAGCAGCGCGCGCAGCTCGCCAACTGGCGGATCGAGATCCTGGCGACCGATTTGTCGACCGAGATCCTCGAAAAGGCCCAGGCCGGCCTCTACTCGCAATTCGAGGTACAGCGCGGCCTGCCCATCCAGCTCCTGGTGAAATATTTCAAGCAGCAGGGCGATCGCTGGCAGATCGATCAGGCGATCCGCTCGATGGTGAATTTCCGCCAATTGAACCTGCTCGACGATATCGCCGCGCTCGGCCGTTTCGACGTCATCTTCTGCCGCAACGTGCTGATCTATTTCGACCAGCCGACCAAGACGCTGGTGCTCGACCGGCTCAGCCGGCAGATGGCGCCCGACGGGCATCTTTATCTCGGCGGCGCCGAGACCGTGCTCGGGATCAGCGACAAGCTGCAGCCGGTACCGGACAATCGCGGCATCTACAGCATCGCGACCGCCGCTCCGCTCGTCCGCGCCAGCTGAGGCTGCCGGCGCCGCGGACAAAAAAAGAGGCGCAGCCGACCGGCTGCGCCTCTTTTCTTGGGTAGCGAGAGCGCTGCGGCTTACGCCCGCATCACCTGCTTCTCGGGAACCGCCTCGCCCGGGCTCGGATCGCGCAGGACGTAGCCGCGGCCCCAGACGGTCTCGATATAATTCTCGCCATTCGTCGCGGTCGCCAGCTTCTTGCGCAGCTTGCAGACGAAGACGTCGATGATCTTGAGCTCCGGCTCGTCCATGCCGCCATAGAGATGGTTGAGGAACATCTCCTTGGTCAGCGTCGTGCCCTTGCGCAGGCTGAGCAGCTCGAGGATGCCGTATTCCTTGCCGGTCAGGTGGAGCGGCTGACCTTCGACCTCGACGACGCGGCTGTCGAGATTGACCAGCAGCTTGCCGGTGCGGATCACCGATTCCGAATGCCCCTTGGCGCGCCGGACGATGGCCTGGATGCGGGCGATCAGCTCGCGGCGGTCGAACGGCTTGGTGAGGAAATCGTCGGCCCCGAAGCCGAGGCCCTTGATCTTGTGGTCGAGCTCGCCGAGCCCGGAGAGGATCAGGATGGGGGTGCGCACGCGGGCGGCGCGCAGCCGGCGCAACACCTCATAGCCGTCGATGTCGGGCAGCATCAGATCGAGGATGATGATGTCGTAATCGTAGAGCTTGCCGATCTCCAGCCCGTCTTCGCCAAGATCGGTGGTATCGCAAATAAAGCTCTCGGAGCGCAGCATTAACTCAATGCTTGCCGCCGTTGCAGAATCGTCCTCGACGAGTAATACCCGCATCATGCCCCTCCGAAACAAGCGGGATCGACCCGCCATCGCGTGATTTTAACTACTATTACCGCCCCTGGTTAACAACGAGTTAACCGAGCCGCCTAAAAAGCAATCAAAATCCCCGCTACTGCCGTCATCACCGGGCGATCGACCATCGCCAGACGATATCCAGGGTGGCACGCAACACTGCTAGGCTTAACTCAACGTTAAGTGCCGCTAGGCAATGATATCGGGAGTGATGCGGTCAATTTCACCCCCGGGAGCCGTCTTGACCCTGCAAAGCCTCGTCAGCGACCTCGCCCAGATCCCCGAACAGCGCCGCTACGGCCGGGTTACCGCGGTTCTCGGCATGCTGCTGGAGATCGGCGGCGTGCCGGAAAGCCTTGCCGTCGGCGGGCGCTGCGAGATCGTCGGCCGCTATGGCAGCCGCCTGCCCTGCGAGGTCGTCGGCTTCCGCAATGGCCGGGCGCTTCTCATGCCGTTCGGGTCGATCGACGGGATCGGCCTCGGCTGCAAGGCCGAGGTCGCCAACGCGGCGCCTGTCGTCTATCCGCATGCCGGCTGGCTCGGCCGCGTCGTCAATGCGCTAGGCGAGCCGATCGACGGCAAGGGCCCGCTGCCGCAGGGCCGCGTCGCCTATCCCTTGCGCAACCAGCCGCCGCCCGCCCACACCCGTCAGCGGGTGCAGGGCAAGGTCGATCTCGGCGTCCGCGCGATCAACACCTTCCTGACCTGTTGCCGGGGACAGCGCATGGGCATCTTCGCCGGCTCGGGCGTCGGCAAATCCGTCCTCTTGTCGATGATGGCGCGCTATACCGCCGCCGACGTCACCGTCATCGGCCTCATCGGCGAGCGCGGCCGCGAGGTGCAGGAATTCCTCGAGGACGATCTCGGGCCGGAGGGGCTGGCCCGCAGCGTCGTCGTCGTCGCCACCTCGGACGAATCGCCGCTGATGCGCCGCCAGGCGGCCTATCTGACGCTGAGCGCGGCGGAGTTCTTCCGCGATCTCGACAATGACGTGCTGTGCCTGATGGACAGCGTCACCCGGTTCGCCATGGCGCAGCGCGAGATCGGCCTGTCGGCCGGCGAGCCGCCGGCCAGCAAGGGCTATACCCCGACAGTCTTCGCCGAATTGCCGCGCCTCCTCGAGCGCGCCGGTCCCGGCCGCAACCGCGGCAGCATCACCGGTCTCTTTACCGTCCTCGTCGAGGGCGACGACCACAACGAGCCGATCGCCGACGCGGTGCGCGGCATCCTCGACGGTCACATCGTCCTCGAACGCGCCGTCGCCGAGCGCGGCCGCTACCCGGCGATCAATATCCTGCGCTCGATCTCGCGCACCATGCCGGGCTGCAACAACGATGACGAGAGCGCGCTCGTCGCGCGGGCGCGCGGCTATCTCGCGACCTACGAGGACATGGCCGAGCTGATTCGGCTCGGCGCCTATCGCAAGGGCAGCGATCCCAAGGTCGACGAGGCGATGGTCTACTATCCGGCGATCGAGCAGTTCCTCACCCAGAAGAAGGGCGAGCGCGCCGATCTGGCGAGCGGCTACGCAGGCCTTGCTCAAGTCTTGGGCAATCAGCGATGAGCACGCTCGACACGCTGATCCGGCTCAATCGCTGGAAACTCGACGAGCGTCGACGCCAACTCGGCGAGCTCGAGCGTCTCTTCGAGCGGCTGGGCAGCGAGACGGTTCGCCTCGAGGAGGAGCTGACGCGCGAGCAGCGGATCGCCGGGGCGTCGCTGGAAGCCGGTTACGCCTATGCCGGTTACGCGCGCGACCTGACCGCTCGCCGGCAGAAGCTGGCCGCCTCGATCAGCGAGGTCGAGGGCCAGCTCATCGTCGCGCGCGAGGCGCTGGCCGAGAGCTTCGGCGAGGTCAAACGCTACGAGATCGCCGCCGCCAATCGGCAAAAGCGTGATCGCGCCATGGTCGAGCGGCGTCAACGCATCGTCCAAGACGAAGTCGCGCTGCAGGTCTATCGCCGCCGCAACGCGGCGCGAAGCTGACGCACCCGCCGGCCCTTTCGCACCTCCTCGATTCCGACTGGCCCGCTCCTTGCAAGACGTTCGGCGAGATCTTCGCCGAGCGCCGCTGGTGGAGGCTGCCGTTTTCCGCTTGCGAGGGCAAACAATCAGGCTAGAGTAAAAATACTAATAGGGCTGATCAAACCAGCTAATGCGCAACATCGTCGCTAGACGGGATAACGCATACGGGGAGGCAAGATCGGACGCGACCGGCCCGGCACGAGCCGTTGGGGGGCTACGTCATCGAGTTTGCTTCTCCTCAGATACCCAACCCACAGGGAATAAGGAGGAGTCCATGAAAACACTAAAGGGATCACTCGCGAAGCAGATGCTCGGCGCGGTCGGCGTCGCGGCATTGCTTGGCCTCGGCAGTCTACCGGCCCAGGCGCAAACCAAGACCATCACCGTCGGCATCACCCTGCCGCTGACCGGCTCCGACGCGCAATCGGCGACGCTGATCAAGAACGGCGCGCAGATGGCGTTCGACGAAGCCAACGCGAAGAAGACCATCCCTGGCTACAAGATCGAGACGATCGTGCTCGACAGCGGCACCGCGACCGCCGGCCAGTACGATCCGGCGCAGGCCGCGACGAACACGAAGAAGCTGGTCGCCAACAAGGCCGTCGTCGCCAATCTCGGCCCGCAGATGAGCGGCGAGGGCAAGGCGATGTCGCCGATCCTCAGTGCCGGCAACCTGGCGACGATCACGCCGAGCTCGACCAACCCGGACATCACCAGCCCGAAGTTCAAGGATCAATTCCGTCCGAACGGCAAGGCGATCTATTTCCGCACCGTGACGACGGATGCCTATCAGGGTCCAAACATGGCGAACTACTACGCCGATACTCTGAAGGTGAAGTCGGTCTACGTGCTCGACGATTCCGGTGCTTACGGCGTCGGCATCGCCGATTCTTTCCAAAAGCAGGCCGAGGCGCGCGGCATCAAGGTGATGGGCCGCGATCAGCTCAATCCGAAGGAAGCCGACTACACGACGATCCTGACCAAGATCAAGGCGGCCAATCCGGACGCCCTGTATTACGGCGGCGTCTCCCAGGCGGGCGTCAAACTCACCAAGCAGGCCTATGACGTCATCCCCAAGATGATCAAGGGTGGCGGCGACGGCATGGTCGGCCCGGAAATTCTCAAGGGCGCCGGCTTCCCGGCGGCCGAGGGCTGGTACGCGACGATCGCAGGACCGCATCTGCTCGAGGATCCGGCCGCGAAGGTGATGATGGCGAACTTCAAGAAGAAGTACGGCACCTCGCCCGACGATTACACGATCACGGCATATGACGCGGCCGAGGTCATCATCGACTCGATCAAGCGCGTTGTGGCGAGCGGCAAGCCGGTCACCCGCGAGAACGTGCGGGATGCCATTCAGGCAACCAAGCTGAAGACCTTGCAGGGCGAGATCTCGTTCGACGAGAACGGCGACATCCTCAGCAAGGTGGTCAGCGTCTTCAAGATCACCAAGGACCCGGCGCATCCCGAGGATGACGTCGAGTTCCAGTACAAGTACATCGGCATCGCGCCGGCCAGCTCGTAACCGACGCGATATCGAACGGGATCTGACAGCATGGACTTTCAGGATCTCCTGCTGCAGCAGATCATCAATGGGCTGAGCCTCGGCGCGATGTACTCGCTACTCGCGCTGGGGTTCACCATGGTCTACGGCATCATCGAGCTGATCGGCATCATCGAGCTGATCAACTTCGCCCATTTCAACGTCTTCATGGTGGGCTCGTTCATCGGTCTCTGGGTGCTCGAAGCCACCGGATTGATAGGACAGCGCAGCACGCTGGCGGGGTTGCCCCTGATCGGCGTGCTGTTGCTGGCCTTCATCTGCACCATGCTGCTTTCCGGCATGCTCGGCATTCTCATCGAACGCCTTGCGCTGCGGTCCGTGCGCCAGCTGCGCGGCACCGCGCCGATGATATTGACGATCGGCATCTCCTATATCCTCTACAACGTCATCCTGCTGACGGTCGGCGCCGACACGCATAATTTTCCCAACCCGATCCCGGTGGTGAAATGGCAGATCGGCGGCGCCGTTCTGCAGCTGCGCGAGATTCTCGTCTGGTCGGTCTCGCTCGCCCTCATGCTCGGGTTGCATTTCTTCGTCCGCCATACGCGCATCGGCAAGGCGATGCAGGCGACCGCGCAAGACCAGGAGGCAGCGCGCATGATGGGGGTCGAGGTCGACCGCGTCGTCATCCTCGCCTTCTTCATCGGCTCGGCGCTCGCCGGCGCCGCGGGGTTGATCTTCGGCCTCTACTACAATTTCACCGGCTTCTCGATCGGCTACTCGGCGGGGCTGCGCGCCTTCACGGCGGCGGTGCTCGGCGGCATCGGCAACATCGCCGGCGCGATGGTCGGCGGCCTCGCGATCGGCTTGGTCGAGAGTCTCGGCGGACAGTTCATCGCGGTGCGCTGGACCGACGTCATCATCTTCTCGATCCTGATCCTGGTCCTGGTCTTCCGACCCACCGGATTGATGGGACTCTCCGTCCCGCAGAAATCATAGGCCCGCCGCATGGTAGCTCCTTCCTCGCCGCCGCTGCGGACGCTGCGCGACATCTTGTTCGAGCCGATCCTGCGCATCCCCGAGGCGAAGCGTCGTCGCCTGCTCGTGACGTTTCTCCTCATCGCGGCGGCGCTCTTCCCGTTCATCGACGGCAATGACGGCGACATCGACGCTGCCGCCAACGCCACTGCCTTCGCCACTCTCGCTCTCGGCCTCAACATCGTCGTCGGCTTCGCCGGCCTGCTCGATCTCGGTTATGCCGCCTTCTTCGCCATCGGCGCCTATGCCTACGGCATCCTGTCCTCCTACCAGGTGCAGCCGAGCTGGAGCGAGTTTTGGGAGCCGCTGCAATGGCTCGGCCTCGTCGCCCACCTCAAGATCGAGGGCGAGCCCGACGTCGTCCATTTCACCTTCTCGTTCTGGCTCATGCTGCCGCTCTCGGCGCTAATTGCCGCCTTCTTCGGCATATTGTTCGGCGCGCCGACCCTGCGTCTCAAGGGCGACTATCTCGCCATCGTCACGCTCGGCTTCGGCGAGATCGTGCCGATCGTCGCGCGTAACACGCCTTATCTGACCAACGGATCGATGGGGCTTAACGGCGTCGCCCCGCCGAATTTCTTCGGCTACCGTTTCGGCGTCGATTCGATGCCCTATTACTATGTCGGGCTGGCGATGATCGTCGTGCTGATCTTCGTCAGCTATCGCCTCAAGGATTCGCGTATCGGGCGCGCCTGGATGGCGATCCGCGAGGACGAGATCGCCGCCGGCGCGATGGGCGTCAACCGAGTGAAGCTCAAACTGCTCGCCTTCGCCATCGGCGCCGGCTTCGCCGGCTCGACCGGCACGCTCTATGTCGCCAAGCTGCAGACCGCGTCGCCCGAGATGTTCATGTTCCCGGTCTCGGTCATGATCCTGGTGATGGTCGTTCTCGGCGGCATGGGCAGCGTTGCCGGCGTCGTGCTCGGCGCGCTCATCCTGGCGCTGCTGCAGAGCTGGTTCCTGCAGGATCTGACCCAATGGGTCCATGCGTTCGGAGAGCTGATCGACGTACAATGGCTGCAGGAGATCGAGCTCGTCCAGTCGATCGAGCTCATCTTCGGCATCATCCTCGTCTTCATGATGCTGTTCCGACGACAGGGGCTGATCCCGGCCACCGGCACGACGGCGCCGCTGACCCACGAGCAGCAGACCGCGCTGCCCTCGCGCGGCGAGATCCAGGCGGCGCTGAGCGGCCTCGGCAAGGGCACCGATCTGCCGCCGGGCACGCCGCTGCTCGAAACCCGCAAGCTGACCAAGCGGTTCGGCGGCATCACCGCGATCAAGGAGCTCGATCTCGTCGTCATGCCGCATCAGATCGTCGCGCTGATCGGCCCCAACGGTTCCGGTAAATCGACCTTCTTCAACGTCGTGACCGGGCTCGATCCGGTCGATGGCGGGCAGATCCTCTTCATGGGCCAGGACGTCACCGGCCTGCCGTCGCATGTCATCGTCGAACGCGGCATGGCGCGCAGCTTCCAGAACCTGCGCATCTTCCCCAACATGACGGTGCTGGAGAACGTCCTCGTCGGCACCCATGCGCGGACCACCACCGGCGCGATCGGCGCCGTGCTGCGCTTGCCGGCGACGCGCCGCGAAGAGGCGGCGACGCGCGAATGGGCGATGGAGGTGCTGACCGTCTTCGGCAACCGCCTGCTGCCGCGGGTCAATCATTTCGCCCACAGCCTGTCCTACGCCAATCGCCGGCGCGTCGAGATCGCCCGCGCGGTCGCCGCGCGCCCGAAACTGCTCCTGCTCGACGAGCCCACCGCGGGCATGAATCCGGCGGAAACGCTGGAGCTCGCGGCCCAGCTGCGCAGCCTCGCCGATATGGGGTTGGCAATCCTGCTCATCGAGCACAAGCTCAACGTCGTCAATGATCTTGCCGACAAGATCATCGTCCTCGACCATGGCGAAAAGATCGCCGAAGGCACCGCAGAAGAGGTCCACAGTAACGATGAAGTCATCCGCGCCTACCTCGGACGCACCGCCACTGCTCGAGTTTAAGGACGTCGACACCTATTACGGTGAATTGCACGTCCTGAAGAAGGTCAACTACGAGATCCGTGCCGGCGAGATCGTCTGTCTGCTCGGCGGCAACGCCTCGGGCAAGTCGACGACGATGAAGACGGTGCTCGGGATCGTCCGTCCGTCGCGCGGCAGCGTGCGCTATGGCGGCGAGGACATCAGCAATCTGCGGACGGCCGAGCGGGTCAAGCGCGGCATCGCGCCGGTGCCCGAGGCCCGCCGCCTGTTCCCCAAGATGACGGTGTACGAGAATCTCGAGATGGGGGCGTTCACGCGCGACGACGCACACGGCATCGCCGAGGATATCGAGCGCATGTACGGCCTCTTCCCCCGCGTCAAGGAGCGCCGCAACCAGCTCGCGGGCACGCTCTCGGGCGGCGAGCAGCAGATGGTCGCGATGGCGCGCGCCTTGATGGCGCGGCCCGAGCTTCTGTGCATGGACGAGCCCTCGATGGGTCTCTCGCCCGCCCTGGTCGAGCAGGTCTTCGAGATCATCCAGACGATCAACAAGCTAGGCACGACGATCTTCGTCGTCGAGCAGAACGCCAATATGGCGCTGTCGATCGCGACGCGCGGCTATGTCCTGCAGACCGGCGAGGTCGTCCTCTCCGGCCGCGCCAAGGATCTCCTGCAGAACGAGATGCTGCGCGCCACCTATCTCGGCGAGATGAAGACGGCGTAGGGCGGGAAATCTAGCCCGCCTTCAGCCGCTCCGCCGCCTCGATCGCGAAATAGGTCAGCACGCCGTCGGCGCCGGCGCGCTTGAAGCCGGTCAGGCTCTCGAGCACGACCCGGTCGTCGAGCCAGCCGCGCTCGACCGCCCCCCGCAGCATGGCGTACTCGCCGCTGACCTGATAGGCGAAGGTCGGGACGCCGAAGCGCTCCTTGACGCGGCGGACGATGTCGAGATAGGGCATGCCGGGCTTGACCATCACCATATCGGCGCCCTCGGCGAGATCGAGGGCGACCTCGCGCAGCGCCTCGTCGCTATTGGCGTAGTCCATCTGATAGGTCCGCTTGTCGGAGGCGCCGAGCGAGGATTTCGAGCCCAGCGCGTCGCGGAACGGCCCGTAGAAGGCGGAGGCGTATTTCGCCGCATAGGCCATGATGCGGACATGCGCGAAGCCGGCCGCGTCGAGCGTGTCGCGGATGGCGCCGACCCGCCCGTCCATCATGTCGGAGGGGGCGATGATGTCGCAGCCGGCACGCGCCTGGACGATCGCCTGGCGGCAGAGGATTTCGACCGTCTCGTCATTGGCGACGTCGCCGTTGCGCAGCACCCCGTCATGGCCATGGGCCGTGAAGGGATCGAGCGCGACGTCGCACAGCACGCCGAGTCCGGGAACGGCGCGCTTGACCGCCGCGACGGCGCGGCAGACGAGGTTGTCGCCGTTCACCGCGTCGAGACCGTCCTCGTCCTTGAGCTCGGGCGGCACGACCGGGAAGAGGGCGATCACCGGAATGCCGAGCGCAGCGGCGCGCCCGGCCTCCTCGATCAGTGCCGGAATGGTGAAGCGGAAGATGCCCGGCATCGACGCCACCGCCTCTCGGCCGGCCCCGCGACCCTCGCTGACGAAAGCCGGCCAGATCAGATCGCCGGCCGTCAGGACGGCCTCGGCGACGAGGCGGCGCGACCAGGCGTCGCGCCGGTTGCGGCGCAGGCGCAGACGCGGATAGGCACCGAGCGAGGCGAAGGGTTTGGAGGTCACGTCAGCACCACGGAATTGTCAAGGATCCGCACCCGAAGGGTCCCGGCCGGCCGCGATCATAAGCGCCGCCGAGGCCGCTTACAATCGGCCACCGCCCGGCCGTCGCCTGCGAGCTCAGAGCGGATAGGAGGCGACGAGGATCATGTGAACGGCGTCGTCGGGTCCGGCGAGCGGCAGGATCAACTTGGCCACCATGCGCTCGCTGTGCTTCACGCTGCGCTTGCGCTTGACGATCATTGGGCGGCGCAAGACGCAGACCTCGCCGTATTCCCGCCGCACGATGTCGCGCGTTTCCGGCGCCAGCGCGGCGGTCAGCTTGCCGGTGAGATCGCGGTTGTAATAAGAGGCGAGCACGCTGCCGTAAAGCCGATAGCGGAACTCGCTGGCCTCCGGCAAAACCTCGATCAGCATGAGATTGCCGAGCCAATCCTTGAGCTCGAAAACGTCGAAATCGGCGCGAACCGGCATCGGCCGATCGCCCCGCTTGGCATTCCACAAATTGAGCAGCCGCCGCAACAGCGGATGATGGATGTCGAGCGAGGTTTCGGTGCGGGCCGTCAGCATAGCTCGATCATAAGGGGCAGGGGTTAAGATGTCTTGCAATGTCGCTCCCCTCGGTGGCGCGCGTTGCTGGCCCCGGAGGCAGCGGTTATGATCGCGCCCCCGAGCATTGGATGACCATGAATTTCCGCCTCAGCGACGAGCGATTCGCCTTTCAGGACGTGACGCGCGGCTTTGCCCGCGAAATCCTTCCGCCGGACGCGGCCATATGCGCGAAGGCAGCAACGAGATCATTGCGCCTGATCATCGCGCGCAAGCTGCTCGGGAGCATGGGTTGACCGGATTGCATTCCCCCACGGACGAGATCCTGCTCGAGCGCCGCGGCGGCTTGGCGGTGGTCACCTTGAATCGGCCCAAGGCGCTCAACACGCTGACGCTCGAGATGTATCGCATCCTCGATCCCGAGCTCGTCGCCTGGGGAGACGATCCCTCGGTTCATGCGGTGCTGATCCGCGGCGCCGGCGAGCGGGCGTTCTGCGCCGGCGGCGACGTGCGCGCCATCTACGAGGCCGGGCGCGGCAAGACCCAGGGGCTGACCGCCGATTTCTTCCGCGAGGAATACTGCCTGATCGAGCGCGTCTACCGCTTCCCCAAGCCGTATATCGCGCTGCTTGCCGGCATCACCATGGGCGGCGGGGCGGGGGTCTCGGTGCATGGCTCGCACCGGATCGCGACAGAGCGCTTCCTCTTCGCCATGCCGGAGACGGCGATCGGGCTGTTTCCCGATATCGGCGCCACCACCTTCCTCAACCGCTGCCCGGGGCGGATCGGCCGCTATCTCGGCCTGACCGGCGCGCGGATCAAGGCGGCCGACGCGCTCTATTGCGGCTTGGTGACGCATTACGTGCCGGATGAGCGTCTGGCCACCTTCGTCGAGGCGCTCGCCCAGCTCCCCTGGCGCGACGGCGAGGAGCGCCGACGGGTCGATACGCTGCTCGCCGAATTCGCCGCGCCTGCCGGCCCGGCGCCGCTCGCCGAGCTGCGACCGGCGATCGATCGCTGCTTCGCCCCGGACACCATTGAGGAGATCATGGCCGCCCTCGCGGCCGAGCAAGCCGAGTGGGCCCGCGCGGCGCTGGCGAGCCTCGCCAAGGCATCGCCGACCAGCCTCAAGATCACCCTTCGGCAATTGCAGCTCGGCGCCGGCTTCGACGTCGCCGAAGCGCTGCAGCTCGAATACCGCATGACCCAGCACGTCATGCAGCGCCACGATTTCTTCGAAGGCGTCCGCGCCATGCTGGTCGACAAGGATCAATCGCCGAACTGGCAGCCCGCCAGCCTCGCCGCGGTGAGCGAGGAGGAGGTCGCCTTCTATTTCCGGCCCATCGGCGCGCGCGAGCTGATATTCACCTAGGGAGGACGACATGACCGCGATCGGCTTCATCGGTCTTGGCAATATGGGCGGGCCGATGGCCGCCAATCTGCTCAAGGCCGGCCACGAGGTGACGGGCTTCGATCTCAGCGCCGAGTCGCTCGACCGCCTGGTCGGCGCCGGCGGCAAACCCGCCGCAAGCGCCGCCGCGGCGGCTGCCGCCGGGGACATCGTCATCACCATGCTGCCCGCCGGACCGCATGTCCGCGCCGTCTATCTCGGCGACGGCCGCGTTCTGGCGAGCGCCCGCCCCGGCAGCCTGCTGATCGATTGCTCGACGATCGATGTCGAGACCGCCCGTGCCGTCGGCAAGGCGGCCGCCGAGGCCGGCCGTGCGATGCTCGATGCGCCGGTCTCCGGCGGCGTCGGTGGCGCCGCCGCCGGAACGCTGACGTTCATGGTCGGCGGCGCGGCGGCGGATTTCGCGCGCGCCGAGCCCGTCCTTCAGAACATGGGCAAGACGATCGTCCATGCCGGTCCGGCCGGCAACGGCCAGGCGGCCAAGATCTGCAACAACATGATCCTCGGCATCTCGATGATCGCGGTGTGCGAGGGCTTCGCCCTTGCCGAGAAGCTCGGCCTCGATTGGCAGCGCCTCTTCGATATCAGCGCGAAATCCTCGGGACAATGCTGGTCGATGACCAATTATTGCCCGGTGCCGGGTCCGGTGCCGAGCTCGCCGGCCAATCGCGACTACAAGGCCGGCTTCACCGCCGAGATGATGCTGAAGGATCTCAAGCTGGCGCAGCAGGCGGCGCAGGGCGCCGGGGCGGCGACGCCGATGGGCGCCAACGCCGCCGCGCTCTACGCGCTGATGGTCAATGCGGGCAACGGTCCGGCGGATTTCTCGGCGATGTTCCGCTTTCTGACCGGGCGAACGGCGTGAAGAAATCGCGCCGGCCGATTTTCGCGGTGGATTTAAGGGAATTCTTAACCGAGCACCGCTTAGTTTGGGCGACAGCTACGGCACCTGCGAGGCGCGTTATGAAGGCCGAATATCTTGAGACGATCGGGTTGATCGAACGCCTGCATCGCCATTTCCTCGAGATCGTCAAGCTCGAGCTCGATGGTCTCGGCGTGCACGACATCAACAACGTGCAGGGCCTGATCCTGTACAATATCGGCGATGCCGAGATGACGGTCGGCGAGCTGACCCTGCGCGGCTGCTACCTCGGCTCGAACGTGTCCTACAACGTCAAGAAGATGGTCGAGAACGACTATCTCGTCCAGGAACGCTCCGCGCATGACCGTCGCTCGATCCATGTCCGCCTGTCCGAGAAGGGCAAGAAGCTGCGCGACGAGCTGAGCAACATGCACGAGCGCCATCTCGTCATGCTCAACGAGACCTCGCTCAAGCCGGAGGATCTGCAGACCGCCGGTGTCGCGCTGAAGCGGCTCGAGCGCTTCTGGACCCGGGCCAGCGATCTCGTGCAGCGCCGCATGGTCTATACGCCGGCGGCGTGACGCGACGGCGGCACCCCGTGCCGCCATAACAGCTTCATGAAAGCGGCGGGCTCGGGCCCGCCGTTTTGTCGTCCGGCTATTGCGCGGCGATGCCGGGCGCCGCCATCAGGCAATCGTCTTGCAGCGGCGAAATCGGCGTCAGGTCGCGATGGTGCTTGTAGTCGGGCCGCTGCGTCCGGCTATAGGCGTTGGCGATCGGATTGACGATCAGCGAAAAGATGCGGCGGTCCCACGGCGACAGATTTGGCGGCGAGGCATGGACGAGGCAATCGCCGAAGATCAGTGCCGTGCCGGCGCGGCCGGTGGTCGAGACGATGCCGCCCTCGGCGACGAGGCCGGCGACGGTCTCGCGATCGACGCACCATAGGGGATAGCTCGTCGTCTCGCTGTCGAGCGCTGCCGGTACCGGCGCGTGTCTGTGCGAGCCCGGGATGAACCACAGCGGCCCGTTGAACTCGCTGATGTCGTCGAGGAAGACATGGAGATTGAGGGCGAGCGGCGCGGCGACGCCGTCCTCGCCGTGATGGGTGGCGAAATCGTAATGCCACTGCCAGACCTCGCCTTCGAAGGCGGCCTTGTTATTGATCTTGACCTGCTGGACATAGAGCCGGTCGCCGAGCAGCTGGAATGCCGGCTCGATCAAGCGCGGATGGCGGACGAGGCGGCCGTAGAGCGGATGGCGCAGATGCAGGCCCATCGCAGTGCGCACCTCGCCGCTTCGCTTCTCGCGGATATTGGCCGGATTCTCCTCGGCATAGAGCGCCGGCAGGGCATCGCGCAGCACCGCGATCTCGGCGAGCGAAAAAAGCTCGGGCAGCACGAGGAACCCATCCCGGTTGAAGCGCTCGACCTCGGATGGCGTCAGCCGCATCGCGCCGCTCCTGCCTAGCTGAACGCCGCGATCCCGGTCTGCGCCCGCCCGAGGATGAGGGCGTGGATGTCGTGCGTGCCCTCATAGGTGTTGACCGCCTCGAGATTCATGACGTGGCGGATGACGTGGAACTCGTCGGAGACGCCATTGCCGCCATGCATGTCGCGCGCGACCCGCGCGATGTCGAGCGACTTGCCGCAATTGTTTCGCTTCAGGAGCGAGATCATCTCGGGCACGGCGCGCCCCTCGTCCTTGAGACGGCCGAGGCGCAGACAGGCATGCAGGCCGAGCGTGATCTCGGTCTGCATGTCGACGAGCTTTTTCTGGATCAGCTGATTGGCGGCGAGGGGGCGGCCGAACTGCTTGCGCTCGAGCGTGTAGCTGCGCGCGGCATGCCAGCAGAACTCGGCGGCGCCGAGCGCGCCCCAGGCGATGCCGTAGCGCGCGTTGTTGAGGCAGGAGAAGGGGCCCTTGAGCCCGCTGACCTTGGGCAGGATGTTGTCCTCCGGCACCAGCACGTCGTCCATGACGATCTCGCCGGTGACCGACGCGCGCAGCGAGAACTTGCCTTCGATCTTGGGCGCCGTCAGGCCCTTCATGTCCTTCTCGAGGATGAAGCCGCGGATGACGTCGTCAAGCTTCGCCCAGACGACGAAGACATCGGCGATCGGCGCATTGGTGATCCACATCTTGGCGCCGTTGAGCAAGTAGCCGCCGGCGACCTTGCGGGCGCGCGTCACCATGCTCGACGGGTCGGAGCCGTGATCGGGCTCGGTCAGGCCGAAGCAGCCGACCCATTCGCCGCTCGCCAGCTTCGGCAGGTATTTCTGGCGCTGCGCCTCGCTGCCGAAATCGTAGATCGGGTACATCACCAGGCTCGACTGCACGCTCATCGCCGAGCGATAGCCGCTATCGACGCGCTCGACCTCGCGGGCGATGAGGCCGTAAGAGACGTAGTTGACGCCGGCGCAGCCATAGCCGTGGATGGTCGGGCCGAGCAGGCCGAGCGCGCCCATCTCGTTCATGATCTCGCGATGGAAATGCTCGTGGCGATTGGCCTCGAGCACGCGCGGCATCAATTTCTCCTGGCAGAAATCGCGCGCGCTGTCGCGCAGCATGCGCTCCTCCTCGCTGAGTTCGGCGTCGAGCAGCAGCGGGTCCTGCCAGTCGAAGACCGGTTTCTCGGTCGATGGCGATGCCATCGTGGCGGCGGCTTGCGGATTCATCGTGTTCGCTCCTCGGCCCCTCGGGCCGTCCTCTGGTGCTAGCGCCGGTCATCCTCGTCGGGGACGAGGGCGGTGGTCTCGATCTCGATCTTGGCGCGGTCCTCGATCAGCGCGACGACCTGGACCAGCGCCATCGCCGGAAAGTGCCGGCCGAGGATGTCGCGCCAGGCGCGGCCGATCGCCGGCAGGCTGGCGAGGTACTCGCGCTTGTCCGTGATGTACCAGGTCATGCGGGCGATATGCTCGGGCCGCGCGCCGGCCGCCGCGAGCACGGCAACGGTGTTGCGCAGGGCCTGCTCGAGCTGACCGACGAAATCGTCCGTCGCGAAGAGCTGCGCCTCGGTCCAGCCGATCTGGCCGGCGACGAAGACGAGGCGGCCGCGCCCGCTGATGCCGTTGGCATAGCCCTTGGGCTGCGGCCAACCCGGCGGGTTGACCGGCTGCAGCCCCGAAGCGGAGCCCGGAGCGGAGCCCGACGGGGCGCGGGGCGTGCTGGCGGCTGACGGCATGGCGGCGGCGATTCCCAATCTTGATGGCGGCAGCCGAAGTCTACGGGCCAAAGCGGGCAAGAGCAACCGGCGCAGGGTGGGGAGTGCTCGCGATTGGTGCAGCGCTGGACGAAAACTGCGCAACCCTTTACGAGACGGCGCGGCGCCAGGCGGTGCGCCAGCCGATCGCGTGCTCTGGCGCGGAACTTGCTTTGCCCCCGGCGGACTCGAATTCGGGGCGTAACCAGGGACTGTGACAGCTTGATGTCTCAACTGTTGCGGCTTATCGATTGCATGCGTAAGGTTGTCGCCAACAACGGTCGGTCGACGCCCCGGCTCGAAGGGCGAGATCGAGGGGAGAGGTAGCTCACGCGGAATGGAATATTTTCTCCAGCAACTGATCAATGGCCTGACCTTGGGGGCCATGTTCGGGTTGATCGCCATCGGCTATACGATGGTTTATGGCATCCTCGGCATGGTGAATTTCGCGCATGGCGAGATTTTCATGATCGGCGGTTTCGTCTCGGTCATCACTTTTCTCATTCTTGGCTATCTCGGCATCACCTGGGTGCCGATGGCCCTCTTGATCATGCTGCTGATGACGATGCTGTTCACCTCGCTCCATGGTTGGGCAGTCGAACGCCTGGGCTATCGCGCGTTGCGCAATTCCAACCGTCTCGCGCCGCTGATCTCGGCGATCGGCATGTCGATCTTCTTGCAGAATTACGTGCAATTGCTGCAAGGCGCCCGCAACAAGGCGCTGAAGCCGCTCGTCTCCGGCGGCGTCGAGCTGATGACCAGCGCCTCCGGCTTCACCGTCAAGCTCGGCTATATGCAGATCGTCATCGTCGCGGTGACGACGGTGCTGATGGCCGGCTTCTCGCTGCTGATCGCGTACACCTCGCTGGGCCGCCAGCAGCGCGCCTGCGAGCAGGACATGAAGATGGCGCGGCTCCTCGGCGTCAACGTTGATCGGACAATCTCGCTGACCTTCGTCATGGGCGCGGCGCTGGCTGCCGTCGCCGGGCTGACCTGGCTGATGTATTACGGCATCATCGATTTCTATGTCGGCTTTCTCGCCGGCATCAAGGCGTTCTCGGCGGCCGTGCTGGGAGGCATCGGGTCGCTGCCCGGCGCCATGCTGGGCGGCTTGCTGATCGGCCTCATCGAGGTCTTCTATTCGGCCTATTTCAGCACCGAGTACAAGGACGTCGCCGCGTTCGCGATCCTCGTGATGGTATTGATCTTCCGGCCGACCGGCTTGCTCGGCAAGCCCGACATCGAGAAGGTTTGAGCGAGTGCCTCCGATGCAGCAAGACAAGACCCGGTCGTTTCCCGCAATGCTCAAGGACGCGCTCATCGTGGGCGCGATCTCGGCGGCCCTCGCTTTGCCGCTGGTCGGCTTCAAGACCGTCGACCGTTCGACGCAGATCGAGTTGGAGTTCCGCTTCGGCGAGATGTTCTACGCCGTCGCGGTCATCGTCATCGGGCGGTTGCTGCTCAGCCTGACCGCGGCCGGAAAGGCGCGCGCGGTGCTGTTCATCACGGCGCCGTTGAGCGTCCTCGGGCTGATCGAATACGCGCTCGATCTCGTGCCGATGGAGTGGCCCGAGCTTGCCGGGCTGACCTGGCTCGCCGCGACCATCATCGCGATCCGCGCCTGGGTCTTCGCGCGGCGCGACAAGGCCGCCGACGCGGCCGCCGCCCGCGCGGTCGCCGGCCTGCCGATCGCCGCCGTCGTCACGCTGTTCAGCCGCTTCAGCCGGTTTCTCGGGCCCGCCGCCGCGGCCTTCGCGATTCTCATGCCCTTCATGCCCTTCGCCGATCAGCGCTTGGTCGATATCGGCATCCTCATCCTGACCTATGTCATGCTGGGCTGGGGCCTCAACGTCGTGGTCGGCTTGGCCGGCCTGCTCGATCTCGGCTATGTCGCCTTCTACGCGGTGGGCGCCTACGCCTATGCGCTGCTGTCGATCGAGGGTGGGCTCAATTTCTGGGAAGCCTTGCCGGTTGCCGGCGCGTGCGCCGCCACGTTCGGCATCCTGCTCGGCTTTCCCGTGCTCCGCCTGCGCGGCGACTATCTCGCGATCGTCACGCTCGGCTTCGGCGAGATGATCCGCCTGGTTCTCCTCAACGGTCCCGATTTCGGCTTGCTGGCGAACGGCGCGAAGGGGATCGGCGAGATTCCGCGGCCGAGCTTCTTCGGCATGGAGTTCACCGCGGCGCCGAAACCCGGCATGGTCGCCTTCAGCGATTATTTCGGCCTCGACTTCTCGCCGATCCAGCGCGTCATCTATCTCTACTACATCATCCTGATCCTCGCCTTCATCACCAACTGGTTCACCCTGCGCATCCGCAAATTGCCGATCGGCCGCGCCTGGGAGGCGCTGCGCGAGGACGAGATCGCCTGCCGCGCGCTCGGCATCAACCCGCGCAACACCAAGCTGACCGCCTTTGCCATCGGGGCCATGTTCGCCGGCTTCGCCGGCTCGTTTTTCGCCACGCGCCAGGGCTTCATCAGCCCCGAGAGCTTCAACTTCATGGAGTCGGCCGTCATCCTCGCCATCGTGGTGCTCGGCGGGATGGGCAGCCAGATCGGCGTCGTGCTGGCCGCCGTCGTGCTGATCGGCGGTCCCGAATGGTTCCGCGATCTCGCCGCTTTCCGCATGCTGGCCTTCGGCGGGCTGATGGTGGCGGTGATGGTGTGGCGGCCGCAGGGGCTGCTGGCGCATCGCGAGCCCACCATCAAGCTGGCGGGCTCGCCGCGAGGACGACCGCTTGCGACATCGGTCAGAGAAAAAGCAACATGAGCGAAACGCCGCTGCTCAAGGTCGAGCACGTCACCATGCGCTTCGGCGGGCTGGTCGCCGTCGACAACGTCTCCTTCGAGGCCGACGATCGGGCGATCACCGCCGTCATCGGGCCGAACGGCGCGGGCAAGACCACGCTGTTCAACTGCCTCACCGGCTTCTACAAGCCGACCGTCGGACGCCTGTTGCTGACCGCTTCCGACGGCAGCGAGCATCTGCTCGAGCGGATGGACGGCTATCGCATCCCGCAAGTCGCGCGGGTGGCGCGCACCTTCCAGAATATCCGCCTGTTTCCCCGCATGTCGGCCCTCGAGAATCTCCTGGTCGCCCAGCACAACAAGCTGATGCGCGCCTCCGGCTTCACCGTCCTTGGCCTCTTCGGCTTGCCGGTCTACAGCCATGCCGAATCGAGGGCCGTCGAACTGGCGCGCTATTGGCTGGAGCGCATCGGGCTGGTCGACCGCGCCGACGACGACGCCGGGACGCTGCCCTACGGCGATCAGCGGCGGCTGGAGATCGCGCGCGCGATGTGTACCGAGCCATGCCTGCTCTGCCTCGACGAGCCGGCGGCCGGACTCAACCCGCGCGAAACCGACGAGCTCAACCAGCTGCTGGTCTTCATTCGCGATCACCAGAAGATCGGCCTGCTGCTGATCGAGCATGACATGGCGGTGGTGATGAAGATCTCCGACCACGTCATCGTGCTCGACCACGGGGCGAAGATCTCGGACGGCACGCCCGATGCGGTGAAGAACGATCCCGCCGTCATCCGCGCCTATCTCGGCGCCGAGGAGGACGAGGAGCTGCCGCCCGAGGTCGCCAGTGATCTCGCCGCCATCGCCCCGGGCGCCATCGGCGGGGCGCACTGATGCTCAAGATCTCCGGCGTCCACACGTTCTACGGCCATATCGAGGCGCTGAAGGGCGTCGATATCGAGGTCAAGACCGGCGAGATCGTCGCGCTGATCGGCTCGAACGGGGCCGGCAAATCGACGCTGCTGATGACGATCTGCGGCACGCCGCAAGCCTCGTCCGGGCAGATTCTCTTCGATGGGCAAGACATCACCCGCATGCCGACCCATCTGATCATTCGCAGCGGCATCAGCCAGGCGCCCGAGGGGCGGCGGATCTTTCCGCGCATGACCGTCCTCGAAAACCTGCAGATGGGCGCCATCCTGACCGATCCGAAATTCCTCGCCGAGGATATGGACCGCGTCCTGACGATCTTTCCGATCCTGCGCGATCGCCAGGCGCAGCGCGGCGGCACGCTGTCCGGCGGCGAGCAGCAGATGCTGGCGATCGCGCGCGCCCTGATGGGCCGGCCGCGCCTCCTGCTGCTCGACGAGCCGTCGCTCGGTCTCGCGCCGATGATCGTCAAGCAGATCTTCCGCACCATCCGCGACATCAACGAAAAGACCGGCACGACGATCCTGCTGGTCGAGCAGAACGCCAATCAGGCGCTGCGCTTGGCGCATCGCGGTTACGTGCTGGCGACGGGCAAGATCCTGATGGCCGGAAGCGGGCGCGAATTGTTGTCCAATCACGAAGTCAGGACGGCGTATCTTGAAGGCGTTTGAGCGGGTGGGGGGAGGCTGAGAGTGGCGCTGGATCTGGTTGGTAGCGTCTCGTGGCCGGTATTCTTCTTCGTCACGATCGTCCTGTTCGGCTGGGTCGCGATGATGGCGGCGACGGCGCTCGCCCGCATGTGGCGGCCCTGGTGGTCGAGCGTCGCCTACGGGCTGATCCTCGGCCTGGCCAACCGCCTGCTCGAGATGATGCTGTTCAAGGGGCCCTTGCTGTCGCCGCAGGGCTATGTCGTCGATACGCTCTACATCATTCTCGTCATGCTGCTGTCCTACCGCATTGCACTCGCCCGCAGCATGGTCGTGCAATATCCCTGGCTCTACGAGCGGGTCGGGTTGTTCCAATGGCGGGCCAAGTAACCGGCGATCCTACATGGACAGCCGATCGCCGGCGGGCGTATGCTCGCGCAGCGTTCAACAGGCCAATGTCGTACCTAGTTTTCCACGCGTATCAATGGTTTTCGTTCAAGCAGGGAGAGGGTCCATGAAGCGAACTTCGTTAACATTGCTTGCCGCCGTTGCGGCAACAGCGCTGAGCGTTGCCAGCGCGAAGGCTCAGGATATTGTCGTCGCGGTTGCCGGCCCGATGACGGGCGGCGATGCGATCTTCGGCGAGCAACTGAAGCGCGGCGCCGAGATGGCGATTGCCGACATCAACGCGGCGGGCGGCTTTCTCGGCCGTAAGCTGAAGCTCGAGATCGGCGACGATCAGTGCGAGCCGAAGCAGGCGCTGCCGGTCGCCAACTCCTTCGTGCAGAAGAAGGTCCAGTTCGTCATCGGCCATTACTGCTCGGGCGTCACCATCCCGGCCTCGGCCGTCTATGTCGAAAACAACATCTTCATGATCACGCCGGCGGCGACCAATCCGCGCCTGACCGACGAGGCGAAGGCCAAGGGCTGGAAGACGGTGTTCCGCTCCTGCGGCCGTGACGACATCCAGGGCGTCGTCGCCGGCAAATACGTCGCCGCGAACTACAAGGGCAAGAAGGTTGCCGTCCTGCACGACAAGACCCCGTACGGCCAGGGCATCGCCGACGAGACCAAGAAGAACATGAATGCCAACGGCCTGCAGGAAACCCTCTATGACAGCTTCCAGAAGGGCGACAAGGACTACACGGCGCTCGTCAGCAAGATGAAGCAGATGGGCATCGACGTCGTCTATGTCGGCAGCTACCACACCGAGACCGGGCTGTTGGTCAAGCAGGCGCGCGAGCAGGGCTTCAACGCCCAGTTCATCGCCGAGGACGCGCTCGTCACCGACGAGTTCTGGAAGATCTCCGGCCCGGCCGGCGAAGGCCTCTTGATGACCTTCGCGCCCGATCCGATCGAGAACCCGGCGGCGAAGGCGGTGGTCGAGAAGTTCACCAAGCAGGGCTACAAGCCGGAAGGCTACACGCTCTACACCTACGCGGCCTTCCAGGTCGTCGCGGCGGGCGTCAAGGCCGCCAAGTCGATCGACGCTAAGAAGGTGGCGGACCAGATCCGCGGCAAGACGATCGACACCGTGCTCGGGCCGCTCAAATACGACGACAAGGGCGACGTCTCGAACAGCGAGTACGTCTGGTACAAATGGCATGACGGCAAGTATGCGCAGGTCAAGTCATAAACTGACGGCCTAGCCGTAGCGAGAGGCCCGGCGGGAAACCGCCGGGCCTTTTCTTTTGACGCGCCGGACAAAAGAAAATCGCCGCATCCGGCGGATGCGGCGAGATGATTTCGGCGATTGCCCGGCCGAAGACTAGCCGGGAATGATTAGCCGGGGACGGGACGAGGGGCCGGAGATAGCAGCCGGGCCGCTACTTCTTCGCCGCGGCGCGCTTGCCGGGCTGGCGGCCGGTGCCGCGGCCGAGGCCGATCTTCTTGGCGAAAGCGGAACGCTGCGCGGCGTAGTTCGGCGCCACCATCGGATAATCCGCCGGCAATGCCCATTTGGCGCGATAGTCGTCCGGCGTCATGCCGTAAGTCGACCGTAAGTGCCGTTTCAGCATCTTCAGCTTCTTGCCGTCTTCGAGACAGATCAAGTATTCCGGCGTGATCGATTTGCGGATTGCCACCGCCGGCTTGAGCGGCTCGTTCTTGCTATCCAGCTCGCCGTCGAGCGAGCGCAGCGACGCGTAGACGATCGTGATGATTTCACCGAGTTGCTGCGTCGGCAAGGTGTTGTTGCTGACATAGGCCGCGACGACGTCCGCCGTCATGCGCAGCAATTCTTCATCGGCGATCTTTGGGTTTGTTGTTGTTGGTTCGACCATTATCCGGGGCCCCAGCGAATGCGTCAGGACGCGTTTTTATTATCGCGCGATAATTGCAGAGCGATTTTCTACTGTCAATAGATGAAGAATATTCAACGTTTCGGGGCATTGGATAATTTACGTTCGACTTGCGACTGTTCGGTCAATGCGCCGCAATGTCTTGCCTCGTTTCAGTCGCAACACAGGGCTCGGCGAAATAAAGGAAGGCAACGGTGCGCGGCGGATCCGCCGGCGACGCGTCTTTCGAGCGATACCCGGCGCCTGCTGCGGGCTGCCGTTATCTTGCCGATTCGGATACGAAGACGCGAGACATAGTGGGGCGGGTACAGGAATTGCCAATAGCTGGTGTGCCAATAGCTGGTATGATTGCAGCGTCCCGAGCGCAGGAGCACCATGTCCGGCACCGTCGCCATCGCCGCCGATCACGGCGGCTTCGATCTGAAAACGGATCTCGTCGCGATCCTGCAGACGCTCGGCGCGACGGTGCTCGATCTCGGCACGACGAGCCGCGAGGCGGTCGACTATCCGGACATCGCCGACGCGCTTGCCGCCGCGCTGATGGCGGAGCGGGCGCAGCGTGGCGTCCTCGTCTGCGGCACCGGCATCGGCATTTCGATCGCCGCCAACCGATATCCCGCCATTCGCGCGGCGCTGTGCCATGACGGCTTGACGGCGCGGCTGGCGCGCCAGCATAACGACGCCAACGTGCTCGTCCTCGGCGGCCGTGTGATCGGCCTCGAGACGGCAAAAGATTGTCTCACCATTTTCCTGAATACGCCCTTCGAGGGCGGCCGCCACGCCCGGCGTGTCGCCAAGCTGGGTCGAGCGGTCCCGCCGTGACCGCCCAAGCTGGAGTCTTGTCGCCGATGTCCGTTCGTCAAACCGTTGCCCCGCTCTCCGAAGCCGACCGTTTCTTCGCCGGAACGCTGCGTGACAGCGATCCCGAGATCTTCGCCGCGATCGGCCAGGAACGCGCGCGCCAACAGAACGAGATCGAGCTGATCGCCTCCGAGAACATCGTCAGCGCCGCCGTGCTCGAGGCGCAGGGCTCGGTGCTCACCAACAAATACGCCGAGGGTTATCCGGGCAAGCGCTATTACGGCGGCTGCCAGTTCGTCGATATCGCCGAGAGCATCGCCATCGCTCGCGCCAAGCGGCTCTTCGGCTGCGCCTTCGCCAACGTCCAGCCGCATTCCGGCGCGCAGGCGAACCAGGCAGTGCTCCTGGCGCTGCTCAAGCCGGGCGACACCGTGCTCGGCATGTCGCTCGCCGCCGGCGGACATCTGACCCATGGCGCGGCGCCCAATCTCTCGGGCAAATGGTTCAACGCCGTGCAGTACGGCGTGCGCCAGCAGGATGCGCTGCTCGATTTCGACGAGATCGAGCGTCTCGTCCAGGAGAAGCGGCCGAAGCTGATCATCGCCGGCGGATCGGCCTATCCGCGGGTCATCGATTTCGCCCGCTTCCGCCGGATCGCCGACGCGGTGGGCGCCTATTTCATGGTCGACATGGCGCATTTCGCCGGGCTCGTCGCCGGCGGCGCCTATCCGAGCCCGCTGCCGCACGCCCATGTCGTCACCACGACGACGCACAAGACGCTGCGCGGCCCGCGCGGCGGCATGATCCTCAGCAATGACGAGGAGCTCGGCAAAAAGATCAACAGCGCCGTATTCCCCGGCCTGCAGGGCGGACCGCTGATGCATGTCATCGCCGCCAAGGCGGTGGCGTTCGGCGAGGCGCTGCAGCCGAGCTTCAAGCAATATGCCGCCGCCGTGGTGGCCAATGCGCGCGCCCTCGCCGACACGCTGGTCCGCGGCGGGCTGGCGATCGTTTCCGGCGGCACCGATTCGCATCTCATGCTGGTCGATCTGCGGCCGAAGCGGCAGACCGGCCGCGACGCCGAGGTCGCGCTCGAGCGCGCCGGCATCACCTGCAACAAGAATGGCATCCCGTTCGATCCGGAGAAGCCGACGGTGACCTCCGGGATTCGCCTCGGCACGCCGGCGGCGACGACGCGCGGTTTCGGCGAGGCGGAGTTCCGCGAGGTCGGCGCGCTCATCGTCGAGATCCTCGACGCGATGGCGCTCGGCGGTGGCGAGGCGGCCGCGGCGGAGCAGCGGGTTCACGGCAAGGTGAGGGATCTATGCAGTCGCTTTCCGATCTACGCCGATCGCCGGTGATGCCGACGCGGCGCGGGGCGGGACGCTGAGCGGAAGAGTGTCGGAGGGAGGGGACGATGCGCTGCCCGTTTTGCGGTTTCGAGGATACCCAGGTCAAGGATTCGCGGCCGACCGACGATCGCGCCGCGATCCGCACCTTCGAGCGCGTCCAGCTGCGCGAGCTGACGGTGGTCAAGAAGAACGGCCAGCGCGAGCCCTTCGAGCGCGACAAGCTCGCGCGCTCGATCCATGTCGCCTTGCGCAAGCGCCCGGTCGAGCCGGAGAAGGTCGAGCGCGTCATCAACTCGATGGTCCGCCAGCTCGAGAGCTCGGGCGAGAGCGAGATACCGAGCGACGTCGTCGGCGGTCTCGTCATGGAAGCGCTGGCCAGCCTCGACCAGGTCGCCTATGTGCGCTTCGCCTCGGTCTACCGCAATTTCCGCGAGGCCAAGGATTTCGGCGAGTTCGTCGGCCGGATCAGCGCCGACAGCGATTGACCGCGTAGCGATGACCACGATGACCGACATCGCCCATATGCGCGCGGCGATCGCGCTGGCGCGGCGCGGCCTCGGCGAGGTCTGGCCCAACCCGGCGGTCGGCTGCGTCATCGTCCGGGACGGCCGCGTCGTCGGGCGCGGCTGGACCCAGCCGGGCGGCCGGCCGCATGGCGAGACCGAGGCGCTGGCCCGCGCCGGCGCGGCTTCCCGCGGCGCCACCGCCTATGTCAGCCTCGAGCCGTGCTGCCATTGGGGCAGGACGCCGCCCTGCACCGACGCCTTGATCGCCGCCGGGCTCGTCCGCGTCGTCATACCGATCGAGGATCCCGATCCGCGCGTCTCCGGCCAGGGCATCGCCAAGCTGCGCGCCGCCGGCATCGTCGTCGAGACTGGGCTGTGCGCCGAGGAGGCGGCCGAGCTCAATGCCGGGTTCCTCCTGCGCATGCGCGAGGGGCGGCCGCTCGTCACGCTCAAGCTGGCGACGACGCTCGACGGCCGCATCGCCACCCAGTCCGGCGAGAGCCAATGGATCACCGGCGGGCTGGCGCGCGAAGCAATACGGTGTTCGCCGACGACCCGCTGCTGACCTGTCGGCTGCCCGGTCTCGCCCATCGCTCGCCGGTGCGCATCGTCGTCGACAGCCGCCTGCGCGTTCCCTTGACCGCGCGCGTCGTCGCCGATGCGCGACGGGCGCCGACCTGGTTCCTCACCCTGCGCGACGGCGATGCGCTGCGCCAGGAGGCGTTCCGCGCCTGCGGCGTCGAGCTCATCGAGGTCGATGCCGATGGCGGCGCCGGGGTCGACATGGCGGCGGGGCTGCGGGCGCTCGGCGCGCGCGGCGTGACGCGGGTGCTCGCCGAGGGCGGCTCGCATCTCGCCGCCTCGCTGCTGCGCGATAGCCTGGTCGATCGCCTCGCCTGGTTCCGCGCGCCGCGCCTGATCGGCGGCGACGGCATCCCGGCGGTCGCCGCTTTCGGCCTCGAGCGCCTCGCGGACGCGCCCGGCTTCGCACGCGGCCAATCGATCGAAGCCGGCGAGGATGTCCTGGAAACCTATCGCCGTACGCCCTAACTTAAGCGCCATGTTCAGCGGTATCATCAGCGATCTCGGCGAAGTGCGCGCCATCGAGAAGGGCGGCGACACCAAGCTGGTGATCGGCACCAGCTACGATCTCGCCGACGCGGCGATCGGCGCCTCGATCGCCTGCTCCGGCGCCTGCCTGACGGTGGTCGAGAAGGGCGCCGGCTGGTTCGCCGCGATGGTCTCGGCCGAGACAATGGCGCGCACCACCCTGGCGAGCTGGCGCATCGGAACCAGGGTCAATCTCGAACGCGCGCTGCGTCTCGGCGACGAGTTCGGCGGCCATATCGTGCTCGGCCATGTCGACGGCGTTGCCCGCATCCTCGACCGCCGCGAGGAGGGCGATTCGCTGCGCTTTTCCTTCGCCGCGCCGCCGCATCTCGCGCCCTCGATCGCCTCCAAGGGCTCAGTCGCGCTCGACGGCGTCTCGCTCACCGTCAACGAGGTGGATGGCGAGCGTTTCGGCGTCAACATCATTCCGCACACGCAATCCTGTACCAGTTTCGGCACGGCGCAGATCGGCGACGGCGTCAATCTCGAGATCGACGTGCTGGCGCGCTATATCGCCCGCCTCGTGCAGGCCGGCGAACCCGGCCACCGTTAGAGGGCGCGACGAGAGGGTTTGCGCGCGGCGCTTGCCGGGAGCCACCCGGAAGCAGTAGTCAAGGCGGATGGACCAGCGAGCGCGGGATGACAATGGCGACGGAACGCGGGCTCGACAGGGTCGGGACGAGGATGCGGGAATGAGCTTCGTCGAGGTGATCTCGCCGATCGAGGACGTCATCGAGGAGGCGCGCAACGGCCGCATGTTCATCCTCGTCGACGACGAGGATCGCGAGGACGAGGGCGACCTCGTCATTCCGGCGCAGATGGCGACGCCGGCTGTCATCAATTTCATGGCCAAGCATGGGCGCGGGCTGATCTGCCTGGCGCTGACCCGACAGCGCGTCGAGCAGCTCAAGCTGCCGCTGATGCCGCAGCAGAACGCCTCGCGCCTGCGCACCGCCTTCACCGTCTCGATCGAGGCGCGCGAAGGGGTGACGACCGGCATCTCGGCGCCCGACCGGGCGCGCACCGTCGCCACGGCGATCGATCCCAGCAAGGGGCCCGGCGACATCGAAACGCCGGGCCACATCTTCCCCTTGATGGCGCGCGACGGCGGCGTCCTCGTGCGCACCGGCCATACCGAGGCGGCGGTCGACATCGCGCGGCTCGCCGGGCTCAATCCGTCCGGCGTCATCTGCGAGATCATGAACGACGACGGCACGATGGCGCGGCGCGAGGACCTCGTCCGCTTCGCCCAGTTCCACGGCCTCAAGATCGCCACCATCGCCGATCTCATCGCCTATCGTCGGCGTCACGATCGCATCGTCGAGCGCCGCCTCGAATCGGTCTTCGAGAGCACCTATGGCGGCCACTTCAAGATGTACATCTACGTCAACACGGTCGCCTATGTCGAACATATCGCGCTGGTCAAGGGCGACATCTCGACGCCCGAGCCGGTGCCGGTCCGCATGCATGCGATGAACGTGCTCGACGACGTGCTCGGCTCGAGCGCGAGCGGGCGCGGCGGCGTGCTGCAGAGCGCGAGGGCATGGTGAATGGCGTGCTCGACCGCCTGCGCGGGTCCGTCGAGAGCGACGCCCATGCGGTGCCGGAATTGCGCGACTACGGCGTCGGCGCGCAGATCCTCTTCGATCTCGGCGTGCGCGAGATGATCCTCTTGTCGAATACCCATCGCACCATCGTCGGTCTCGAGGGCTACGGCCTCACCGTCGTCGAGGAACGCCACATCGTTCCGGCGGCAAAGTAGCGAGGAGCCATGCCCGCTTCCCCCCATGTCATGATCGTCGAGGCGCCGTATTACGCGCATATCGCCGAAGAGCTGGCCCGCGGCGCCATCCAGGCGCTCGATGCCGGCGGCGCCAGCTACGAGCGCTTCACGGTGCCCGGCGCCTTCGAGATCCCGGCGGCCATCCGCCTTGCCATCGAGGCGCGCGGGCGCGACGGTGCCCGCCGTTTCGACGGCTATGTCGCGCTCGGCTGCGTCATCCGCGGCGAGACGACGCATTACGACTATGTCTGCGGCGAGAGCGCGCGCGGCCTGCAGCAGCTGGCGCTGCAATACGGCGTCGCCATCGGCTTCGGCATCCTCACCGTCGAGAACGAGGCGCAGGCGCTGGCCCGCGCCCGCGTCGACCGCAAGAACAAGGGCGGCGAGGCGGCGCGCGCCTGTCTCGCCATGATCGAGCTCAGGCAGCAATTCGGATTGGGGCGCTCATGATCGACGCGCCGCCGACGACGACCACGCGCGGCGGCGCCGGAAGGCGGCGCAGCGTCGCCCGGCTGCTCGCCGTGCAGGCGCTCTATCAGATCGAGATCAACAAGGTCGAGACGAGCGGCGCCGCCGCCGTCGATGCGGTGATCGCCGAATTCGTCAAGCACCGGCTCGGCCAGGAGATCGAGGGCGAGAATTACGGCGAAGCCGACCGCGCCCTCTTCGCCGATCTCGTGCGCGGCGCCTCTTCGCGCCAGGGCGAGCTCGACGGCATGATCTCGGCGGCGCTCAGCGACGAGTGGCCGCTGCACCGGCTGGAGACGATATTGCGGGCCATCCTGCGCGCCGGCGCCTATGAGCTGCTCGGCCGCGCCGACGTGCCGCCGCGCGTCGTCATCAGCGAGTATCTCGACGTCGCGCACGCCTTCTTCGCCGGCAAGGAGCCGGGCATGGTGAATGGCGTGCTCGACCGGCTGGCGCGGGTGCTGCGCCAGGACGATGTCGACCATGGCCTCGGACCGGATCGCGGTGGCGGCCCCGAAACTCGGTGAGTTCGAGCGCATCGCGCGCTTCTTCGCGCCGCTTGCCGGGACGGGGGCGCTCGGACTCGTCGACGATGTCGCGCTCATCGACGTGCCACCCGGGCGGCAGCTTGTCCTCACCACCGATGCGATCATCGCCGGCATCGACTATCTGCCCGACGACCCGCCGGACCTCGTCGCGCGCAAGCTCCTGCGCGTCAACCTGTCCGATCTCGCGGCCAAGGGCGCGGCGCCGCTCGGTTATCTGCTGACCACCATCCTGCCGCCGGAATGCGGCGAGGAATGGCTCGCCGGCTTCGCCGCCGGGCTGGCGCAGGACCAGGCCGAGTTCGCCATCGCGCTGCTCGGCGGCGATTCATCGGCGACGCCGGGGCCGACGACCCTGTCGCTCGCCGCGCTCGGCACCGTCGCCGCCGGACAGGCGATCCTGCGGCGCGGCGCCGAGCCCGGCGACCTCATCTATGTCTCGGGGACGATCGGCGACGCGGCGCTGGGCCTGCGTACCCTGCGCGGCGAGCTCGCCGGGCTTGCCGCCGCCGAGCGGGATTTTCTCGCCGACCGCTACCATCTGCCGCGGCCGCGCCTCGCCCTCGGCCAGCGTCTCGTCGGCATCGCCCATGCCATGCTCGACGTCTCCGACGGGCTGGTCGGAGATCTTAACCATCTCGCTGTAGTCTCCGGCGTGGCGGCGGTCATCGAAGCGGCGCTGGTGCCGCTGTCGCCGGCGGCGCGCGCGGCGCTGGCGCGCGACGAGGGGCTGCTCTCGCTTGTTCTCGGCGGCGGCGATGACTATGAACTGGTCTTCGCGGCGCCGCCCGACGCCGCCGCGGCGATCGCGGCGCTGGCAAGCGCGCTCGCGCTGCCGATCACGATGATCGGCCGCGTCACGACCGGCAGCGGCGTCGAGGTGATCGACGGGACGGGGAGGCGGATCGAGCTTGGCGCTTCGGGGTACCGGCATTTCTAGCGTTCGCGGCGCGACACGGCTGGTCATCTTCTTGGCCGGGATGCTGCTGCTGGCCTGTTCCGCGCGCGCCGCCGACCACGGCGAGAAGAAGCCGGCCAAGGGCGAGGGCGCGATCGAGGGGCCGGCCTTCATCAAGCTGGCGCCGATCGTGCTGCCGATCTTCGGCAACGACAACAAGGTGGCGCGGCAGGCCGGGCTGGTGCTCGCGCTCGAGCTCGAGCCGGGCAAGACGGCGGCGGATCTCGAGCCCAATCAGCGCAAGCTGCGCGACGCCTTCATCACCGATCTCTACACGCTCTACGACCAGAATGCCGGGGCCGAGCAGGTCGTCGACGTGGCGCTGATCAAGCAGCGTCTGCAGGAGACCTCCGAGCGCGTCCTCGGCCCCGGCATCGTCCATGCCGTCCTCATCCAGCAAGCCTTCGAGCGCGGTCGGCGCCAGTAGCCGCCCCGCCCGCCGCCGTCAGAGTGACCATGCCGCAAGAGAAGCCGGCCGGCCGCGCCCGGACCAACGTCGCGCTGCTGACGCTGTGCCAGGCGCTGACGATGACCGGCAACAACATCCTGGCGACGACGGCGGCGCTCGTCGGCCATTCCCTGCTGATCGACAAATCCTGGGCGACGCTGCCGACCGCGCTGCAGATGACCGGCACGATGGCGGCGATCGTTCCTGCCTCGTTCCTGATGGCGCGCTTCGGCCGCCGCACCGGCTTCACCATCGGCGCGGCGATCGGCGGCAGCGGCGCGGCGCTCGCCGTGCTGGCGATCTTCCTCGCCGCCTTCCCGCTCTTCTGCCTCGGCACCTGCCTGCTCGGCGCCTATAGCGGCTTTTCCGCCTATTACCGCTTCGCCGCCGCCGAGATCGCGCCGCCGTCGTTTCGCGGCAAGGCGATCTCGCTGGTGATGGCCGGCGGCGTCGCCGCGGCGATCTTCGGCCCCGAGATGGATGGTCGCGCGACCTCTTCGCCCCGGTGCTCTATGCCGGCTGCTATGCGATGATCGTCGTCTTCTGCCTGATCAGCATCGCGCTGCTCCGCCTCGTCGCCCTGCTGCCGCCGGCGGCGTCGGTCGGGCCAGGGTCGGTTGGGGCAGTGCCGGCCCGGCCGCTCGGCGCCATCATCGGCCAGCCGATCTTCCTCATGGCGGCGAGCGCCGGCATGATCGCCTACGGCATGATGTCGCTGGTGATGACGGCGACGCCGCTCGCCATGCTCGGCTGCGGCCTGCCCTTCGCGGACGCCGCCTTCGTCATCCAATGGCACGCCCTCGGCATGTACGCGCCGAGCTTCGTCACCGGCCATCTCATCGACCGCTTCGGCGCGACCCGCGTGATGCTGGCCGGCGTCGCGCTGCTCGTCCTCTGCGCCACGACGGCGCTTTCCGGCGTCGCCCTCGCGCAGTTCTGGCTCGCTTTGCTGCTGCTCGGCATCGGCTGGAACTTCCTCTTCATCGGCGCGACGGCGCTCCTGACCGCCGCCTATACCCAGGCGGAGCGCGCCAAGACCCAGGCGGCCAACGATTTTCTCATCTTCGGCATGGTCGCGCTGTCCTCCTTCTCGTCCGGCGTGCTGCTCGACGGCTTCGGCTGGAACGCGGTCAATCTCGTCATCCTGCCCTTCGCCGGCGCCATCCTCATCCTGCTGCTACTCTACCGCCGGTGGCATGCCGCGAGGCCGCGCCGCCAGGCCGCCTGACCCGATAGGCCGGCTCGCGCCGCGGTTGCGCCGCGACCGACTGTCCGGTTGCCTCCCCGGCGCTCTTCTGGCATGGTCGCGCGCGTTTTTCATTCGCCCGGCGGCCCCGCCTTGGGCGGCCAATCGTTAAGACCTCCTGACGATCGCGGACAATCGGTCCAAATCGAAGAACAAGGGAATCGACTATGTTGGTTTATGTCATCGTCATCGCCTGCGGCTTGCTGGCCCTGCTCTATGGCTGGGTCACCAGCCGTCAGGTTCTGGCGGCCGATGCCGGCACGGCGCGCATGCAGGAAATCGCCGCTGCGGTGCAGGAAGGCGCCCGCGCCTATCTCAACCGGCAGTACACGACGATCGCCATCGTCGGTGTCGTCATCCTGGCCATTCTCGGCTACACGCTTGGGCTGCGCGTCGCGATCGGCTTCCTGATCGGCGCCGTGCTCTCGGGCGCCGCCGGCTATGTCGGCATGAACGTCTCCGTGCGCGCCAATGTGCGCACCGCCCAGGCGTCGCGCAGCGGCCTTGCCGCCGGTCTCGACATCGCCTTCAAGTCGGGCGCCATCACCGGCATGCTGGTGGTCGGCTTCGGCCTGCTCGGCGTCGGCGGCTATTACTGGTTCCTGCGCTCGACGCTGCCGGCGGAGGATCTCCGTCCGGTGCTCGAGGCCATGGTGGCGCTCAGCTTCGGCGCCTCGCTGATCTCGATCTTCGCCCGGCTCGGCGGCGGCATCTTCACCAAGGGCGCCGATGTCGGCGCCGACGCAACCCCGCCGTCATCGCCGACAATGTCGGCGACAATGTCGGCGACTGCGCCGGCATGGCCGCCGATCTCTTCGAGACCTATGCCGTGACCATCGTCGCGACGATGCTGCTCGGCAACATCTTTTTCGAGGGCGCGCTGCGCGACACCATGCTGCTGCTGCCGCTCGTCATCGGCGGCGTCTGCATCATCGCCTCGGTGATCGGCACCTATTTCGTCCGTCTCGGCGCCTCCAACAACATCATGGCGGCGCTCTACAAGGGGCTGGTCGTCACCGGCATCATCTCGGCGGCGCTGATCGCTGTCGTCATCCACCTCCAGCTCGGCTTCGGCACGGCGATCAAGATGGCGAACGGCACGGTGATCAGCGGCGGCGGGCTGTTCGGCTGCGCCCTCGTCGGCCTCGCCGTCACCGGCCTCATCGTCTGGATCACCGAGTACTACACCTCGACCGAGTACCGTCCGGTGCGCAGCATCGCCCAGAGCTCGACCACCGGTCACGGCACCAACGTCATCCAGGGCCTCGCCATCTCGATGGAAGCGACCGCCCTGCCGGTGCTCGTCATCTGCGGCGGCATCATCGTGCCGTTCCTCATCGCCGGGCTGTTCGGCATCGCGCTGGCGGCGACGACGATGCTCGCCCTCGCCGGCATGATCGTCGCCCTCGACGCCTACGGCCCGGTCACCGACAATGCCGGCGGCATCGCCGAGATGGCCGATCTGCCCAAGGACGTGCGCAAGACGACCGATGCGCTCGACGCCGTCGGCAACACCACCAAGGCGGTGACCAAGGGCTACGCGATCGGCTCGGCCGGGCTGGCGGCGCTCGTCCTCTTCGCCGCCTATACCGAGGATCTCAAGCACTATTTCCCCAAGCTCGACGTCAAGTTCGCGCTGCAGGATCCCTTCGTCGTCGTCGGTCTCTTCATCGGCGGCCTCTTGCCCTATCTCTTCGGCTCGATGGGCATGACGGCGGTCGGCCGCGCCGCCGGTTCGGTGGTCGTCGAGGTGCGGCGTCAGTTCAAGGAGATCAAGGGCATCATGGAGGGCAAGGCCAAGCCCGATTACGGCCGTGCCGTCGACATGCTGACCAAGGCGGCGATCAAGGAGATGATCGTCCCCTCGCTGCTTCCCGTGCTGGCGCCGATCGTCCTCTACGTCGTCGTCTCCTGGATCGCCGGTCAGACGGCGGCGTTCAGCGCCCTCGGCGCCATGCTGCTCGGCACCATCGTGACCGGCATCTTCGTCGCCATCTCGATGACCTCGGGCGGCGGCGCCTGGGACAATGCCAAGAAGTACATCGAGGAGGGGCATCACGGTGGCAAGGGTTCCGACGCCCACAAGGCGGCGGTGACCGGCGATACGGTCGGCGATCCCTACAAGGACACCGCCGGCCCGGCGGTCAACCCGATGATCAAGATCATCAACATCGTCGCCATCCTGCTGCTGGCGATGCTCGCCGGCGGCCACTGACGGTCGGCGACGCCACGTAAAAGGGCCTCGGATCCGGAGCGCCGGATCCGGGGCCCTAGTTTTATCGGCCCCTTAGTTCATCGGAGTGTCGTCAGGTTCCGCTGGCGCCGCCGTTGCCGCCGCGGCGGAAGGCTTTGGTCGCGCTGCCGTTTGGATTGAACTTGCCGAGATTGCCGATCAGCTGCTCGACGAAGCCGAGCTCCTTGCCGGCGGAGGGCGTCTCGCGGCTGGACGGGTCGACCGGCCGGCTATCGGCGAGATTGAGGTGCTGGACGTCGCGCACCACGCCGCTATCGTCGAAGGCGACGACGACGACCTGCTGATCGAGCACCTCGGGCTCGAAGAAGGCGGTCTGCTCGGTCCGCCGGCTGATATAGTACCAGGTGCGGTCGCTGAAGGTCGAAACGCTCGACGGCGTGCCGAGGATTTGCGACACCATTTCCTTGGTCGTGACCCCCGGCTCGATCTCCGCCAGCTTGCTCTTTTCGGGCAGATTGCCGCGCTGATCGACGGTCGGCTGGCAGGCGGCAAGGGCGAGGGCGACGAGCGCGCAATGCAGCAGCTTCATCTGCGATCGGCGTTTCGGCATGACGAGGAACTTCCCCCCTGGCGCGGCGGCGGGATCGCCGGCGGCAGCCTCGATTGAACATCAGGGCGCCCGCGCCCATCTTCGCATCGTAAATTGCACTCGCGCGCGGTACGGTGTCAACTGCCGCCCCCTTTCCAGACCCGGACCTGTCATGTCGCTCGCATCGCTGTTCCGCCGCAATCGCCATCGCGATGCCGCCTTGCGCCTCTATGACGATATCGTCGAACAGGCGAGGGAGCCGGCGTTTTTCACCGATTTCGGCGTTCCCGATACGTTCGACGGTCGTTTCGAGCTCGTCGCCCTGCATGGCTTCCTCGTGCTCAACCGTCTCAAGGCCGCGCCGCCCCCGGCGGCGGCGCTCGCCCAGGAGCTGTTCGACGTCATGTTCGCCGATTTCGACCGCAGCCTGCGCGAGATGGGAGTCGGCGATCTCGGCGTCGGCCGCCAGGTCAAGACGATGGCGCAGGGTTTCTATGGCCGGATCGGCGCCTACGAGGCCGGGCTCTCGGCGAGCGATGCGGCGAAGCTGGCCGACGCCCTGCGCCGCAACCTCTACGGGACGGTGACGGCATCCGACCGCGATATCAATGACATCGCCGCCTATCTGCGGCGCTGCGCCGCCGCCGTGGCGGCGCAGCCGGCGTCGCGCCTCGCCGCCGGCATGGTCAGCTTTGCCGCCCTTGCCAGGGCGCCGCAATGACCCCGCCCGACAGACCGGCACCCGATACGCCGGCCGCCGACAGGCCTGCTGTCGAGCTCTCGCGCCCGGTTTCGACGACGCGGCTGGGCGCCGAGACGATGGTCTATCGTCTCGTGACAAGCGCGGCGGAGCGGGCGGCGCTGGCCCGGCGCTTCGATCTCGTCGCGCTCGAGAGCCTCGCCGCGACGGTCCGGCTGACCCGCCAGGGCCGCGACATCAGCCTTGCCGCCGAGCTCGCCGCCGACGTCGTCCAGCTCTGCGGCGTCACCCTCGAGCCCTTCGCCAGCCGAGTGACGGACCAGGCGACGGTGCTCTATCGGCGCCAGGCGCCGCCCGGCGATCTTGCCGTCGAGGACGAGGTCTACGAGCTGCTGACCGGCGACACGATCGATATCGGCGAGGCGGTGGCGCAGCAGCTTTCCCTCGCCCTGCCGCCCTTTCCGCGCGCCCTCGGGGCGGCGATCCCGCCTCTCGAGGAGCTCAAGGAGCCGGCAGCCGACATCCCGGTTTCCGTGCAGTCGACGGCGGATGAGCGTATCGTGCCGCATCCTTTCGCCGAGTTGGCGAAGCTGGCAAAAAAGTAATACCGTGCTGAACGAGGTTGCCGAGGGCGGTGTTTTTGTTTAATTACCTGCGGCCCTTTGACCGTGTTCCCTTCGTGAGTTTCGTAAAATGGCAGTTCCAAAGAAGAAAACCTCCAAATCGCGGCGCAATATGCGGCGAGCTCATCATGCCTTGCCGGCGGCAAGCTATGTCGAGTGCCCGAATTGCGGCGAGATCAAGCGCCCGCACCATCTCTGCGCCGCCTGCGGTCACTATAATGGACGCGAGGTCATCGCCACGCAGTCTGAAAGCGCCTAGAGCGATCCCGCAGGGTAAAGGCGGCCGGGCTTGAGCGCGCGGATCACCATTGCCCTCGACGCGATGGGCGGCGACCAGGCGCCGCGCATGGTGCTGAGGGGGGCCGACAAGTCGCTCACGCGCTACCCTCAGGCCGATTTTCTGCTGTTCGGTGACGAGGCGAGGATAACGCCGCTGCTGGCCAAGATGCCGCGGCTGGCGGCGCGCGCCCAGATTCACCATACCAGCGAGTTCATCACCAACGAGGCCAAGCCGTCCATCGCCCTGCGCACCGGACGGCGCTCGAGCATGCGCCTGGCGATCGATGCGGTGGCCGACGGCAGGGCCGCCGGCATCGTCTCGGCGGGCAATACCGGCGCCCTGATGGCGATGGCCAAGTTCGCGCTCAAGATGCTGCCGGGCATCGATCGCCCGGCCATCGCCTCGTTCTTCCCGACCCAGCGCGGCGAGAGCGTGATGCTCGATCTCGGCGCCAATATCGAGTGCGACGCCGACAATCTGGTGCAGTTCGCGCTGATGGGCGACGCCTTCGCGCGCAGCGTGCTCGGCCTGACGCAGCCGACCATCGGCCTGCTCAATGTCGGCTCCGAGGATCTCAAGGGGCACGATGCGGTGCGCGCCGCCGCGACGCAGCTGCGCGCCGAGAACTCGCCGGTCAAGTTCTTCGGCTTCATCGAGGGCAACGACATCGCCGCCGGCACCGTCGACGTCATCGTCACCGACGGCTTCACCGGCAATGTCGCGCTCAAGACGGCGGAGGGCACGGCGCGGCTGTTCAGCGAGTTCCTGCGCGCCGCCTTCAAGCATTCCCTGCTCGCCCGCATCGGCTATCTCTTCGCCGCCGACGCCTTGAAGAAGATGCGCGAGCGAATGGACCCGCGGCGCTATAATGGCGCCATGTTGCTCGGCCTCAACGGCATTGCCGTCAAGAGTCACGGCGGCGCCGACGCGCTCGGCTTCGCCAATGCCATCGGCGTCGCCGTCGACATGAAGCTGAACGGTTTCGTCGATCAGATCCGCGACGAGCTCGCCCGCCTCAAGGCCATCCAGACTCCGCCAGACCAGACCTCGCCAGAAACGCCGCAATCGGCGGCACTCTGAGTTGATCGACATGCAGTTTCGCTCCCAGGTCATCGGTTGCGGGGCCTATCTCCCCGAGCGCATCCTCACGAACGACGAGCTGGCGCGGCGCATCGACACCTCGGATGAGTGGATCGTGCAGCGCACCGGCATCCGCCAGCGCCATATCGCCGCCGAGGGCGAGCTGTGCTCCGATCTCGCCCGGCGCGCGGCGCAACGCGCCCTCGCCGGTGCCGGGCTCGCCGCCGACGAGCTCGATCT